>Ga0209117_1000020_pt1 | contig 147847 bp, 116 predicted proteins | sample BlaSpr_A8_OM2_M2_FD_187978 | JGI IMG/M metagenome (GOLD analysis project Ga0209117, IMG submission 187978) | Forest soil microbial communities from Thunder Bay, Ontario, Canada - Black Spruce, Ontario site 2_A8_OM2_M2 (SPAdes) (version 2) | ecosystem: Environmental > Terrestrial > Soil >... | reverse complement strand
ATTCTTGCGCGCATCGTCGATCGCTGCCCTTGCCTTCCTTGAGAGCTGGTCTTGGTCAAACGCCAGCCAGACGACAACATGCGTGTCGACGAGAATCACCTGAGCTCGCCCCAATCTTCAGCGGAAATCGCGGGCGAAACGATGTCGCCTTTAACGGCGCCCTTGCCACCGAGGAAATCGTAGATCTCGTCCGTGTCTGTATTGACCGGGACAAGCTTCGCCACCGGCTTGCCGTGTTTAGTGATCACGACCGTCTGGTGCTTGGCCTGAACCTCGTCCATGATTGCAAGACAGTTTGTCTTGAAGGCGCCCGCTGCCATCTTCTTCATCGCAAAACTCCTCTACAGTCTATGGTCATTGTACCATGGTCATATTTGCATGCACAGCTCCTCTCTGCCGCATACCTCCGGGGAAGGGCGAACGCCCGATACGCCCGTGCTGGGCTGTCATTATTGACGGAGTCCCATAAATAGGGGAACATGACTTCGTGAAGACCACTTTAGAAATTCCGAATGCCATCTTTCGTCGCGCCAAGACCGTGACGGCCGAGCGCGGGCTTCCGCTCCGAGCGCTCGTTTCGGAAGCTCTAGCCGACAAGCTGCGTGCCCAAGGCCGCGGAGCCAGCAAGCCCTGGATGAAAACCTTCGGCAAGCTCCGCCACCTGCGTAAGGAAGCAGCCAGAATCAACCGCATCATCGAAGAAGAGTTCGACCAAGTCGCGACCGAGGATCGGCAGTGATCCTGGACACAAACGGACTGTCAGCCATCGCAGATGGCGAGCCCGCCCTGCAGCCGATCCTTCGCGAAGCCACTGACGTCACCGTTCCAGGTATTGTCTTGGGCGAATATCGGTACGGCATTCAGCAATCACGCGACCGGCAGCGATATGAACAATGGCTGGGGGAATCCCTTCGAAATGATCGGGTCCTCGATGTGAATGAAGAGACCGCTATCTCTTACGCCACGCTGCGCACGGAACTCAAGAAAGCCGGAACGCCGATTCCTTCCAACGACGTCTGGATTGCGGCGCTTTGCCGCCAGCATTCTCTAGCGCTGCTGAGCCGCGACCGCCATTTCGAACGCGTTCCATGGCAAAGGCACTGAGAGTATGGCCTGGACTTATACCAGACATTGCCATGCGCCTTACGCTTACTTTCGTCCATGGCCTTGCCGGGGGTGACGAATGCGTTCCAGCTGCAGAGTTGTATAACATCAGAGACGATACACAAACATATAATCAAGTTCGTTTGGGGGTGGGATTTATGTCCTTGAAAAGCAAATCCGCTGTGGCCGTTTGGATTTTTTTGTTAACGCTGGCGGTAGTCGGCACAATACGAGCGCAAGTCTCCGGTGCTTCGCTACGCGGAACAATTCTCGATACGACTGGAGCGACGCTGCCCGAGGCCCGCGTCAGCATCAAGAATCTCGACACCGGGGTTAGTACCACCGTCTCTACCAACACTTCCGGGGCGTACCGCGCGGTGAATCTGATTGCTGGTCATTACGAGGTAACCGCCACGGCATCCGGCTTCAAAACGTCAGTCCAAAAAGATGTGACTCTGACAGTCGGGAATGAAACAACGTTGGATCTGCATTTGGAGGTTGGTACCGCTACTGAAACGATTAATGTGAGTTCGACACTACCGACCGTGGATGCCACTTCCTCGACGCTTAGTTCGGTAGTAGTTGGAGAAACGATTCGTGAATTGCCGTTGAACGGGCGAGACTGGACGTCGCTCGCAACGCTCCAACCCGGCATTCTGAGCATTCAATCCCAAGCATCGGCCGGCTCAACCTCATCAAGAGGCAATCGAGGATGGGGCAACCAACTGGCGGTTTCCGGACACCGACCGCAGGAAAATAACTATCGTATTGATGGAGTGAGCATCAATGACTATTCCAATGGTGCTCCTGGAAGCGCGGGAGGCGTCAACCTGGGGGCCGATGCGATCGCAGAATTCTCCGTCTTGCAGAGCAATTACTCGGCGGAATACGGCAGAACCAGCGGCGGCGTAATCAACGCAATCACCAAGTCTGGAACGAATCAGCTCCACGGAACGGGTTATGAGTTTGCGCGCAACGCCATATTTGACGCCCGCGATGCTTTCAATCCTTCGACGAAGAACAAACCAGATTTCAGCCGCCATCAATTTGGCGGATCGGCTGGCGGCCCGCTGATCAAAGACAAGACATTTCTCTTCGGCGATTACGAAGGTATCCGGCAGAATAAGGGTGTTTCCCGCGTCGTTACTGTGCCTTCGCAAAGCGCGCGCGATAGGGCCGTTGATGCGATTCGACCTTACCTTGCGCTCTGGCCACTTCCCGATAAGAGCCTTAACGCCGATACCGGATCGCGCTCGGTGGTGAACACGCAAAACCTCACCGAGAATTACTTTACAACCCGAATAGACCACTATTTCTCCCTTAAAGACTCGCTCTTTGGCACTTACTTCTTCGATGATTCCAACTTCCTGATTCCGGATGCTCTCAACAATGTAACCTTCCCGAATCAGTCTCGCCGGCAAATGGTTGCGATTGAGGAAACGCATACGTTTACGAAAACGTTCCTCAACACTATCCGCGTTGGATACAACCGCACGACTGGCGTCGCGAACGGCATAGGCACCGCGCTGAATCCTATAGCCGGTGATCCGCGACTTGGAACCGTGCCGGGGCTGCCGCTAGGACTTGTCAACGTACCCGGCGTCACACCGCTTGCCGGCCTGGGCAGCAATACACTCGCGATGCACCGAGCGAATTCCTATCAGTTTTATGACGATGCCTTTGTCAATCGCGGAAGGCATTCGATGAAGTTTGGTTTTGCGTCGGAAAAGATTCTGTACGCCTACTTGAAAGCGCTTCGGCCGAATGGAAATTGGACTTTTACGAGTTTGGCCAATTTCCTCCAAAACACCCCAAACAGAGTCGCGGTGGCAAGTGCACAGCGGCAGCCAGTCTATGTGCAAGAAACGATATTTGCTGGCTACTTCGCTGATGACTGGCGGGTGATACCCCGGCTAACTCTTAACCTGGGCCTGCGTTATGAGATGGCGACTCGTCCGACAGAGGCAAATGGGCGATTTTTTGCAATCAAGAATATCTACGGCGGGCCGCAGGTGCCGGTGGAAAGCTTTTTCGAGACCAATCCCACGCTTCGCAATTTCGCTCCGCGCCTCGGGCTTGCGTGGGATCCATTCGGAACTGGCAAGACTTCTGTTCGAGCAGGCTTTGGAATGTTCGATGTCCTGCCACTGCCTTATATAATTGCGCCGCATCCGGCGGGCGATTATCCCTTCCTTATCACTACTACGGTTCGCAACTTGCAGCAGGGCGATTTCCCAAAGAATGCTTATACAAAGGCTAACTTTTCTCTCGTGGCCGGAACGTACCGGGATCCGAATCCTAAGCGAAGCTACGCCATGAACTGGCACTTGACGCTGCAACGGGAGCTGCCGGGGCAATTCACGGCTACCGTCGGCTATGTGGGTTCGCGCTCGCTGCACATGGCCTTTGGCGCTGAAGACATCAACACCATCCTTCCGGTCTCCCAGGGGCCGGATGGATATGTCTGGCCGACATCGGGCGGTCAAAGGCTTAATACGAACGTGAGTGCCTTGCGAGCTGTGTTCTTTGACGCGAGCTCGACGTATCACGGATTGCAGGCACAGCTCAGCCGGCAATTCAGCCGCGGGTTCCAGATTCAAGGCTCGTACACATGGAGCAAGTGTATCGACACCGGCTCGAGTGGGCCGCGCGGCGACACGTTCACCAACGATCTGCCCGATCTTCTGTGGTTCGATAAAGCACATCGGCGTGGGCTTTGCTCTTTTCACGTCGCGCACAACTTCGTGGCAAACGGGCTTTACGATATTCCCGGCCCAAATGGGAATTCGGCAGCAGCGGCTCTGTTCGGCGGGTGGCAACTGGGTGGAATTTTCTCGGCATCCACCGGAACGCCATTCAGTGTGCTTCAACCGGGCGATCCACTCGGTACGGGCCTTGAGGATGCGTATGCCTTTCCGGATCGCATCGTGACTGGGGGCTGTGCGGGTAACCCGGTTACCGGTGCCCCGTCCGCATATATCAAGGAGTGCTTCGTTCCGCCGGTCCCAGGAACTAGAATGGGCAATGCTGGACGAAATAGCCTGATCGGACCTTCCTTGGTGACTCTAAATGCCGCGTTGTACAAAAACATCCAAGTTCGAGAACGGCTGAGTTTTCAATTCCGAGCTGAGCTTTTCAATGCGTTGAACCATCCTAACTACGCTTACCCACTGGACACGAATACACTGATCGTGGATAAGACCGGAAAGTTCACGGGTAATACCGGACAGCTCACTTCCACACAGATCGACAACCGTCAAATTCAATTTGGTCTCCGCGCTCGCTTCTGATGCTACGCCCGATGAGCGGCCGCACATTTGGCATGCAGTCTTCATGATTATCAGTCACTCTGTGCTGAATCAGCGCATGTGGTCGCCTTGGCAAGTCTGGTAGTTCAAATGTCTTGGGCGTCCGGTACTGCCGTGAGAGATGAGGCCAGACTCTGATGCTGCGAAGAAAATTCTTGACGAGTTCGCTCGCTATGGCGACTCTACCGGTCGCGGCAGAATGGCATGCAATCAAGCGGAATCCGGCGCGCAATGCGCAGAACTTGACTCAGTACGTTGCCGATTTCGTTGGCAGTGCCAAATACGAGGACATCCCTGACGATGTCATTGAGTTAGGGAAAAAGTCGATTCTCGATGGCATGGGGCTCGCGCTGAGCGGCTCAGTCGCCAATACCGGCAACCTCATCCGGCACTACATTCAAGGGCTGGGCTGCACGACCGGCGATGCGACCATCATTGGTACTCCCGACTCGTCAGCGTCTCGGTTTGCCGCACTCGTCAATGGAATCGCAATCCACAACGACGATTTTGACGATACCTATCTTTCACCAGCCAATGGCGTGGGCGTACATCCTACGGTGACCGTGCTTCCTGCCGCGCTCGCGCTGGCCGAATCCGGAAGACGCTCGGGTAAAGATTTGCTGACTGCTTACCATCTGGGTGCAGAGGTCGAGTGCAAGATTGCTGATGCTATCGTGCTGCGGAATACCGAGGATCCATTCCACCCCACCGGGACTTGCGGGGTTTTCGGAAGTGCGGTCGCGTGTGCAAAGATCCGCGGCTTGGACCGGGATCAACTGGCTTTCGCAATCGGCATTGCCGCGGGACAGGCCTCGGGCCTGCGAGAAAACTTCGGAACGATGACCAAGTCGTTCACCGCAGGCCATGCAGCCGAGAGCGGATTAGTCGCGGTGACATTGGCTGCTCTGGGTTGGACAGCCTCTAAGCAGATCCTCGAAGCGCCCCTCGGATTCTTTCGTACGGAGAACGAAACTTTCGATTCGAGCCGAATTCAAGGGAGTTTAGGTAAGCCGTGGACCTTTTCGTCTCCCGGAATTTCATTGAAGCGATTCCCTTCGGGTGCCCTTACGCATCCGGCAATGGACGCACTGCTCCGCATCATCAAGGAAAACCGCATTCATTCTGCCGATGTGAAAGCCGTGAACGTTGCCGCCAGCAGCAACGTCTTCAATACGCTGCTGCACCATCATCCAGGTACCGGGCTGCAAGGAAAATTCAGCATGGAGTTTTGCCTGAGCATCCTGCTGTTACAAGGTCAGGCGGGCATTGGCCAATTTACCGATGAAGTAGTCGAGCGACCAGATGTGCAGGCAATGATTGCTCGAATTCATTTTCGGCCCGATCCTCGACTCGGCAGATCTGAATCAGATCGATTGATGACAACGATCGAGCTCCGACTCCACAACGGGCAGGTCATCACGGCTCAGAACGCCATCGCCAAAGGTAGTCCGGGAAATCCGCTGACCATCGAAGAGATAGCCGACAAGTTTCAAAGTTGCGCTCAGTATGCAAAATGGCCGAAAGGCAAATCGGATGCCATCGTCCAGCAAGTCCGGAGCTTGGAAGACCTGAAAGATGTAAGTCGCCTGACAAAACTGTTGACGGCATGATTCATAAACAGGATTCAAAGGGCTGACGATAGAGACAAGGAGTCGGATAGCAACGATTAAAAAAATGAAAAGACGAAGATTTCTCAAGTCATCCCTCATTGCCGGTGCGGTTGGCGCTAGTCAGAATGTTGCGTTGGTTGACCAAGCTCGGGCTCAGCAGAAACCCGATGCGGACTTCAAGCTTGTGAACGGCTTGACACAGAAGGTAGCCGAGTTCGCCGTTAATAAGCGGTTTGAGGAAATTCCTGACAACGTCAACGAACTGGCGAAGAAGTCTATTCTGGACGGGATTGGCCTGGCTATTTTCGGCGCGACGCAGGATACCGCTGCCATTATCAGTAACTATACCGTTGGCTACGAGCAGGTTAAACCGGTAACCACGGTTGTCGGAGGTCACCAGCTGCCCTCACGTTTCGCTGCTTTTGCGAACGGAGTTGCGATCCACGTCAGCGACTACGATGACACGCAGTTAGCTGTCGGCAAGGACCGGGTGTACGGTTTACTGACCCATCCCACCGTGCCCGTCTTCCCGGTTACCCTGGCGGTAGGAGAACTGAATGACGGCAACGGTAGAGATCTGCTTCTCGCCTACCAAGTCGGCGTTGAAGTGGAAAGCAAGTTGGCCGAAGCCATCTCTCCAAGGCATTACGAGGACGGATTCCATACCACGGGAACCTGTGGAGTGTTCGGTGGAGCTATCGCCGCTTCAAAATTGCGGAAGTTTGGAGTCGAAACAACCATACGGGCGATGGGCATCGCCGGCAGTCAAGCCGCCGGGCTTCGCGAAAACTTTGGCACGATGATGAAGCCCTTTCATGCCGGCCACGCTGCGGAAGTGGGCGTCGTTTCTGCGGACCTAGCAGCTTTGGGGTGGACTGCAACCGACAACATTCTTGAATCACCCCGCGGCTTCTTCCACGCCTATGGCGGGAGCTACGATCCTGCTGCGATTCTGGGCAGGTTAGGCAATCCGTGGACATTTGCCGATCCTGGTGTGTCGATCAAGCCATTCCCCTCAGGCTCATTAACGCACCCGGCCATGGGTGCGGTGCTGAAACTGATCAAAGAACACAACGTCAAGGCGGCCGACGTGGAACAAGTCTACGTCGGAACCAACCGGCAGAATCCGAACGCCTTAATCCACCATGACCCGAAGAATGCTCTGCAAGCTAAGTTCAGCATGGAGTTTTGCGTGGCCATCCTGCTTCTCGAACGGAAGGCTGGACTGAGGGAGTTTACCGACCAAGTGGTCAATCGGCCGGATGTACGAGCGATGATCAAAAAGGTAAGGTTCGCGGCGGACCCGGAGGCTGAGTCGGCCGGATATGACAAGATGACTTCGATCATCCGGATCCATCTCAAGGATGGAACAACGCTGTCTGGCCGAGCAGACTTCGCCAAAGGCAGTCCCAGCAACCCGATGTCGTACGACGAAGTGGCTGGCAAGTTTATGGACTGTTGCACAGTTGCCGGATGGCCAGAGTCAAAGGCACGCGAGATCATCGAGAAGGTGCACACGCTTGAGAAATTACCTTACGTCCGAAGCCTCGCTGCGCTTTGCAGCAAGTAATCTGACAAAGCATTGCAAATCCACAGACGCGCTGATTGACAAGATCCTGAATATCAAAAAGGTGAAAAACCTGCGCAAGTTGCGACCCTTGCTGCAGGTCGCGAAATAGTGGCAACTATTCAGATGAAGGTGCTGATCCTAATCTCCGTTCGATCGAATTCCGTAGAAGTGCTCCGGAGCGATAGATCCCATGTACGAATTTGCTATAAGGCAATACCAAGAACAGCGCCAGAATAAAAGAAAGATGCAAAGCGAGAAGAATCCCCAACGCTTCCGTGGAGCGGAGAGCTAATAAAACCAGCCCGGAAAAGGCAGAAAGAGCCAGTAATAAGGTTAATGCAAGATCGGCGCCCAGCAGGTTCCGGTCTGCCGGGGTCTGGTCGCCCACGAGTTTGAGCCAGGTGAGGCCGCTACACCCGACCATCATTCCGACTCCCCCCATTGTGCCCAGCAGTACCGGCAGGCTCACGAACGGATAGGGCGCGATCCAATGCAAGAAATGATCGTAGATCGCCGCGACGGTGGTAGACGCTGCGCATAACAGAAAACCATAAAACAGAGCGTGATGAAATCGGCGACGCGCGTTGGAAAATGTTTCGTCCTTGTCCGTGCAACCGTGACCTCCACCTCCAAGGTTGCGGAGAGTAAGCACATCTGCGAAGGTCCTTTGCCAGTTCGAAAGCGAAAACAGCTCCGGGATCGTTCCTCCAATGTCTTTCCAAAAATTCAGGAAACCCATCGCCAAAGCGAGCAGCGCGTATCCCAACGTTACAATGGAAACCGTGACCATAACTCGAAAAGGAATGACTGCGTAGAAGGCGCCGCTTCCTAAGTGTTTGGCGTAGAGAGCGTTGGGACCCTGAAAATAGATGCTGATCATGAAAATCAGCGTTAGACATGCCACCGTAACTAGGGAGACGACGACTCCATTGCTCGCAAACACCCCGGCAAGGACACGCGGCCAGGCATATTCGGCATAGCTTTCGTTCCTTACCTGCGCGAACGTTTTGGGAAGATTCAAGGCGAACTCATGCGGCGGCGCATAAGGACAGGCATAGAAGCAGCCACGGCAGTTGTGACAAAGGTTTGCCAGGTAGCTAAGATCGGGATTCGTAAACGAACGGAGCAGCTCCATCGCCGGAAACACTGCACAGTAGCCTTCGCAGTATCGACAAGAGTTACACACTTGCATTGCACGGCGTGCGTCTTCAATCGCATCAGTTGTCCGCAATTCTTGCTGCCTCTCTTCCCGCGATTCGACCAAAAACAGTACCGATGGCCATGCCAAGACCCGCCAGGTATCCACATCCGAGGATGTTTCCCGCCATCATTTCTCCCGCGGCGAACAGGTTGTCGATCGGCGTTCCGCTCTCCAGCAACACTCGGGCCTCCTCGTTAACCTTTACTCCGAGGTAGGTGAACGTGATTCCAGGACGGAGAGGATAGCTGTAAAAGGGCGGGACATCGATAGGCAGAGCCCAGTTCGACTTCGGAGGTACCAGGCCCTCCGTGTGGCAAGAATCTAATTTCTTGCTGTCGAAATTCCCTGGTCGAACTGCGATGTTATACTCGCGCACCGTTTTCTCAAGGGCAGCAGGCGGCAACCCTAATTGCGCAGCCAGTCCTGCGATCGTCTGCGATTGCACTGGGGGAAAGACCGAGGGCATGAAGCGATTCAGGGACTTGGAATCGAAAATCGAAAAACCGATCTGTTGCGGCTGCCTGGCGAGCAGCAGGCCCCAAATCGCATAGCGCTTAGGCCAGATATCTTCTCCCTCGTCGTAAAATCGATCACCCAAGTTGTTGACGACGATGCTGAAAGGAATACAGTCGAGACGCGTGACGATACCTCCATCGAACTTCGGCGCGCGCGCGTCAATAGCCAGCGCATGGCACTGCTTGGGATCTCCCACTGGCATCACTCCCTTGCGCAACAAATCCCTGAGCACTCTTCCTCGGGCATAGGGAGTACCCCGAATAAGGAAATTGCCTGCGGCTTCTCCCCAGTATTCTTTCAACCACTCGAGATTGGCCTGGAAGCCACCCGAAGCCGCGACCACGGCCTTGGCTCGAACATTGGCCGGAAAACCCTTCACGCTGATCGTGACATTCCGAACCGATCGCCCTTCAAAATGGAGTGTTTGCACTTCCGTGTCGTACAGAGTGTGAACGCCGATGCAATCTGCGGTGTGGTAATACGCATTCATGAGTGCCTTGCCACCCCCCAAAAAGAACGCGTTCGTTCGCGACAAGCTCAGTGTCCCGGACAGAGCGGGCTGGAACAGTGCGCCGCAGGACTCCATCCAGGGTAAAGCGTTGCCGCTCTCCTTTACGGTCAGCCGGGCGAGAACTTCATCGGTGTTTCCTGCCGTTACGCGCAGCAGGTCCTGAAAATATTCGTCTTCCGAGTAGGATTCGGTCAGGACCGAAGTAGGCGCACTGTGCATGACCCGCAAATTCCTCGTGTGACGACTATTGCCGCCACGGAAGTCGCGGGGAGCATGTTCCAGCAGTAAGACGCTCTTCCCTTTTCTGCGAGCAGTAACCGCGGCGCAAAGGGCAGCATTGCCACCGCCGATTACCAGCACGTCGTAAATGCTGTTCAGATCAACCAACTAAGCTCCGCTGAAAAGGGGACATAGCTCGGATGGAGGTCGCGAATAACGAAACAAGGTAGGCTTGCCGGTGTTCGCCGGATCTCCGTGGCCTTCGAAGGCTACATTACAGCCTGTCAACAATCAAGCTAAACGAGCTGCGAAATTCTGCTCATTTTTCGCGATACCGGCGTCCGCTTGACTCAGGTAACCGCAATAGGTAGTGTGGCGACCCATGAAAGAGAGACTTTGTTCTTGCCGGGTTCTAGCTTTCCCGCTAATGCTCGCTCTGCTGGTATCGGCTCAAGTAGTATCACAGGCACCTCGGCAGAATAGATCTTCCACGGGATATCCAGCGCCTCGCTTCCCTAGTTATCTAAAGTCCGCAAAAACAGTTGAAGAATTGATGCCCAAGGCGCGCGCATTTGTTCTCTTAAAACAAGGAACTCACGGCATCGGCATGGGAACGTTCGACCGCGGAGACACACTTCTGCTGGTTATGGACATTACTGCTGGACCCTTGCCGCTGGCAGCGATCCGGCGAGCGCTTGAGGAACGTGGAATCAAGGTGATTCTCAAGACCGAAGCCGAAATGGTTGGCGTCACCGTGACAGACGCGAAGGTTTATCGACAAGCAACGTGGATCCCAAGTGCGGAAAAAGGCTATCTGGAAGCACGCAACTACTGGATCGACGATTTTCCACGGGTATTCGCCCATCCCGAGGTCGCCAAGGAATGGCTGCGCAAGAAAAGACCGGACCTCTGCGAGGCGTTGTACCCCAAAGACCAGACGCTGTCACCCGAGTTGCAGGCCAAGATGAGCATGAAAAACATTGGGGCCGCAATCCGAACTTACCTGGATAATCATCCCGAAGTGAAAGGCGTGTATTGGGGAAAAGATGGCGGCGGATTCTACGCGCGGTATATCGCTCCGCAACAGGATAAGTTCAAAGGCTTCACCCTGTTTGCTAACGAATACGTTCTAAGTAGTCAGCTCCCGCCCTTTCCGGGCGACGTTTTCCATCTCATCGAGGAAAAGACTTTGGCACTCATGACTTACGACATCGACAAGGTTCGTGTCACCGACCCGGAGGGCACGGATGTAAGCTGGGACGTTACTTCGGAAATGGCCAAACGCTGGATCGATAGTATTTACGGACCGGGCCACCTGCTCATGTATCCAGACACTGCGACCGGAAAGAATGGATACACACTTTCCAACTATCCTATGCCCAACAAAACATGGACTCCTCGCGAGCCGATCGCACTCGTCAACGGCGTCGTCGCAGGCACTAACGGTTCGGGGGGATTTTGGCCGCGCATGGAAATCACCTTCAAGAACGGCTACCTCACGAAAGTTGCGGGTGGAGGTATGTACGGCGACGTGATTCGCGAGTTCCTGCAGTATCCGCATATCAATGACACAACGTATCCGTACTACCATCATCCAGGATTCTGGCACTTGTGGGAAGTCGCCCTCGGTACCAATCCGAAATATTTTCGAAATCCCTCAGATTTCTATGGCAGTGGTCACGCCGGTATTTATTGTCTGACATTCGAACGATACCGAACTGGAGTGTTTCATTGGGGATTCGGAAATGAGATCGCGAACGAACCTGGTTCTATGGGACTTCCTCTGAAGTGGCTTAAGTTCGGCGAAGAACACGATCTGCCAACCGGACATGACTTCCACATCCACAACTACTTCACCACCTACAAGGTGCATCGCTCAAGTACTAATCAGTGGGTGACGGTAGTAGACCGAGGCCACCTGGTCGCGCTAGACGATCCCGAAGTACGGAAACTCGCAGCAAACTATGGCAATCCCGATGAGATTTTGGCTGAAGACTGGATACCGGAAATTCCGGGAATCAACACCCAAGGAGACTACACCGATTACAGCCGTGACCCTTGGAAATTTGCGAACGCGCAAATGAAGCTAGTTCTTCATAGAACCTACAAGTATTTCTACCCCACAGTCCAGTCCTCGGGCACATTTCCACAGTAGCCTATTGTCACTTGCATTTCACAAGGAAGATTGGCAGACTAACGTTTCGGTGCACACATACTCAAAGGTCAGAATCCCCAACGCATCAGTGAAAGTCGTTGCTCCGGTGCCGAAGGGATTTCCAGCGGCTGAAACGAATGTCGATGTGGCAGGCTTGAGAATTGCCCGAAAGCAATCTTGAGGTAATCGCGAATGTGCAGGAATATCAAAACCCTTTTCAACTTCGATCCGCCCGCCACTGCCGAAGAGATTCGAGATGCTTCGCTCCAGTTCGTGAGAAAGATTAGCGGTTTTAACAAACCGTCAAAGGCAAACGAAGACTCGTTCCTGGCGGCAGTCGATGAAATAGCCGGGATCGCAACTCGTCTTCTCCGTTCGCTCGAAACGAACGCGCCGCCGAAGAATCGAGAAGAAGAGGCCGCAAAAGCGAAGGCTAACGCCGAAGAGAGATTCGGTGCTTGAGCCTGCTAAACACGGGTTCTCGCGGGTTTGGAATGTGCCGTCACGAAAAGGTCACGCTAATCGCGGCAAATGAATTGCGAACAAAACGTGAATAAAGAAGAGAAGTTGACTCATCGCGTTTCATCGCAACTTGCTGACATTCCTGGAAACCCCCCGATCCGGCAAATCGTGATTAAAGAAAGTCAGTGGCTGTTAACCGATGGGATGGCTGCGTCCGACTTCTACGCTCGCCCCGCATCAATGACTGTGCCGCCCACCTTGCGGGCTGTCCTGCGCAACGCCAATGATCCTGCGCCCCCTGGGTGGCCCCGAGAATCATTGGATCAGCTTTGAACTGCAGGGAACGAAAAGCAATCGGCTGGCGCTAAACGCACAGGTAAAGATTACCGACGGGAGCCTGTTTCAGATGGGCGAGGTTCTCAGCAGTGGAAGTTATCTTTCTCAAAACGATCTTCGCATTCATTTCGGATTGGCCGCTGCGACAAAAGTTGATTCTGTCGAGATCGGTTGGCCATCGGGAACGGTGGACAACTTGAAGGATCTTTCGGCGAATACGTTCTACAGCGTAGTCGAAGGAAAAGGAATCGTTTCCGCGGAGCAGATGCGACCTGTACAAAAGAAGCAGAATCGGTGACTCAGCTTGACCGCAGGCTATGTTTTTGCCCCACCGCTGAGGTCGAGGACGACGATCTGGTAGAACTCATCTGCGTGGTCGCGCCCCAGGGGCCGGGAGCAAGTGGGCCGCCGCGGGTTCCGTAGATGGATTCGCCGTATTTGGCGGTCCATTGGCCGCGATCGCGGAGCCGTGAGATGGCTTCAGGCGGGAGCTCGCCGTTGGGCATCGGGCCAACGCCGCCACCAGTAGGGCAGCGAAACCACTTTCCCACCGCTGCGCACCTTCGGATAGAATCGGCACCGTGTTTGAAGTCAAAAAGGAGACTCCGGATGAGACAACGACTCGGCTGCACGCGGATTCTTGGCGTCGCCTGCGGGCTTTTGTTAAGCGGCTCAGCCATGGCGCAAGAACTATCTAAAGTGGACACGAGGCACGTAGTCGTCAAGCTGGACAACGACACGCTACAGGTGACGGAGGTGACGCTGAAACCCGGCGAGAAGCTGGCCCTCCACACACACCCTGCGTACACCCTCTACACGATCCACGGTGGAACAGTGAGAATTGTCTATCAGGGCGGTAAGACGGAGGATGCCGTGTGGGATCACGGAGATGTGCTATACGGAGATCCGGAAGGGCCGCATACGACAGAGAACATCGGCAAGACAACCGTCAAGATTCTGCTGGTGGAGGTCAAGGGTCCAGCCGCAACAAAGAAGAAATAGGTTAAGAAATGCGGTTTGCGGAGTTGTTGGCGCAATTCGGCGTAACGAACGAAACTGCTCCGCTGAAGAATCCTCTAAGCTATTCCAGTCAACTACAGAATGGGTGCCACCGCGACTCAGAGTTCGAACAGTGGTACTCGTATCAAAGTTATGCATGCTGGCGAAACAGCGAATGTTCGTGCCAGAATCTCGTACCCGCAGCTAACCACGGTGCGACCGCCACAACGGCAAATGGGCACGCGCGCCGCCCGCGAAGCGATCAAAGCCATCACCGATGGCGCGCAAGGTCGCCGGATCGTCATGACTCCTGAAGCGTGCGCAGAATCGCGCGATGTTTCTTGACTTCTTAGTAAAACGAATGTATGTGTTGCCGGCAACGCCCCCGCGAGTCTTCGCACAGACTCAGATTTTGCACACCACATCGACAATCAGAGTTTATGAAGGGTCGCGAGCAAGTTTAGTCGTCGTGATCGGAGAAGTAAGTGCGATGGAGTTTGGCCCCCAGGAGAGTCACTATGACGCGTAATCTGAGATTCCCCGTGTTGCTAGTGGTTCTGGGGTCGATGCTGCTGGCTCTCCCGGCAGCGGCGGACTCCGGTTGGTTTTGGCAGAACCCATTGCCCCAGGGAAATGGAATAGAGGGAACCGCTATGGTGGATGCCAACACCGTGTACGCGGTGGGCCGTTGGGGGACGATCCTGCGCAGCACCGACGGAGGCGTTAACTGGTCCATACAAACCACCAACACCAGGCAGCTGCTCCGCGCCATCTCTTGCACCGACGCCAACACCTGCACAGCGGTGGGAGATCGCGGCACGATCCTGCGCACCACCAACGGAGGTGCTACCTGGACTGCTCAGTCCGGCGGCACGCAAGACGAGTACCTTCTGGGAGTCTCGTTTACCGATACCAACACGGGAACAGTGGCCGGAAGTGATTCAACTGGCAGAATTGGCACAATCCTGCGCACTACCAATGGGGGCGCCACCTGGACACGCCAGTCTATCGGCACAAGCGGCCTCTGGGGTGTCTCCTGCACCGACGCCAACACGTGCACGGTGGTGGGAGGTGCTGGCACGATTTTGCGCACTGCCAATGGGGGCGCTACCTGGACACGCCAGTCTAGCGGAACGACCGACTACCTCGTTGGCGCCTCCTTCACTGACGCCAACACCGGAACGGTCGTGGGGCTCGGTGGCACGATCCTGCACACCATCAACGGAGGGGTTAACTGGACCATACAAACCGTCTACACGATGGGCAATCTCTACGGCGTGTCTTGCACCGACGCCAACACCTGCACAGCGGTGGGATCGGGATATCCTACCACCATCCTGCGGACCACAGACGGTGGGGCTACGTGGACACGCCAGTCCAGCAGCACGACCGGCCCCCCCGTTGCCCTCATTGGCGTTTCCTTCACTGACGCTGACACGGGAACAGCGGTGGGAAGCTATGGCACGATCCTACGCACGACGGACGGAGGCGTTACCTGGACCATCGCGGCACCTACGTACGTCGCGACTTACGACAACCTCTATGGCGTGTCTTGCACCGACGACGATACCTGCACGGCAGTGGGAGGCGCGCAGGATGTCATACCCCCATACGCCAAGCGCGGGACAATCGTGCGTACCAACAACGGGGGCGCCACCTGGACCCTCCAGTCCAGCGGCACAACCAACATACTCGGTGGCGTCTCTTGCCCCAACGCTAATACCTGTACAGCGGTGGGAGAGCACGGCATGATCTTGCGCACCACGAATGGGGGCGCGACCTGGACTGCCCAGTACAGCGGCACGACCGATGGTCTCGCGGGCGTCTCATGCACCGACGCCAACACCTGCACAGCGGTGGGAGGCGCGGCAGATGCCACGAACCCCTACGGCACGCACGCCACGATCTTGCGCACCACCAACGGGGGCGCTACGTGGACCCCCCAGGCCCCCAGCGGTGACCCAAACGACCCGGTCCCGGAACTCTTTGGCGTTTCCTTCACTGACGCCAACACGGGCACGGCGGTGGGAGCATACTCCGCGATCCTTCGTACCTACGATGGGGGCGCCTACTGGAACGACGAGGGACTAAACACGATGCCATCGGTGTGGAGCGTCTCCATGACCGATGTCGAGACGGGAATGGCGGCGACAGATCGCAACATCCTGCGTGCCTCTCCACTGGGTACCCCTTGGACTCAGGTGTTCGGCGAAGGCGCCTTTGGCATCTCGTGCACCGATGCCAACACGTGCACGGCCGTGGGCCAGAGCGTTCAGGCTGATCTAGGCATCGTTGGCAAGATCCTGCGCACCACCGATGGGGGCGCCAACTGGACTCACCAGCCCAGCCCCTCGGTGTCTACCCTCTTCGCTGTCTCCTGCACAAACGCCGATACGTGCACGGCCGTGGGAGTGTTGGGCACGATCCTGCGCACCAATACCGGTGGGCGGTGAAGGCGTAGCGCCACGACCAATCCGCCCCGATTGATTGACGCGTGGCACACTCTTACTTACAGGCCGACCGCCCTTGCGGTTCTTTGCGTCTAGCTTGTAGCTGCCTGAAGTATTCCGAGCCTCGCTTGGCGATCTACTTCCCACCCTTCCGTCCAGGCTTCACGGCGGCGGGATTTTTTTTCCCGGCCGTACACACGTAATCATGCTGGTCTTTCCGACGCTCAGCGTGCAGCCTCGTACCAAGCGGAACACGCGCTTTCTCTCGGGGCGCAGCCTCAGGAAACCGGCGTCTCCTGATTCAGCACTGCCAGCCATTTTCCTGAACGCTTCACCCACACCGAAGCTTCTCGGACGGTGCTCGGGGGGATGGATCTTCCGTCAAACGTTCCGGAGAGAGTCACTTTGTAGATGGTCAGGACAGTATCGGTCGCAGGTTGCAGCACCTGGAAATCTTCGAGCACATAGCTTGTGATGTTGCGTTTGCCGATGGAGCGCAAGTACTCGCTCTTGGTCATGATTCCTGACGTAAAGATCATGCGGGCATCGTCGGCGACCAGAGCGTCGAAGCGGTGCATATCTTTCTGCCGGGCCGCCTCCCACACCTCCCGCTCGCGTTGCTGAATCTGCGAGACCAATTGTGGGGATACCGGCGGAGGAGTTTTGCCTTTGGTTGCCGGGAAAAAGCTGAAGGGAGCTAGCAGACACACGATGCACGCAAGAATTCGCGACAAAAAGGCAGTTTTTGAGCAACGCATGTTCATTTCACCTCAAGAACCAATTGGCGCGAAGTGCGTGAGTGGCACCTAGAATAGAAGTTTCAGAACGAATTGGATAATGCGCGCCCCTCCGGTGCCTCCTGTGTCCGGGTCCCGCATGACGTTGAATGATGGAAGCCCAACATAGGCGTAGTTCAACCCGAGTCTTTGATCGACGGCCAGAAGATTTGCGGCAGTGAACTGCGGGTGATTAAACACATTGAAGAATTGGGAAGAGAACTGAAGCCGAGTTTCTTCTCGGATGTTGAAAATCTTGGTGATATTGAAGTCCGCATTGCTAATCCCGGGCGCGCGCAAGGTGTTACGACCCGCGGTAGGGAACGACCCAGTTTGCGCCTGTATATAGCGGGCCGTGGAGTTTTTCGCCACATAGGCCACAACGTCGTCTCGAGAATTGAGCACAGGTGTGACCGTGCTTCCAGTGTTACTGGTTCCGCTCGGATTGAAGATGGTGCGCTGAGTCTGCCGGTCACCGTTGCCTTCGGAATTTGCCAAACTCAACGCCGTGAAAGGCTGCCCGGAAGAAATCGTGTATTCGCCTGAAAGCGTCCAGTTGCTCAGCAAATTGTGAGCCAGGCCCGAAGTGCCGCGGAGCCAGGGGAGGTCCCAAACGAAGTGAGCAACAAATCGATGGGGCACATCCAGCACTGAGAGGCCGCGCTCGTTTTTCACATTGCGCCAGTCCTGCGGCCGGCGAGGGTTGATGTAGCTGTTAAAAAATTCGTTAGTTCCTACGTCGATGAATTTGCTGAAGGTATAGTTCGCACCGAGACTGAGACCGCTTGAAAATTTGCGCTCGATTTCGAGCGAGCCGGCATCATAAGTGGAATTCCCAATCGGCAGATGAGTGGTTAGAAACTGGGTGAATCCATACTGGTCGAACGGTCGCACCACTTGAGCCATAAACTGTTTCACGGTGGGCATGGTGTCGCGAACCGCGAGCGACGGTATTTCCGACGAACTGAAATACGTTGGCAGAAAGGCGCTGCGTGGCGGCACGATGCCGGCATTCAAGCGTGCCTGCACACTCAAATGCGTGCCTTTAGTATGCAGGTAACGCGTGCTTAGTATCCACCCGCGGAACAGTTCGTGCTCTATGCCCAGAGTCGTGGTTTGCAGATACGGCCGCTTGATGTCCGGCACGAACGTGGCGATGGCCGCTCTGGCGTGCGCAGGAGTGTCGAAGGGGGCCAGAATATTCGGAATTCCGCCGTTCTGCAGGAAATTTCTTGAGGGAATAGGGATCGGGCAATTGGGCAAGCAATCTGAGAAAAAGACCTGTTGCGCGGTGGACGGCAGCAGCCCTCCTCCCACGAAGGCGCCAAATAGTGGCGCGTAAGAAATTCCGTAGCCGCCACGAACAGCGGTCTTGCCATTGCCGAAAACGTCCCAAGCAAAGCCAAAGCGCGGTCCCCAATTGTTCTTCTCGACCGTAGGCTTCCGGAAATCGATGACCCCGGGCACACTGGCAATCGATTCTCCCTGCTGAGCAGCCAGATCGCGCAACAGTGAGTTGTACTCGTAGCGCATGCCGAGATAGAGGGTGAAATTGCGCACCAATTTAAGGCGGTCCTCGGCGTAAAAATTCAGCGAATAGTTGCTCAAAGCAAGTTCGGCATTGCCCAGGCCACGCTGCCCATTGATGGTTGGAGGAGCATCGATCACAAACTCTTCCAGGTTGCTGTATTGGTAGTCCCCTCGCGGAGCCGGCCGGCCCCGATCACCGACGATGTTGTTGTGCAGATCAGCGCCGAATTTAAAGCCGTGTCGGCCGCGCTGCCAAGTGACGTTGTCACTGAGCTGGTAAATGTCGTTGAACGATCCGCCAGGCACGCCGGAAGCAGGCCCGATCAAAGGTCCAGCGGTGACCGCAATGTTAGGCAGAGCGGCTCCCGCAGGGCTTGCAAAGGAATTGTCGGTAATTTGTCGATGATAGGAGATTCGCGCTTCATTCAGAACATTGGGCGAGAAGGTGTGCACGTGGGATATGGAAACCAAGTTGTTTCTGATCGTTCGATTGGCGTTGAGCCCCGCAATCGGAAATCCGGGCACTAATTGATTTGGTCCGCGGTCAAAGTTGTAGCGAAAATGGAACTGATCGTCCCGCCAGGCGGTCCAGTCGCTACTCGCCAGGAAGCGGTGGCTGGTGGCAAAGGATGGAAAACTACGGCTTACCGGTCCCACGGGGATGCGTGTGCCGAGTACAGTTGGCCAATCGGAAGACGGAGCAGCCGCGGTGGCCACGGCGCCGAATTGTTTGATGAAGTCGATGATGAACGGACTAACTTTTCTGCCGGCACCATCCGGCGGCAAGCTGGCGAGTTGTTGCAATCCGGCCGCTGTCGGAAACATCCCACTCTTCGCGCTGCTAGCTGAACCGAGATTTTCGAACTCATAGGCACCAAAGAAGAAAAGCTTCTGCTTGACGATGGGTCCGCCGATCGTGCCGCCGAGCCGGTTGTTATCGTATCGCGGATTCCCGGAGCTTAATCCCTGCCGAATCAAGGTCTGCGCACCTGCATCGGTGGCGTTAAAATGACGGTTTTGAACATACCAAAAAGCGCTTCCGTGAATCTCGTTGGTTCCTGTCCGCGTGATGATGTTGAATAGGCCGCCGGAAAACTGACCGAATTCGGCGTCAAAGTTATTTTTTACGACTGTGAATTCGAGGACCGCATCCTGAATCACCGTGCCCTGGGGGCCGGTTTGGATCGGGTCGTTGTTGTCGACGCCGTCTATGATGAAGCTATTGTTACGCGCGCGGCTCCCACCGACTGATGCTACCGCGCCGCCGACAGGGCTGCTGACCTTCCCGAGAACTTGCGCCCGGTTGAGCCCGGTGGTGTTTATGTCTACCGTATTCGATGTGAGCAGCGCGAGATTATTGACGTTGACCGAGGCCATCGGCAAATCCATCACCTCTCGCCGGGAAAACGTGCCCGACAATTGCGTGCTCGTCGTTTCCACCGGTGCACCGACCTCAGCGACTTTGACGGTTTCGTTAGCTTCCCCGAGTTCCAGTTGAACAGTGAGCGTGCTGGCGGTGTTCAGCTCGACGCCGAACGTGCCTTGCGCCGTCTTGAACCCTTTGGCATTCACCGAGAGGGTGTAGGTCCCCACCGGGACGACGGGGAAGGTAAAGGTGCCCTGACCTGAGCTCACGGCAGTGTAGCGAGTGCCCGTGCTTGTATTCATGATGGTGACCTGTGCGTCCGGCACCAGAGCGCTGGTTGGATCCTTCACCGTGCCTGAAACCGAGCCCGCGGTAAGCTGCGCGCGGCATCGGCCCGCGCTCAACAGGATAAGCAACGAAGCTGCGACAATTCCCAGATTCCGGCGGTGCATAGAGAACCTCCAGTTTCCCATTCACCTTAGGCTTGCAAAACCTCTCGGTACACACGGACGAAGTTGAGCCCCAGCACTTTGGCGATGTCCTCGAGTTTCCAGCCGCGCTTCTGCAGCCCCACGGCGATGGTTCGGTAGCGATGGGGGCCGTTCACTTCGGCGATGTACGGGGGAAAGCGCCCTTTCAAGGCCTTCCATTCTCGCTCCGGGTATATTTTTCGGTGTTGCTCCCATTCCGCGTCGGGTTCCTTGCCTTGCCAGCCGGCTACCGAGAAATCTGATCCGATGCCGATGTGATCGGGCCCAACCAGTTTGGCAACATAATCAAAGTGGTTCAGTAGGTCCTCGAGAGATGAGCGCGGCTTATCGCTTACAAACCAGTTGAAGCAGGAAATACCCATGACGCCGCCCTTGTGTGCCAGCGCCTTGATCTGGTCATCGGTTTTGTTCCGCGGGTGATTGCACAACGCTTTGCAATTGGTGTGCGAATAGACAATGGGTTTGCTCGAGACTTCGACTGCGTCGAGCGTGCTCTGATATCCGGTGTGACTCACGTCCACGAGCATGCCGAGTTGGTTCATGCGCTGGACCATGTCCACACCGAAATAGCTCAGGCCAGCCTGGGTTCTCTCGGTGCATCCGTCACCGACCCAATTGCGCCAGTTAAATGTGAGTTGAATTTGCCGTAGCCCCAGATTGTAAAAATAGTCGAGGTTCTTCAGGTCGCGCTGGATCGCGGCACTATTCTGAATGTTGGCCAGAATGCCGAGCTTGTTCAGTTGCTTGGCCTTCTGAAGGTCGGAGAAGCTGCGAATGAACATCAAACGATCCGGGTAAGCAGCGATTTGCTCGGCTGTCTTGGCCAGCGCCGCCACGGTGGACTGATAGGCCTCCTCAGGCGTGACCTCCCCTAAAGTCGGTCCAACGATCGTAATACCTGACTCCCGGACGGCCGAAAATCCGGCATCGGGCAGCGAAGGCTTGGGGTCGAACCCCGAGAGGTCATCAATGATAATGCCCGATGCGAAAATTTCGTCGATACTCGAGAACGACGGGACCCGCTCGGTAGCAAACATCCAAGGTGAGCAGAAAATGGCCGCGGCGCTGGACAGACCTTTGATCACTTCTCGTCGCGTGAGGTTCATCGACTACCTCTTTTCAGTTTAGCTGTCGCCGAAGATGGGGCACTGCGGTTGGGACTGGCAGGTCGCGTTGCAGGCCCTCCCGAGTAATTACCAGCTCTTCGGGAGCTGGCTCGAGTACGTCGGGCAAGCTGAATGTACTTGTAAACCGTGGGTATTGCGGTCCGTAACGACGAAGCCACCTGCTTTACGGCGCCGCGAGCCAGAAATACGCCATGGGCGTCCAGGGCTCGCACGATGTTGCATTTCTGCTCGCGAGTGAGCCCGTTAGCCGCTCGATCGGAGACATCCGTTATCATCGTTCGTATTACCTGATCCACGCTGTTCTGATAATGCTCGGTGAATTGGGTCGCACGGCCCCAGTCCGGAATACCTTGGGTTTCGCTGGCGACCACATCTATGTTGATGCAAAGAATTGCTTCGATGTTTCCGTGCGGATCGCGGAGGTTCGCGGCGTTGCACTTTAACTTCTTTCCATCGTCGGTCGTGCTCTGATAGATACCTAGAGTCTCGATCCTGCGCTCCGATTCTCGAAGCATGTAGAAGCCGAGATCGGTAAGCGGCGCGCCGACGCTGCGTCCGGTCACGTGGCCGTTGCGGATCTGAATGATGGAATGGTCAGGTGCGCTGACGTCGTGCAGGACAACTTCGGCTCCGGGACCCAGTAAATCGGCGATGCAATCCACCAAAGGGCCGTATCGCTGCAGCAGGTCGTGCTGTCTCTCGGGTGCTAACACTTGGTGTATAAACTCTTATATGTGATGGGAGAATATCTTGTACGCCAGACGTGGTGTCAAGCTAAATCTGAGGCCCGGCGCCGTATTCTGCATCGTCTTGTGGAACCAAAGTTGTGGTTCTCTGGTGCGCAAGAACTTCATCGAATCTCGCGACAACCAGACCGCGGGTTAGAGAGGTAGAGATATTGTAATTATGCAAGTATGTGGCATAATTACAATGTAATGATCGAACGCGCCATCAAGCCCGTCATCGGCGAGCTCCTGACTCGGTTCCCGGCAGTGGGGCTTCTGGGACCTCGTCAAGTTGGCAAGACTACACTTGCTTTGTCCCTTGCGGATGAATGGAAGGGACAAGCGGTATATCTTGATTTAGAGTTGCCGTCCGATCGCGCGAAGCTGTCGGATCCGCAACTCTATTTGGGACAGCACGAAGACCGTCTTGTTATTCTTGATGAAATCCACCGACTACCGGATATCTTCCAGACGCTGCGAAGCCTAATCGACAAGAGACGACGGAAAGGAAGTCGCAGCGGGCAGTTTCTACTGTTGGGCTCTGCCTCCATCGATCTATTGCACCAATCGGCAGAAACCTTGGCGGGGCGTATCGCATATGAAGAACTGAGACCGTTCTCCGAAAGCGAGGTTGCAGGAGTCGGACGGGAGGCTGGGGACCAGTTGTGGGTGCGCGGTGGTTTTCCCGACAGTTTTCTGGCTCGTAACGATTCTGAGAGTTTCAGGTGGCGGAGCGCATTCATCCAAACCTATCTGGAGAGGGATGTACCGGCTCTTGGTCCTAGAATTCCAGCGGAGACTCTACGGCGTTATTGGCAAATGCTGGCCCACAACCAGGGCCAAATGCTGAATGCCGCGCAGCTCGCGAGTGGACTCGGCGTAAGCGGCCACACAGTTGCCCGCTACCTGGATATCATGGTGGACCTTTTGCTCGTTCGGCGCCTGGCGCCCTGGGCGTCGAACGTGAAGAAACGTTTGGTGCGCACGCCGAAAGTTTTCGTGCGAGACAGCGGCTTGGTTCATGCTTTGCTCGGCATCCATGACCAAGAAGAGCTGTTGGGGCATCCGGTTGTTGGTGCAAGTTGGGAGGGCATGCTCATCGAGAATATCCTCGGTGCACTGCCTTCGGGCGCGCAGACATTCTTCTATCGCACGTCTGCCGGCGCCGAGATCGACTTGGTCATTGAATTCAGCGCGAGGGATCGCTGGGCCATTGAAGTGAAGCGGTCTATCGGAAATCCTGCGCCGAGCAAAGGATTTTATATCGGCTGTGAAGACATCAAAGCGACACGGCAGATTGTGCTTTACCCAGGCACGGAAAAATACAAGCTGGACACGAAGACCGAAGCGATGTCCTTGGACACGCTGTTGCGCAAGGAACTAAACAGAGGCAGGCCCTGACCGTGAAAAAACGATGAGAACGCGCAAGAGTAAAGCGCATCATTATCTAGCGTAGTGCGTCATCAATATATTTGCTTATTATCAGGCCTCCCTTATCCTCAAGATAAACGTGGTTGCTTTGGATCGAACCGAGGGAGGAGCGATCATGCGAGCGTTTGCAATCGCCCGCTGTCTCGCCAACGACCGTGGGGAAATCCTAAGTGAACTGGGTGACTACTTCCGTGCAGGATCGTCGGGGTCTATAAATCGTCGCTCTCACTTTCGTCCGGCCGGGAGTGAAGACAGCGGAAGTCTTTCTGCAAGCGATTGCATCTTTGCCTGATTCACGTCGTTCTGGCTAGTAACTTCTTGACATTTATGGGGCAACGAGATTATGGTTCCGCTGAAAGCGGTTGCAATTAGACGCCGCGTCAGAGGAGGTCAAATGATGCGTTCCGGCTTGTGGATCAGGTGGTCCGCGACTCTTGGGCTTATGTTGCTCGCAGGACTTGCGAGCTTTGGGCAAAGTACCAGCGGCTCGATTACCGGAACCGTCATGGACTCCACGGGCGCGGCCATCGCAGATGCCAGCGTCACCATCACCAACCGGGAAACAAACTCGACGCGCACGGTCAACAGCAACACAGTGGGCATCTTCGTTGCACCGCAGCTCCCGCCAGGCCGGTACGACATCACCGTCGAAAAGAGCGGCTTCAAGAAACTTCTAAAAACCGACGTCATTCTCAATGCCATCGAACAGATCAATGCCGGTCACTTCACACTTGACATTGGCGCGGTCACTGAATCCGTATCGGTAACTGCTGAAGTGGAACGCACTGAGATTCAGTCAGAATCGGGCGAGCGGTCCGGGTTGGTAACCGGGACACAGCTGAGAGACCTGGCTCTCAACGGCCGGAACTATCACGATTTTCTGAAAACCCTGCCGGGCGTCATCACCGGCAATGTCAGTACTGGGCAGGTCTCCTCCTCAACGGGCAGTCTGGGCAGTTTCAACGTGAACGGCACGCGCAGCAACCAGAAGGAACTTACCGTTGACGGGTCATCGGACATTGATACCGGCAACAACGTGGACACCCATGCCTCTGTCAACCCCGATGCGATTGCCGAGTTCAAAGTATTGACCTCAAACTTTCAGGCCGAATACGGCCGTGCCGGAGGCGCCTTCGTCAGCGTCGTGACCAAATCCGGGACGAAGGACTTTCACGGCGGCTTTCGCTACTTTCACCGCCATGAGGGGTTCAACGCGAACAACTATTTCCGCAACGCCCAGGGACGCCGGCCGGACGGCTCGGAGCTTCAGCCACGTCAACTCTATCGCTACAACAGCGAGGGCTACGACATCGGCGGTCCGGTCCACCTGCCGCGCTCAATATTCGGGCGATTGGGCGGCTTCAACGAGAATAAGGACAAACTCTTCTTTTACTGGAATCAGGAGTGGTACCAGCAGCTGGCGCCGGAAGGAACGCGCAATATCCGGGTTCCTTCACTGGCGGAACGCAATGGCGATTTCTCTAAAACCACGGACGGTAACGGCAATCCCGTCATTGTAAGGAGTCCGTTTACACGCCAACCGTATACGGGCAACATTATTCCCTCTACCGAGCCTTGGTTTGCTAACGGACAGGCCATCCTTAAGCTGTACCCGCAGCCCAACGTCGAGGGCAATCCGCAGTTCAATTACACTTCGGCTGTCTCAACGCAGTACCCCCGCCGCGAAGACATCCTGCGCATCGACTACAACATCACCGAGCGCACGCACTTGATGGTGCGCTATACCAACAACCACGAGAAGCGCTTGCTGGCCTACGGCTCTTTCGCCAGCGACCTCAACTTCCCGCTTTCGCCGATTTCCTTTCCGCGCCCAGGTCGGAACGGCGTTTTGACGTTGACGCACACGTTCAGCCCCACGCTGACCAATGAATTCATTTTCGGGCCAAGCAGCAACTTCATCGATCTGCGTCCTTCCAATGACCTCGCTCTGGCGAGCGCTAATGGCATAACAGTCCCAAAGCTGTTTCCCAGTGTGGGCTTCGGTTACGTCCCGAACTTCCGCTACGGCGGTATTGACAATCAGACCTTTCCGTTCACAAACTTCAACGGACTGCCGTTCATCAATCAGAATCACACCTTCAACTTCATCGACAACGTCGTCAAGATCATCGGTTCGCATATGCTCAAGGCCGGTTTCTACGCGCAGCGCAGCCGCAAGGACCAGACGTCGTTTGCGCGGACCGACTCCGATATCAACTTCAACAATGACACCAACAATTCCCTCAATACGGGACATCCATATGCGAACGCGCTGCTGGGGATCTATAACAACTACACGCAGGCCAGCAATTTCCTCAAAGGCTTCTACCGCTACTGGAATATCGAGGGCTACGTCCAGGACAACTGGAAGGCGACTCGCAAGCTGACGCTCGATTACGGCCTACGCATTTCATGGTACGAGCCGCAGTACGACGTGCGTCTACAGACGGGCGCATTCAACCCCTCCGTGTACGATCCATCCAAGACTCCGAGGCTTTACTTGCCAGTCTGCCTCAACAATTCCGCCCCCTGTTCCGGCGGCGCCAGACGGCGCGCGGTGGATCCGGCTAAGCTCGTTCCCGGTTTCGTGCCCACAGAGTTAAACACTTTGCCATCGAACTTCATCGCGGCGCTTGTGTCGGGGACTGGCGACATCGCCAACGGCATCGGGCAAGCCAGCAAAGGCTATCCGCGCGGCGGATACGACAGCCGCGGACCGCAGTGGGGACCACGACTCGGCTTCGCCTACGATCTGCTTGGTAACGGCAAAACCGTGGTTCGTGGCGGCTTCGGCATCACCTATGACCGTGTTAACGGCAATATCGCTTTCGATCAAATCGCCAATCCGCCGACCATACTCCAGCCGCAATTGCTATTTGGCGAACTCGCCAAGCTGACTCCGGGCCAAACCGGATTGCTCGCGCCCTCGGGGGTGGTGGGCTATGCCAAAGAAGGAAACCTACCGACCATTTACAGCATGAGTCTGGGCGTGCAGAGCAATATCGGGTTCAATACCATGCTCGATGTCGCCTACGTCGGCACGCTTTCACGCCATTTATTTTGGGCCCGCGAACTAAATTACACGCCACTCGGGTTTCTATTTACGAAAGCCGCCCAAGACCCAACTCAATTTTCTGGCGGTGTCCTGCCTGATTCCGATCCATCTATTGCGCAGGTGTACCGAGACGCGGGACTGAAATTCGACGGGACGAAAGCGTTGCCCGCCAACCTGATCCGCAACTACGCCGGATTGGCGGGGATCAGATTCGAGGAAAATGCCGCGTCTTCGAACTTCCACTCGCTCCAAGTAGCGGTCACCCGGCGTGTCGCCAGAGACTTCACTTTTAGCCTTGCTTATACCTTCTCGAAAGCGCTTGGTACGGCGGGTGGCGATGGCGATTTCGTCAATCCCAACAATCCTCGGCTCTATGATTACCGGTTACTGGGTTTTGACCGTACACACGCCTTCGTCGCGACTTACGTCTATGACTTGCCTAAGCCGGGCAAATACTTAGGTAATTACTGGATCGCGCGAGGGGCTCTCGATGGCTGGGAGATTTCCGGCATCACTTCGCTGATCAGCGGCAACCCGTTTGAGCTGGGGGTCGGGGTTGGCGGTGTTAACGCCAACCAGCGGATCACTGGCTCCTGGACCGAGCCTCCACGATTCAACCTGAAAGCCAACCCTCGGAAAGGGCCGAACGGTTTGTTAATCAACCCGGATGCGTTTGCCATTCCGGCGGTCGGCAGCATTGGTCTCGGCAATCGTACATATCTTAGGAATCCGGGCATCAACAATACCGACCTTTCGCTCTTCAAGAACTTCTCGTTCAGTGGCGACAACGTTCGTCGTCTCCAACTTCGCTTCGAGATGTTCAATGCCTTCAATCATACGCAGTTCAGCTCCATAAACGCCGGAGTCAATCTGGTCGTGCCAAACGGCGCTGATGCTAACGGTAATCCAAGGTTTATCACCGGCAATGGAATTTTCGCCCGCTACAACGAGGCGATGATTACCAACAATCTCCGCAGCCAGGCTGCCGATAAAGATAAGGACAGGCCCCTTGGCTTTTTCTTCGGCGAGTACAACGGCGCGCGTGACCCGCGCATTATTCAGCTAGGAGTGAAATTTTACTGGTAGATATCGCACCGGGCTCCTGGCCCCGTATTGCGCGGGTGCTTAAGCTCCCACCCGCGGCGCTATCTTCGGCAAGGTAAGGTATCATCGAATACCGGCTATGCTAGCCCCGCTGCTCCTCGCATTTCTGTTTTCATTTCCTCCTGGTCTCCATCAACAGGAGGACGTCAGCTCAAAGTTCAATCGCGCCGTTGAGTTGCAACGCCAGGGCGCGCACCACGAGGCGGCAGCGGAATACCGGGCAGTACTGGCCATCGCGCCCAACTATGCCGAAGCCCAGGCGAATTTGGGCGTGGTTCTAGCCAGACTTGGTAATTATGAGGAAGCGATTGCGGCTTACGAATCAGTGTTGCGCCTCAAACCGGAACTGACCCCTGTCCTGCTCAATCTGGGCATCGCACATTACCGGGTGGGACAGTTCGCGAAAGCGGTAGCGGCTCTGGAGCGTTTTCTCGCTACCGCGCCCGACAACGTGCAAGCACATCAGTTGATGGGCAACTCGCTCGTACAGCTGGGAAGGGATGCGGAAGCCGTCAAGCACCTGGAACCAACTCTATCGGCTGTGTCGGATGATGTGACCGTGCTCTACAGCCTCGGCACCGCCTTTCTGCGTCTGCACCGCCCCGAATTCACCTCTATCCTGCAGCGCCTGGCTGCGCGTACTGACGGAGTCGCTCTCGCGACCTTGCTTCAGGGTCAGGCGCACCTGGAGCTGTTTCAATTCGAGAGGGCCGCGACTGAGCTGGAAACGGCGGCGCAACTCTCGCCCGATCTGCCGCGGGTGCAATTCTTGCTCGGGGTCGCTTATCTCAAGCTGCGACGCTACGAAACCGCAAAGGCTTGTTTGGAGCGTGAGCTGATCCGCACGCCCAATGACTTCATGACACTCTATTACCTGGCCTTTCTCGAAGAGAAGCAGGGTCACCTGAGCGCCACGCGGCAGCATATTGAAGCTGCGCTCGAAGAGGATCCACAATCAGTGGAAGCCAAAATACTGCTGGGGAAAGTGCTCGTTAAACAGGACCGGGTGGCGGAAGCTGTGCGCGTCTTGGAACGGGTCATTGCAGAGCAGCCGCAAAATTCGGAGCCGCGCTACCTGCTGGCGCGCAGTTATCAAAAGCTGGGTCGAAAACAGGAGGCCGCGCGCGAGTTCGCCGAATTCGAACGTCTCAAGACGCTAGAGCTCCAAATGATTGATCTTGCCGTTGAAAAAAAAACGAAGCAGTAGGGCCATTACATCAATTTGTCTAAAGGAGAGGGAATGGCAGCAATTGCAATGGTATGGGTACTTTTGGCAGCAACGATGCCAGGACCGCTGATTGCACGAGCGGAGACCAGCGCTGGTATTGCGACGCTGAATATCGACACGAGTAAACCGCTCCATTCGGTCAGCCCGATGCTCTATGGGCTAATGACCGAGGAGATCAACTATTCCTACGACGGCGGTTTGTATGCCGAAATGGTGCGCAATCGCACGTTCCTCGGGCGGGAAAATGCCGCGCCGGCACACTGGTTTGTCGTGCAAGAGGGAAATGCAAACGCGGCGATCAAAGTCGATTCGACACAAGGGCCAAGTGAGGCGGTACGCACCAGCATGCTGATCGATGTGGCCAAGGCGGATCCCGAGAACATGGCAGGAGCGCTGAACGAAGGCTATTGGGGAATGGCGGTCCGGCCGAACACGACCTACAAAGGTTCGTTCTACGCAAAAGGCGACGCGGCCGGTATGGGTCCGGTAACGGTGACCTTGGTGAACAATAACAGCGGCAAAGCAGTTGCCAAGGCGACCACGGCAGAGCCAACGACGGAATGGAAGAGGTACGAATTCACCTTGGCGGTTGGGAACCTCGCGACCTCGGCGGCCAACCACCTCACGCTCGCCGTAGGACACACTGGAAAGATCTGGCTCTCGCTGGTGTCCTTATTTCCGCCCACCTATCACGACCGTGCAAACGGTAATCGAATCGACATCATGGAGAAATTGGCCGCAATGCATAGCAAGTTCCTGCGTTTCCCCGGAGGAAATTACCTTGAGGGAGATGAGATCCATCAGAGATTCGACTGGAAGAGGACGCTCGGGGACCTCGTCGATAGGCCAGGTCATCCAAGCCCCTGGAGATACGAGTCGACCGACGGAATGGGGCTCGTGGAGTTTATGGAGTGGGCCGAGGACTTGAACATCCAGCCGGTACTAGCGGTCTACGCAGGGTACTCGTTAAAAGGTTCGCGCATTGCTCCGGGGCCGGCTTTAGCGCCCTTTGTCGACGATGCCATGGAAGAACTGGAATTCGTGATGGGGGACGCGGCGGGCACGACCTGGGGAGCAGTGCGTGCAAAGCTCGGACACCCAAAGCCTTTCCCGCTGCAGTACGTGGAGATCGGAAACGAGGATCAGTTCGACCGATCCGGAAGCTATGAAGGACGATATGCGCAGTTCTACAAGGCCATCAAGAAAAAATACCCCCAGTTGCAGGTGATTGCCACTACAGCAGTGAAGCGAACCAAGCCCGATGTGCTGGATGACCATTACTATAGGCGAGCAACGGAATTCTTCGCCGATGTGAAGCACTACGATGCAGCTGATCGTAATGGACCAAAGATCTTCGTGGGCGAGTGGGCGACGCGCGAGGGAGCGCCTACGACAAACTTCCAAGCGGCGCTTGGCGATGCGGCTTGGATGACCGGGATGGAAAGGAACAGCGATGTCATCGTGATGGCCTGCTACGCTCCCCTGTTTGTGAACGTTAACCCTGGAGGAATGCAGTGGGAATCGAACCTGATCGGGTATGACGCGGTGTGGAGCTTTGGATCGCCAAGCTACTACGCCCAAGCAATGTTCGCAGAGTACTTGGGCACGGTAGTGCCAACGTCCTCCATAACCGGATCTGTGTCAGAAAGGTTCTTTTATTCTGTTACGAGCGACCCCACCAAAGGCAAGATCTATCTGAAACTGGTGAATGCTTCATCCGCGGATCAACCGCTGAACATCAATCTCGCAGAGCCCGTTCATATCGCCAGTGATGCAGCGCTGGTGACCCTTAGCGCCGCTGATCCGATGGCCACCAATTCAATCGCGGACCGCGAACGGATCGTCCCCATAAAGACCAAACTTCACGGAGTTGCTGCGAATTTCAGTCATCGGTTGCCGCCTTATACCATTCAGATGATGGAATTGGACGCGAAATAGGACCATCTCGGATCGATCGCAGCAGGCGAGTCTGCGGCGCACGATCCCATTGGGCGCAGTCAGGAAAGCGAGATTACCTGAGCTCAACCGAGGGCGTATCGCACGCGCGAAACAACGCGCTGGAATCAACTAGGGTTCGAGAAACCTAAGACTCTGCAGACTGTTTCGAAGCGACAGCGATTGCGCCAACCCGCCCAACCGAGCCCTTGCGGGCGGGGCCAGTGGATTCTCGCACCACGAGCTCCGGATCAATAAGGATTTCCTGGCCCGCGAGGTTTTCCTTCTTTGACTCGGGAACCAGATTCTCAAAGATAATACGACCGATCTGTTCCCGCGGAATGTGCACCGTGGTCAGTGCCGGCGACGAAAACTCCGCCAGTTTGATATTGTCGAAGCCGATCACCGACACATCTTCGGGCACGCGGTAACCCCTATCACGAAGCTCGCGCAGAACTCCAACAGCCATGAAGTCATTGACGCAGATGATCGCCGTCGGATCGAGACCAGAGGAAAGAAGCTCGCGGGCCGCTTGACGTCCTCCCTCGAGACCGTCAGTCCCCGAAACGACTAGGGTTTCCGCGTCCGGTGAGCTGCGTGCAACCATTTCGAGAAACGTCTTCTTGCGCTCGCTGATCGGTCCCAGTGTGGTGTGGTGCCCGATAAAAGCCATCCGTACGTGGCCCAGGGCAGAAAGATACTCCACCGTCTTTCTCACCCCTTTGCGGTAGTCCACGCGAACGTTCGTGACGTTTCGGGTTGGCTTGCCCACGTCATAGAATACGATCGGAATTTTCGTATCCGTGAGGAGCTGCATTAGGTCGGCATCCATTTCGGAAACAATGGCGGCGATTCCAGCAACCCGCCAGCCGATCATCAGGCGAATGCTGGCAATAAGCTGCTCGGAACGATAGTCCGTGTTCGCGACCACGACTTCGTAGGCGTGGGCGTGCGCAGCTACTTCAAGAGCCCGGTAGATGTCGAAGAAGAAAGGATTTTCTATGTTCGAGACGAGGATTCCGAGCGTCCGGCTCTTTCCTCGAGCGAGAGACCGTGCGTGCAAGTTGGGATGGTATTTTAAGACTTCGGCGGCTCGCAGCACACGCGCGCGCGTCGAGCTTTTAACGACATTGAGGTTATTCAGGACGCGGGAAACCGTGGAAGCGGAGACACCGGCCTTCTTCGCGACGGCGTTCAAGTCCATGTGCACCATATGCTTTGCGTGCATCGGTCGTTCCGGTTGACCTCGACAGCGCATTTTAAGCCGATATGCATCGTCGCTCAACTACCTTCTGCCGGTAGGCTCACGGACTCGGCCAAAACTGTCCCCGCGCGGACGGGAACGGATGCGTGCGACAAACGCGAGGCGCGTGCGGGGAGAGTGGGCGAAGAACTGGCGGCCTTGCTGCAAGCGGTTGCACGAGCGTGGTCATTCAGGTCGTTTCGTGATCCGCCAAAGTTATACAATTGCCTGCGCAGGTGTCGGATCTGAGGATCGCCTAGAAGTATTTCTATGAAGTGGATCACGCGAAGCAATGTCAAAGATGAGGAGGTTGCGCAAATGCCTCGTTTTACGCAAAAAGGAATCGTAATCCTATTCGCGAGTATCTGTTTACTCGTTTCCGGCATCAGTGCTTGCGCTCAGGACATGCCGGGTGAGTATCAGGACGTTCTAAAGTTTCTCGACCGGACGGGTGACTTCAAGGCCGGCGCTCTCAAGGTCAATATTCCACGCAACGATTTGAAAATGACGATTCAGGGAGTATCGGCTCCCACGCCGTTTGGTTTCGGCGGCTGGATTGCGTTGACCAAGACCGCGGATGGGAATGAGGTGATGATGGGTGATCTGGTTCTACTCCAGGAGGAAGTCAATCCAGTCATGTCTGCACTGCTCGACAACGGAATTGATGTCACTGCGCTGCACAACCATTTCTTTTGGGACGACCCGCGGGTCTTTTACATGCACGTCCACGGGATGGGGAAAGCGTCGGACCTCGCGCGCCGCGTGAAGCCCGGATTGGATTTGATCGGCCACGTCACGCCACCAGCTGCCGTTCGAGCGAGCTCCGGCGGCACTCCTCTCGACACCGCGAAGCTTGCCAAGATTGTGGGACACCAAGGGGAACAGTCCGGTGCGGTTTACAAGATCACCGTAGGGCGCGACGACCTAGGCATGAAGGAGCACGGCGCCACGATCAACGCTCGGATGGGGTTGAATACCTGGGCCGCATTCGTCGGCACGCAAGAAGACGCTGCCGTTGCTGGCGATGTGGCGATGCTCGAAAACGAAGTCATTCCAGTTCTGAGAGTGCTTCGCAAGAATGGTCTCGACGTGGTTGCGATTCATCATCACATGATCGAAGACCGGCCTGTCGTGATCTTTCTGCATTACTGGGGCAGAGGGCCGGCAGAAAAACTCGCGAAGGCATTCAAAGCAGCTCTCGATGAACTGGGCAAGAGTACCCCTTCGCATGGAATGAAGCGCTAGGCTTGACGTTCACCCTGCTTAGCTTCAAGAGAATAAATCCCGGAACCTCTTTTGATTCTTGCAGCGGGAGTCGCCGGCATGCTGTTTTTCAAAGGTTAAGGGTTACCAAGTGTTTGAACAAATCACCGGAGATGTTAAAGACGACTATGCCCGTTACCGGCTTGCTACCCGGCGCGCTTAGATTTTTGACCCATGACGGGTGGCTGTTATTCCTCACACGATCCATGCGCCTGTTCGCATACGGGTCTTTATCTGTCGTTTTGGTTTTCTACTTGATTGGTGTAGGGCTCAATACCTCCCAAACCGGGTTACTTCTCACGCTGACACTGGTCGGCGATACGGTGATCTCGCTGTATCTCACCACTCGAGCTGACCGGATCGGGCGCCGTCGCATGCTGATTGTGGGGGCCATTCTGATGGCGCTTGCGGGGTTAGCGTTTGCCGGCACAAGGAACCTCTTGCTCCTGATTCTCGCCGGTACGATTGGGGTTATAAGTCCAAGCGGCAACGAAGTGGGCCCGTTTCTGTCGATTGAACAGGCCGCCCTCTCGCATGTTGTTCCCGATCGAGGGAGAACGGAAGTGTTTGCGTGGTACGCGCTGGCCGGCTCGGTGGCCACTGCCACGGGTGCCCTATTTGCCGGGGCTATCACCCAGGCGCTGCAGAGAACCACAATGACACCGGTTGGAAGTTACCGGGCTGTGGTTGTTCTTTATGCTGCTCTGGGCGTTCTGCTGGCCGGTTTGTTTACTCGTCTTTCGTCTGCGGCGGAAGTGAGCCCGTCTCAAGTGGAACCGGCCGTACCAGCGAGTAAGGGGAACTTCTTCGGGATCGGCCGATCATTGCCGGTGGTGATCAAACTTTCACGCTTGTTCGCCCTGGACTCGTTTGCGGGTGGCTTTGTAGTGCAGAGCTTCGCGGCTTATTGGTTCTACCTTCGTTTCGGCGTAAACCCTGCAACGCTCGGGGTCATTTTCTTTTGGGCCAATATCTTTGCCGGAATTTCGGCCCTGTTAGCGTCCCGGCTAGCCGCACGTTGGGGGCTTGTCAATACGATGGTTTTCACCCATCTGCCTTCGAATATTCTGCTCATTCTGATACCACTGATGCCCAGTCTTTGGCTGGCTGTTGCGGTTCTTCTGGTACGTTTCAGTATCAGCCAAATGGATGTCCCAACCCGGCAGTCCTACACCATGGCGGTAGTCAGTGCGGAAGAACGCTCGGCGGCAGCGGGAATAACCGGTGTGGCGCGCACCACCGGTGCGGCCATCAGTCCGTTGTTTGTGGGATTTATGTTTGCTCGGCCTTCACTGATAAACGCGCCGTTCTTCATTGCCGGAACGCTGAAGATTCTCTACGATGTGTTGCTCTATAGAGAATTCGTAGCTATTCAACCACCTGAGGAAATACGGTAGCAGGGAAAACACATGTGCACAGGAGTTGGATTACCGGGGCGTCGGGAAGCGTGGCTCACTAGGTTTAAGGAGGAGATTCTGTGGCGAAGTTTTCTGCATCAGGTATTGTTTTGGTTGCTGCACTGGGTGTGCAGGCCCATGCACAAGACCATGTCCCTCTTAGACTGGTCCAAACCATCCCCATGCCCAACGTCAAAGGCCGTATCGATCACATGGATGCGGACGTCAAGGGCAAACGGCTGTTCGTGTCCGGACTCGAAAATGGCTCGATAGAAGTTGTGGACCTAGGGGCTGGTAAATGGATCAAAAGCATCAGAGGATTCCAAAAACCTCAGGGCGTTGCCTACGTTCCGGCCCTCGGCAAACTGTTTGTAGCCAGCGGAGATGACGGAATGCTCCGCGTCTACGGTAGTGACAGCCTCGAATTGCTTGATTCCATCAAGCTGGATTTGGGTCCCAACCGTGTTACCTACGATCCGCACAAAAAACTGCTGTATGTGGGTTACGGTGGGAAAGATGCCGGTAAGGACTATGGCCAAGTCGGGATTATTGATGCCCAAACAGACAGACATGTCGCCGACATTCAGGTTACCGCACGCCCGGCTGAGCTCTTGCTGAACAAGTCTGGCCAAACCTTATTCGTTTTTGTTTCCATTGCCAGCCAGGTTCAGGTCGTCGATACCCAGTCGCGCCGGATCGTTGCCACTTGGACCGTCAGCAGCCAGCGCAACGGCGACGGTGCATTGGATGAAGCTACACACAGGCTATTGATGGGCACGCGCACGCCTCCACAGATGATTGCTATGGATTCCAGGTCCGGAAAGGAAGTAGCCCATCTCCCTACTGTTGATGGAATGGACGGCGTCTATTTTGATGCCACGCAGCGGCGCGTCTACATTTCTGGTGGCCGCGACGTAGGTGTGGGATATGTGTTTGTTTATCAGCAGAAAGACCGAGACCGCTACGAGAATATTGCAAAAATCCCGACAAGGCCGGGTGCTGGTACATCGTTTTGGTCCCCCGAATTGCATCGCTATTATGTTGCAGCACCAGCCCATGAGGATGAGGAAGCCGCGATTTTAGTGTTTGAGCCACAGCCGTAGGCCTTCAACGTGGACCGGCCTTGAGGAAAAAACGCTCTTCACGAGTGGCCAGATTGGGAATGAGATCGTCCTGTTCCTCGGGAGTGAGAGGAGAGTTGACATCGGAAATAGGCTCGTGCGGCATGTTCGTTTTTTAAACGCGAACCGGTCTTGGGCACGATGGCATTCACGAGTTCGCAATCCATCGCTTCGACAGAGTTCTGTAGAGTTTGCAAGGTGACCCGGTCTGTGGCCTCGGACTTCTCGAACGACCCTACCGTTTGTGGAGATTTGTGCACGTTACAGTCAATTTCACGTAGGCTGACGCCCAGGGCTTCGCCGTTCTAAACTTCAAAATAAAAAACATAAATTTCACATATTGAAATTACCAATGGTTAGCCTGAATTGATTTGCATTCTTGAAACATCAGCGTTACAAGCTTTATTCAGAGATTCCGAGAGGGCCTAAGATGAAACGTAAAGACGCTTTTGCGTTTATAACGTCCCTGGCGATCGGCTTGCTTCTTGGTTGCGCTGCGTATGCACAAATAAAGTCAGGAACGATTATTGGAAAGGTTACCGACCCCAGCGGAAGTGCCATTGCTGGGGCATTGGTGTCGGTCATAAATCAGGATACCAATGTCGCAACAGCCACGAATACCGACGAGACCGGGGACTTTACCGTCCCTTATCTTCCGCCAGGAACCTACACCGCGAACGTGGAGAAGCCCGGATCAGGCTTCGCCAAATACAGCACAAAAGGCGTGTCCGTAGCCACGGCACAGACGGTCAAGATTGAAGTCACTTTGAAGATCGGACCGACAGAGCAGATTGTGTCCGTTTCCGCCGATGCGGTTGCGCTGCAAACCAGTAATGCGACGGTTCAGAGCATCGTCAGTGAGCGGGCCATCGAGGCACTTCCCAATATTGCCCACAACGCTTTCGCGTACGCCGCGCTGCAGCCTGGGGTCGTCCCGCGCGGGCTGTTCAATGACACCCAGACCACCAGCTCGTTCGGGATCGGCATTGATGGCCGGCGTCAGGCTTCCGCTGTCGGGATTAATGGCGGCGCCGCTTTTTCTAATGACGTTATTCTCGACGGTGTCAGCATACAGGGATCGGCTTGGAACGAATCGGCGGTGCTGCCGAATCAGGACGCTCTGCAAGAGGTAAGGACGATCACCAATAACTATTCGGCAGAATATGGCCGAGCGCAGGGGGCCGTAATCTTCACGACGAAGAGCGGCGGCGACAACTATCACGGTGCAGCTCATTACCGGCTCCGCAATGAAGCACTCAATGGAAATTCCTTTTTTAATAACGCCAAGAACATTACCCGGGGCCCCTTTAAATCGAACACCTTTGGCGGTAGTTTCGGTGGCCGGATCATCCGAGACAAGGCTTTCTTCTTTGTCAGCTATGAGGGACTTCGCTTCCACCGCGGCTATGATTATCTGTTGACCGTCCCGACCGACGCGGAAAGGGTGGGAGACTTTAGCAAAACCTTTGCGAATATATATGATCCCTTCCGTGCGACTAAGCTCCCGGGCAACAGCTACTATACGCGCTCGAAGCTTTCTAGCGACCTTAGAACGGTGCCAGGCCTGGTACTGAATCCATTCGGCTTGGCGCTTCTCAACGCATATCCACATCCGAATCGCTCACCGGAAAATGTTGTTTTTAACCGCAACAATTTTTTCTTACGGGGCAATCAGGCATTCACCAAGAACGTCGTAAATTCTCGAGTAGATTATCATCTCGGGAAAAGACAATATTTTTATGGCACCTACGGCCTGCAAAAGGGCAATATCCGGACCCCACGCTCGTGGGGCGCGGACAACCAGTTCTACAGCCAGAAAGAATTTGTCGGCAACCAGCAGCCAGACAACAATTATTACTTTGCCGTCGGTGATACGGTTGTACTCTCACCGAGGCTCGTCCTTGACGTACGTGCGGGCGTCAACCGCATTCAAGCCGACAATGAGGCGGACGTTTTTCCGAGCTTCAACTATGACCAATTCGGAATCCCCAAAGAAATTCAAGCGCTGAATGCCATCCCTGGCGCGCCGCTTGAGTTCAACCCGCCCGGCAACGTTAGTGGGCTCAATTTTGCTGCCTCTTTGCACAAACGCGAGCGTCAGACCAACACGGATCTCAATGGAAGCATGACTTGGACGCGCGGACGCTGGAATCACAAGGTCGGCGGAAATTATCGCGTGTTGCTCTCCAATTATATTGACGTCGACAACTCGGTTACGATTCAGACCTCGCCTGACTTTACGCGACAGACCATCAATGCCGATGGCACCACCAACGGCCTTCCGACGCTGGCGGAGCAAGATAGAGGTCTGAGCATGGCCTCCATTCTGCTCGGCGCGGGGAACTTGAATGTGACCGGCAGGTTTGCTATCCGATTGGCCCTGGCGCAGAAGTATTATGCGCTTTACAGCCAGAACGACTGGCGGGTCACGGATCGGCTGACGTTTAATTTGGGGTTACGATGGGACGTCCAGCCTGGCCCGACCGAACGTTTCAATCGCATCACTTCGATTGATCTGAATTCGAAAGAACCATTTATGGGGACTCCGGGTGCCATCGTTTTCCCCGGCAATACCCGCAGCAGTCGGCACCTCTGGCAAACCGAATACCACAATTTCGGTCCGCGCCTCGGCGCAGCATTGCAAGTTAGACGCTCGCTCGTGGTTCGCGGCGGCTACGGCGTTACCTATGTGCCTTCCAACACCGGTTTCAATGACGGGCCGGGATTCTACGGCGGTACGCCCTTCGGCATTTCGGCCGTCGGTCTGCCTTACGGCACCACGCCTGCCGGGGTGCCGGTGGGGGCATTCAACAGCCCGGCCGTCAACCAAATTGTGGGGCCGATCGGCCCGAATCCACTCGACCCGCGCATTTATGGCGGCGAGCGTCGCTTCCCTTATGACTACAAAAACGGTTATGTCCAGCAGTGGAATTTCTTCTTGGAACAGAAGCTCGGACCTGACTGGATCGTGTCCGCCGGTTACATCGGCTCTCACGGCGGTCACTTGCAAGTAGCTTACGTCCCGATAAACAGTCCGCAGTTGATTGATCCGCAGCTGCTGGATTCGTGGCGGAACACTTACGTCGGGTCAAACGGCACGACGAACCCATCCACGCAACAAGTTTGCAGTCCTTTTCAAACCTTGCAAACGTGCGTATCTAACCCCAATGGCACATTCAAGTCAGCGACCGGGCCGCTTGTTCCCTATGGCTTCGGTAACATTAGAAGTCGCAGCATTCAGCGTCTGGATGCTAACTTCCCCTACCCCCTCGAAGGGGATAACATTCATCTCTCGGTGGGGAGCTCGGATTACCACGCCCTGCAGCTGCAGGTTACCCGGCAATTTGCTGGCGGCCTGCAACTAAGTGGTCATTATACGTTTTCGAAGCTGATGGCCATGTCTCGTTATAACGCGCAGACCAACCAGGGTTATTCCGACGGTGGTGCGAACAATTACTTTCCATACCTTCGGCCTGAGAGCTACAACCTTAATCGCCAAATTACCACCAATGACGTACCGCACCGCGTGGCCGTTAACTGGGTCTATGAACTGCCACTGGGTTCGGGAAAACACGTTGATCCGCATCAGGCCGTGCTGAATGCGTTCGTAGGCGGCTGGGGCTTGGCCGGGTCATTCACGGCTCAGAGTGGATTTGTTGCTCCACTGTCGAATGGCGGCACAAATTCAATCAATACTCTGCCGGATCGCGATCCCTTGTTTCCGCTGGAGGTTCCCCAGGAGTTGCAGCGCTGGTATGACGGCAAGACTACGATAATCTTGCCGAGTGGACGCCTAGTTACGCCTTGTAACGGATGCTTTTTGAAATACAACATCGACGCTTTCAAGGGTCGGACCGTAACCACGCCGAATGGAAAGACGGTTGCGGACATACTCTGGTACGGTACTGCAGCCCCGAGCTACGGCGGCATTCGCAGCAGCTCCATATGGAATGTGAATATATCGCTCGAAAAATCATTCAAGATGCGCGAGAGGTATTCCCTCAATTTCTCCGCTCAGGCCACGAATCTGTTCAACCACACTCAATTCAAGCCGGGAATTAACACCTCGTTCGGTCCCACGGTGGTGACCGCCGATCCAACCTTGGGTCTGAAGGTCGGTCAATTGCAGCAGCCTGCCGGTGACAATACATTCGGAACCTACAGACAAAACGCGTACGACGCGCGGCAACTTGAACTGGTCATGCAGTTTAGATTCTGAAGCTTGTCGCCGTGGAAGGCCTTGGAGTTGACCAGAAGCTCAGCCGGGAGGCGGCTCATCCTTCTTGATTCACCATCTGGATGAGAGCTTGAATATATCCAAAACAATATGCAAACGCCTGCCTTCCATCGTCGTCACCGGCGATCTTCGGGACGTGATCGGGCATCAGCATTCCGTCGTAACCGATTTCTTTGTACGTTTGTATGGCCCGGATAAAGTTGACGTCCCCATTGTCCGGAAAAGTTTCCTGAAACTTCAGAAAGCCGCCCTTAATATTTCTGAAGTGCACATTGAAAATTCTTCCGCGTGATCCAAAATATCGGATCGCGTCGAAAATCTCTTCCTTCGGTTTCTTCAGGCTTTCGGAAATTGTTCCTTGGCAAAAATTCAGTCCATGATTCGCGCTCGGGCTCAGCTCGACAAACCGTTTCAGTCCTTTGACGTCACCAAGCACCTGGTGCACGCCGCGGAATCCCTGCGGCTCGGGCATAGCTGGATCGTGGGGATGGCACGCTAGCCGAATCTTGTACTCGTCCGCTACGGGCATGACCCGCTTCACGAAATACTCGATGCGCTCCCAGGACTGCTCCGCAGTCACTGCTCCAGCCTCGGTCAGTTTGTCCCTACCGTCGGTTCTCTCATAATCAAACGTAGAGTATGCGGCTCCGCCTCTTCCCGGTGTTGGTTCGGTCCGCACCACACCGAGGATCGACAGGTTGTACGTCAACATGGGGAAGCCGGCCCTCGAAGCATTGCGAACCCTCTCGCAGATGCCGTCGATCTCCTGATCTCGCTTGGGACTATTACCCAACATGACGTTCGGAATTTCCGATTTCGCAATAGTGGTCGGTTGAAGCAATCGAAGGGCAGCGGCCTGCAATCCGAACGATTCGATTCGTTCACGTTTGCGGGACAGCGCATCCACCGACCAGTCTTCGCCATTTGATAGGGAAGGAGACAGTGCACAGATATGGTTCACTCCCAAAGCGGCCATCACTTTCAGGATGTTGACGCTATCTCCATGCTGGGTTCCCAGTTTGAGGTTGGCTTTCTTAGCCGGGGCCTTTGCGGGCCATTTCGCTGTGGTATCCGATATGCTGGTTGCCACCGCGCCAGCAGCTGCAAGCTCAAAAAAATCTCGACGTCTCATGCGCGAAGTTTATCAGGTTGTGGCTAGCCAACACTATGAGCAGCCCCCGGAAGCCCGGAAGGCGTTCGATTGTCCGGCCTTGCCGGCTTTGGCTATTTCGATTTGCGTGGAGAGCCCTGAACGGAACGAAAGAGGACTGTTCCTGGGAGCGTTGTTAAATTGGGGTACTGCACTAATTCCGGAGCGCCCAGGCGAGACCGTCTGGCTGCTTGCCAACCGCGAGTTTCCCGGTCATTTCCAAAGACTTTACATCAATCACCGCAACGTAATCATCGGGCGTACAGGCAACATACGCGAGCAATCCATCAGGCTGTATCAGGATGCCCGCGGCACCGCGCCCAATCTTTACGCGCTTCACATTTTTGCGAGTGGCGGCATCGATTACCGTCAGGTCCGGACCGCTCAATGTAGAAACAAACACCAGTTTTCCATCCGGAGTGAATTTCAATCGGTTCGCGCCCCTGAGGTTGGCATCGAGTGTCTGAACCACCTTCTTGCTCGCCACGTCGATGATCGAAATGGTCCCGTCTTGAGCGTTCGCTACCCAGATCTCCTTACCGTCGGGAGAAACATCAAAGCCCTCCGCGCCCTTGCCCACAGGGATCACCGTCTCGGTCCAATTGGTCCGAGGAGGGCCCATTGGACCTGCACCCATCGGAGCACCGCCAACAGGACCTCGCGGGTCATTCGGCATTCCGGTTCCCCCGGGTTGAGGTGGCGGTTCACTCGGACCGCGCCCGGAACCACGTCCAGGCCCGTTGCTTTTTTCAATGAGAGTCATGGTCGCGGAACTGACATTCGAGGTGACCATCCGATTCAGGTCGGGAAAGACGTAAATCATATGTGTTCTGTCCTGACCGGTGCCAAGAATCCAGTCGATCGTCTTGGTCGCAGGATCGTAGCTGCCGATCACTTTGGATCCTTCAGCAGTGAACCAGAGTTTCCCTCCAACAAAGGTAAGGCCATGAGGGCCGCGCACCGGGCCGAGATCGATCACCGGCAATGCTTTTTGATTCACCAGATCAATGACGGTAATCGTGTTGTACGATCCGCCGCCGTAGTTGGAAATGTAAGCGAATTTTCCATCTGCGGAAGCAATGACCTCGTGCGGATCTGGTCCCGACCGAACCTGACCCACAATAGTAAGCGTTGCGGGATTAACGATGAACAAGGCCTGATCGGTCTTGGCGAGCACCAGCAGCGCAGCTGGCGGCGTCTCTCGGGCGTTCAGCAGTGCCGCGCCGCTGCAAAAAAGAACCAGGGCAAGAAATCGTCTGATGGTCATATCGTTCGCGCCTTTCATCGTGGCCGGGCACTGCAGTCGGTTTTTGATTCTACGGTCACGCAGAGTTTTGGCGACGACAAGCTATCCGGACCATGAAGGGGCTGATGAAATCATGGTTTCACCCGTTTTTAGTCAAAAACGTTTATGTCTCGGGGCTTGCGTCTCGAGTGCCCCTACATTCCCAGGATTCTGCTGTCGCTGCGAGACTTTACTGCTTGCTCCTGGACGTGGACACTCCCATCGCTGTGGCCGGCACATCGAATGATGGCGGGGCTGCCGCAGGATCGCTTCCCCAATTCGTATTGGGGATGTTGCCAAGCGAGAAGTCCAACTGGGCGCCGCCGGAAACCGCATCCCACCAAATCCAAGGACTATTGTAGGGTTGGCCGTTCAGGACAAGGCGTTGGACGTATCGGTTGTCGTCCGAGGCATCCGGCGCGTTAATTTGTAAGACGTTGCCATTCGCCAGCTGCAGCGTGACGGAGCTAAACAGCGGGCTGCCCAACACAAATCCAGCGACTCCAGGAATTTCAGGAAAAAGTCCAATGGAAGAGAATACGACGTACGATCCCATGGCGCCACCGTCGTCGTTGCCCGGCATTCCACCAGGGGAATTCTGATAGAGCTCCAAGATGGAGCGGCGAACTACGTCTTGCGTTCTCCAAGGAGCTCCGGCGAAGTCATAGACCCAGGGCGTCTTGAGTTCTGGCTCATTACCAAGAAAGGCAAACATGCTGCGAGGTCCGGCATTCAGCTCGGTAAAGTGGTTGTCCAATCGTTGCACTACCTGGTTCATGCCCCCCATGGCGTCGAACAAACCGCTCATGTTGAAGGGCAGCATCCAGACGTACTGCGCGCCGTCGCTTTCGACAAACCCACTGCCGCTTGTGGGATCGAAGGAAATAAAGGTGCCGTCGGGATTGCGCGGCACGATGTAGCCATCATGAAACAGATTTCGCCAATTCTGGGCCTGCGCCAGGTACTGGTCATGGAGGTCGTTGTTGCCCAGAGCTTGGGCAAACTGGGAAATGGCGAAGTCATCGTTGACATATTCCAGTGTGCGCGCAGCAGAGCCGCCAGTTGCTGTGGAGACATAGCCTAAGTTGAGGTAGTCAGCTAACCCTTCGCGGACCGTGTGTCCACCCGAGCTGGTTCCCACCATCGAGGCGCCCTTGTCCATCGCCGTCAAGGCGCCCAAGGCATCGAAATGGGTTGCGCCAAAAGCGTAAACCGTCGCTATCACCACGTCCTGGCTATCTCCGACCATGCCGCCCGAATTGCTATTGGCGTGCTGCCAGCGAGGCAGGCCGCCGCTGGGGTCCTGCTGGGCATCGTTGACGAGCGACTGCATCATGTCGCTTGCTTCCGGTGCGATCACCGCGAGCAATGGCATTTCCGAACGATAGTTGTCCCAACCGGCGAAATTGTGATATTGCGTGAAGCCGTCTACCTGGTGAATCTGGTCATCGAAACCAATATACTGACCGTTTGAGTCACTGAAAATGGTCGGATGTATGAGAGCGTGATATAACCCGGTGTAAAATACGGTTTTCTCGTCTTCTGTTCCACCGTGGACCTGAATGCTGTTTAGCCGCGAATTCCAAACAGAACTGACCTCGCCACGCACACGCGCAAAGTCCCAGTCCGGATTTTCGTTCAGCAGGTTTTGCTGTGCATTCTCGACGCTTACAAATGACAGACCGACCTTCATCCGCACCACCGAGTCGAGCGTCGTATCAAACACCAAGTAGGCACCGGACTTGGATCCGTTGCTCGAGGTTGTTCCAGGATCGAGTGAAGCGCCGTTCCAGGTGCCGAAGTCTACAAACGGCACGCTGAATTGCGCCGCAAAGTAAATCTTGTATTTAAACGACCCGCCGCAATTGCCGCTCACCGCCGAACCGATGACTTGATCAGGCCCAACAATCGTTACACCGGTACCGTCGGCGTTGTTTCCGTTCGCACTTCCGCCGGCATTCATCAGCACCATAGACTCGCTGGAGGCCGGAAACGTAAACATACCGAATCCGGTACGGGGCGTGACCGTAGTGTCCACTTGAATGCCAGAGTCTAGCAGCACAGCGAAATATCCCGGCGCGGCCGATTCATGGTTATGACTGAAGGTCGAGCTGTAGAGCGACCAATTGGTCCCCGGCGAATCGGTCAGCGGACCGATGGTCGGCATGATGGGAAAATCCTGATAGCAGGAGACGCCCCGCCCGCTGAAATGGGTGAGGCTGAAGCCCTTGATCGTATTCTGGTTATAGCGGTAGCCTCCGGCCCGAGAGGTCGTATCGGGGCTCCAGAGCACCATCCCGAAGGGATAGGCCGCTCCGGGTGGAGTATCCCCAGCGGAATTTCCCAATCCATAATCCGGTGCGCCATCGTCGGTCCCTATGAAAGGATTGACGTACGGCACCAAATTGAGGCTAGTTTTGTCGGTCGCGCCAGGCGATGCGCCAAACGTGGTTAGGGTAGCGGCAAAGGCAAGCGTCAACAACTGCACGCCCGCGAGCATTACGTTCAGTAGGATTCTCATCCCCGCCATTCCGTACGGTGAGCCACGTGTCGTCGCAAAAGCGCCGGGGGCAGACATTGTAGTCTGGCCCCCGCCAGTATCAGCAAAACGCTTACGGTGTTGGACGGTAGACCCAGGTCTGGACATCCTGAGTGGCCGTCAGCCCACCAGTTCCGCCGGTGAAGCCCATAAACGCTGTGTTGCCGCCTACCGTCGCCGGAATGTTGACTGTATAGGTTGTAGAGAACGTGTTCAAAGTGACGGTGTCGGTTATCTTTTCGGTCAGCACAGTACCGTCATAGGTCAAGTCAACCTGGAACACATGCTGGCTGCTCAGATTGATCTGGGTTGCACTGAGGTCGACCAGGATGTCGCCACTGTCTCGCTCGGGCAGGGTCGGTGAACGGCCATCGCCAAACAGACCAGTGGTGTTACTGCCCTCGCCCTGATTGTCATAGATATCGAACTTGACGCAAAGGCTGTTGCGGATGCCACGAGGGCCGCCGCGCGTATCCGGCCCGTAGCCGAGTCCGCCTCCTGAGGGTCCGAGTGCCAATGGGCTGACGCCTTGGATAACAAAGCACATCCCATCAGCCATCGGAGTGGATCCAGGCGGGTGGATTAGGAGTTTGAACGACGTCGTGAATTTCCTAACATCCACCTTTCCGAGTGAGAAGAAGCTGCCCGCTTCGCTGCCTCCGCCATCGGTGAGCCGAGCGAGCGACCCGGGGAACGTGGCGCTGCCATTAGCGCCGAGATCGCCGTGGCACGTGAATCCAGTGGAATGATCAATCGCTCCGCCGCTGGCTAGAGGTACGCAGAGCGGTTCGGTGTAGGCTGAGTTCTGCGAGGCATTGAAGGACCGGACGCGATAGAAGTACCCACCAGACGCCAAGTTCAGGTCTGTGTAACTGGTTTGATTAACCGGGAGCTGAGCGATCTGGGTGTAATTGGTTCCTGGATCCGGGGCTCGCTCGAGCTTGTAACCCGTGGCGGTGTAGGCATTATTGCCCTTCCAGGATAGGGTGACGTTGAAGCGGCCCGGATTCACCTCTTCGATCTTAGTTACGCTGAGACTGCCGGGCTTGCGAGGCGGCAAGCCCGACTCATCCGCAGTGTAGGTCCAAGACAGAATATCTTGCACCGCATTCAAGCCGCCCGTTCCGGCGCCAAATCCGACGAATGCTGTGTCGCCATTCACGCGTGCGGGCACATCTAACGGCGGATAGCTATTGATGGTAAATGACTTGTTATTCGTAGTGTCGGTGATTTTCTCGGTGAGCGAACGCGTAGTGCTGTCATAGGTCAGATCGACCTTGAATGGGTGGCCACTGGTCAAATCAATGTCGGTTCCCACCAGACTTATGTTCGCTTCACCGGAACTGGGGGCATCGGGGCTGTGACCGTTCACGTACAGTCCGGTCGAGTAGCCGCCGCGACCGTGGTTAAACAAGTCGAACTTGATGGCCACGCTGCGCGGAACGCCTTCAAAGCCCATACCACCGCCCGAGTTTCCGAGGGCCATGGGGCTGTTGCTTTGAATAATGAAGGTCAACCCGTCCGCCATGGGAACGGTTCCGGGCCGCGCCTGGAAGGTGAACGAGGTGGTAAATCTTCTGATACCCACCTGAGAGTTCGTAAAGACCGTAGCTCCCTGGCCATTCCGACCGTCAGTGAGTCGGATGAGGTTGCCCATAAAGATGGTATTGATAGGACTGATACGAGAGGGGTCATTGGCATTTGCCGTCAAGTCACTGTGATCGGCAAATCCACCCTCGTGAGTGACGCTCACCGGTCCGACCTTGGCGCTGATAATGTTCGAGTCCGCGCGATCACTGTTGTCGGAGTTGGCCGCGGTCACGCGGTAAAAGTAGGTTCCAAACGAGGCCACTGTGTCTGTGAACGTCGTGGTGCCACTGGGGAGCGTGGCGATCAACGTGAAAGTGCTGCCATCGGCAGACCGCGCGAGAGTGTAACGGCCATCCGCCGGCGCCGTGGAGGTCCATGACAGACTGACCTGGCTATCAAAAATATCGCTCACTTGAAGGACCGGCCCTCCAATGTGGGTCGTGGCACTTGCGATATTCGAAGGATCCGATTGACCGACCTGATTCACCGCGCGTACTCGATAGAAATACTTGACCGAAGATAGCAAACCGGTGTCGGTATAGGTCGCTTGATTGCGGCCGACCGTGGTGAGCAGTGTGAAGTCGATCCCATTGAAAGACCGCTCGATCTCTACACCAGTAGCGTCGGTTGCGTTGTTGGTCCAGTTTAAGATGATCGAAGCCGACGCCGGATAGGGAAGACCAGCCGTGGCGCTGAGGTTCGAAGGGTCGGCGGGGCTCGCAAAGGCGTCTGGAAACAGTCCAAATACCTCGAGCGTGGCCTGCGTTCCGACGTAGACATGGCCGTTGGCCACGGTTGGTGTATTGAACTTCACCGCGTTGTCCATTTGATCGCGGGCGCCTTTCTGGTTGCTGCTGTATAACTCGATCGACAAGTCTTTAGCGTTATACGCGCGCAGGAGCATCGGGCTGGGTGTCGGCCTCTGGGGTAGTCCATATCCATTAACGTCCAATCCCCAGAGGATGGCGTTGTCAGTGCCGGAGGCCGAGATTGTGGGCGTCACGCCGGTAAACCCAAAATTCTGTTCGGATTCCGATACCTGGGGAAGGTCCAGATTCCCAGTGGCCGGATTGTACCGAAACGCTTTGATCGTGTCTCCGTTTCCGCCATAGTAAATCAGTTGGTCAGATCCGGTGTTAAAGTACGCCGGGGTACCGTACGAGCCCCCGCCGACGGTTCCGTTCGGCGTAAATTGAACGACACCGTCACATGTCTGCAGTATGGGCTCCTGGTCGCACGCGGTACCATGCCGATATTGCCCCAGACTGTCGCGATCCAGCAGGAAGATCTTCCCTCTCTTTCCGGTTTGAACGAGCAAGCGAGGATGCGGGCCGGGCTGATCCGGCAGTAGTGAGATCCCGCCGGATCCCTGGTCGATGTCAAACTGATTCAAGACCGCCTGCTCGTACGGAACGAAGAAGCCGAGCACCGGGAGTATGCCATCGGGGCTCGGAATCGGGGAAAGCTTGACGATCGCTTCCCCATAGTTCCTCGTACCATCGTCATCGGTTCGAAACGTACCGTTACCGGTCACCACATACATGTTGCCGGCGGAGTCAAACGCAGGCGCGCCACCGCCCTCCCAAATGCCTGCCAAACCGCCATTCGGTGTGGTGTTGAACATAGCCATCAAGTTTAAGTCTGCCGCGTTATAGCCGAGTATCCATCCGTGATAGGGGCCGTTGTCGCCGTGCGATGCGAACGCTGTCCAAACGACTCCATTCCGAAGAGCCAGAGCCGGACGATTAAATTGGCGCAAGGCGTTGAAGCAAACCAGACCGCCCTGGCTGCCATCGCCGATACCCTGAACGCAAGGGTTGGCGGGGTCATGGATATAGGGATTGCCCGAGCCATTGAAAATCGTGTCAGCGATCAACTGGCCTTCGGGCAACGCCACGTCCTCACCACTGCTGACGTCCAAAGCATGCAGTTTCTGGACATAATGTATGTCCAAACCACGCACTTCTCTCGTTTTTACAATGACATAGAGCGTGCCGCTGCCAGTCGTCGAATTGTAATCGATGACCGGGGTACCGGTAATCCCGATCTCCGGCCTGACGTCGGGGAAATCAACATTGGGATATACCTCGATCGTAGGGATGGTGGTGATCCCGGCGGCTGGATTGATGAAGGATCGCTTCCACAGCAGGCCGCCACTGGCGGGATTGGGATCATCGGCATCGAAGGCAAATACGCTATCGTGCTCGGTGGCAACGTAAGCCACATTGCGGGCTCCCCGCCCAGGAATAAGAACTCCCGACAAGTAGAGAGGCTGGGTGTAGGTAAACCCATCGACGGGATACGAAAACAGCTTCCCGAAGCTTGTCGAATTGACGCTGCCCAAGCCGAGACTCGTCTCGCTCAAGTTTTGGCCTCTGCGGGCTTCGTCGTAATGGTAGGTGGTCACATTGACACGGGACCCCTGCGCATTTGCGGGCTGCCAGCCTGAAAAGACCAGCGCTGCCAGGAAAGCGAGTAGAACTGGGCGCAGGATTCGTGATGCTCCGCTGCACCGAAGAAACCAAAAGAACAAAACGTTGCACTGGAATTTCATTGAACTGCCTCCTTCTTCCTGGAAGTAGGCCTACGGGGTCAACCCCTAAAGCATCTGCGAACACCGAGGTACGCAGGTTGTGCCAATTCAATTTAGCTTGTGGGCTTATACGCTTTTTGTGTTCCCGACCAGCTCGAAGGCTGAACGACGTTTACCGTGTACCCTCGAATGGTCGAGTCGCAGCGTTCTTGCTTTCGTCTGACGAACCATAAATTTGTATGGGCCGATGACAAACTAAGGCAAATTTTTCGCCAGAGTTTTCAGTGTGCCGAGCCTGACCTAAAAACCAGCGCTGGTGTTATCAAAGCGAGTGGCAGTTTGTCAAGTACTACTCTTTGGCAACTTTAGGAATCGATGCAGGAATTTTGTGCTACAAGACTATTTCGGGAACGCGCTCGACCCCGGTTGGAGTTTGCCTGACCGCTACATTTTGGACCTCGGGCGACAGAACGGCGGAAGCAGAGACTTGGGGAACAAGGCGGGATAAAAAATGTTTGTGCATCTTAACCTCTTCACCAGGCGAGCTCTCGCGCTGGCGGCTGCGCTGCTGACCATTTCGACTTCGCTGATGGGCTCGCAACAAGCGCCGCAGGATGCTTCGCCCCAAGGCCGAGTCCAAAAGAGGGCGCGCACGCCAGACTCCTCCAGCGCAAAAAAAATGCGGGAGAGTTGTGTTGAAACAGCTGCCGACGACGAAATCACCATCACTTGTAATTATGGAAGGGCGCAGACCCCGGCCAGCCATGACACGGGTCCGTGGCAGGTCGCCATCAACCAAGCGGTGCTTTCATTCGAGCCTAATGACTCCAGTAGCCTGCGCGTCAAGCTGACCTTCACCAATACGAGCGCTGCTCGGATTTTAGAGGCGCGCACCGTGTATATCGCGATAGACGATAACGCTGGCAACAATTACGTTCGGCGGGCCCTGCCAACGGTGGATTTCCGCAAGCTCTATCCCGGCAAGCCCGCCACCTTCTCCGAAGAGCTTCGCGTCGCCAAGTTTCCCCCGGGACGCTACACCATCGCTCTGTGGATCCCAAGTTCGGACAAAGCGCTGCAGTTTAATCCCGACCACAACTTGATGATCGGCGGAGCGGGGGTAGCCGATCCCAAGAGCGGGCTGAGCATTCTTGCGAAATTCGTGGTTGAAGACCGGCACAAATAAGCCCGCCAGGCAGGGTGCTTTCAGAAGGCCGCTCGAGCTCGTTCGCCGCAAGATAAGTTTTGCTGGAGTAAAGAAAAGAACTGATTGACGGTCACTACGCGGGTATTGGCGGGCAGCCGGTCGATCGTATTCTTGACAGCCTCGATGGGCCCGCCGATCCCATTCCACGACCAGGCATGAACATTGATCAGAGCATAACTTCCAGGATTCGACTGCGGAGAATTGGGCATCTGGCTGATGGAATTGGCCACCTCAGCCGGGCTCGCGCCGGCCATATTTTCCCAGAGCAGGAATTTGTACGAGACGGCAAACTTCTCGTTGCCCCATGCATCGACGCGGCAAGACATCGCGCCGTGCAGACGATTATAGGGTGCGTAGGCTTTGTAGATGACTCCATCGACCTCGGGCAATTCGAGCAAAGGGGCCACCTCATCGAGTGTTCCCGCATTGTCATTGATGACGCTGACGATCGAGAGATGGCTTGCGTCCAGATAAGGCGCAGTTTGCACGGCGTCGATCGCGCCTTTGGGATCGCCCGGCTCGAAATGGATGTAGCGATAGCCGGGAGATCCCGCCGCGACAAAGCCATCCATTTCCGTCGCATGGTCATAAAAATATTTCAGCACTCGCGGCGCAACGCCGGCGAGCATCGGCGACACCTCCCAATTCATGCTGAACTGGCCGCGCCGGGGCGTTGCGAAATATTTTGAATCGAGAGGCATGCCGCCGGTGAGCCACTGAATATTGTCACCATCGCTCAAAACAAAAGCGACGATACGCTGCCCTTGTTCTGCTGGATCGGGCGGCGTCTCGGCAGGGGCCGGAATGTCGATTGCAAGCTTGGACATCCCGGACAGGTTCACGCACCAATCTGCCGCGATACCCTCGGATCCACTATGGCTGAAGTCGGAAATCCACGTAAATTCATTCGGCCCCCAGCCGAAGAATGTCGCTCCAGGAGTGAGAGATTCCGCGATTCGCCTTCGGAACGCGGAATCGAAGCCATAAAACGTGAAGGCTTTATTGAGAATGGCAAAATCGCGGAGATAGGCAGGCTTGGCTTCCGACTGCTCAACTGCAATCTCGGAGTTAAACGAGCCGAGATACGGATCTAAGATTTGATCTTCGCTCATGCCGCGGGCATCGTAAATAATCTCCAGACCCTTGGCTAGGGCTTGCTCGAAAATGGACTCGTCGACCGCCACCAAGTTCCACAGGCCGCAGAGAGATGTAGCCGTGTTCAAGCTGTGCGTACCGAGATTGTAGAGAATCGCTCCGTCGGTGCTCTGCCAAAAATCGTCCGGCAATTCCCAAACAGAGTTAACGCGGTGAATTCGCGTTCCCTCGCTCTCCAGTTGCTCGAGAATCACCGCGGACATTCCGCCTCTTTTGTCGAGCCAAAGTTTGGGTGCGTCGCGCCCGGTGAGTCCTTGAAGGCTTTCGGCCAGAACCATTTCCGCAGCCCGGCCAGAGTCAAAAGGCACAACCCAGAGTTCGGCGGGAACACTGCCGGAACGCGATGCGGCGACCGCTGTTGCGGAGCTGACCGTTAACAGAACAACGGCTGCAAGAACCAAGGGAAAGAATCGAGCGGTCAGGAAATTTCGTTGTTGCGCCATCGGCTTAATCGTATGGCTCTGGATTGTACTACGAGTAGGCGTTGCCCTTTCCTGCAGTTCGCAAAACCCCCGCGTATCTTCAGAATAAGTTGAATTTGAGGGATTTTTCGTCACACCCAAAAACCCGACGTAACCAGTTCCCTCCATACAATTACCGAGTGCGATAGCGGGAATCTACCGGATGGCGCGTCACGCCGCATCGGCATAGAAATCCGCCTTACCACTATTTGGAGGCGACCATGTCCAGCCATGGACGCAATCCTGAAGAAAAAACGTCATTGCGGCGGCCCGTCCCGACCCCCTCTGAGGACCCGCTCATTAACACCTGGGTGTCGTTAGGCTACTCTGCTCTTGCGGCGGCCACTGCCGTCCGTAGCCCACGCATTGTGATGTTGTCCCTCGATGATCTGGAGCCTCTTCTGATCGGCGCCACGCACCATTCTAGGCGCCGGAACCGTAGAAAACGCCATGCAAGCAACCGCAGGAGAATCAGTAACGAGCGATCCCGTTACCGACCTGAAGCCCAAATCTGAAAGCCTATGAGGAACCTAACATATGACCGCGGTTCCGAGGAGCTCACCCCTGAGAACGACTTTTTGACCCTGCGGGCTCGCTGATTAAGACTGAGGGCGAAAGATCTACGGCCGGTCCTTATCGTCATACTCGCCGGGAACATCGTCTTGCGGAACCTCATGCGTGGTCACTTCGGAGCTGTCCGCATCCGGAGCATCTTCCACGCCGCTGATGATCCCAGCCTCGAACGCCTGCCCTTCTTCGAGCAGTTCCTCTGCGCTCTCCGAATCCACGTTCTCAAGAATGGAAATGTTCTGAAGGTCTCCAGCTCCCACACCGGCGCGCGTTCCCAGACCTTTCGGTTCCAGTGTAACGGTCTCGACGCTTTGGCTCTTTCTTCGCACAGCCGCAGTTGCACGGACTGTCTTCTTTTTGCGCGAAACCTTGTTTTTTGGAGGCTTGCTTTTCGCGGCTTTACTTTTTGCCGTTGGTTTTTGTTTCGCAGCGAGCCTCGCTGTCCGCGTAAACTTCTTGGAAGCTCTCGGCTTTTGCTTCTTCTGTTTCTTTTTCCGATTCGTTTTCTTTATGCCCATCACCGCAGTCTACCACCGGCACACCCATAATTGTACGAACTGCTACTGCCGGCCCGTGATTGCGGCTTGCCCACGGCGAGCATTAGCGGGGCCACAGCCAGCCAAAAGTGCCGGCGGTCAGCAAGCCGTACACGAGCCCATCGATGACTTCCTTGATGGTCGCGCTCCACGTCTGACCCTTCCAGATACCGTTGCTCAGATGTCCCAGACCGTAGCCGAGGAATGCGGCAGTGCCGGCAACGCAAAAGACGAAACGATAGGGGGCGCCGGGCATAACCGTACGTCCGGTGAGATAGGCGACGAATAAACCAATAAGCAGGCAATAGACGAACCACATGCCCAGGAACTTCGGCATGTTGGGTGGGCCGTTAGGAGCCATGGTCATCATGCCGACCGGTCCCTGCTTGTATTTTTCGATCAACGCGGGCGACTTCATTTCCTTATGGGTGGCAAAAGGGAAAATATAGAGACCCCGCTTCAAGTTAGCGGCGCGGAGCGTGGCGAGGAGCTTATCCTCGTCGGGCAGCTGGTGGTAGTCGCCGCGGTGGTAAGGCAGAAGCATGTGCATGACGAAGCTGGCGACGAAGACGACGATGGCCGACAGCAGGACGGGTAGCCAAAGTGCGGTGAGAGGAACCATCTGAGCCTCCTTGGGTGCGACCGGGGATGCAGCGATTACCCACGTGAGACTACCCTTGCCCGAGGTGTCGGTCAACAGAGCAGGGCGACGCTGCGACGCTCAACCAGCTCAGATCTCATCTGAAGAAACGAAAAGAAAGAAGAATCATCATGAATCAACGGGAGCTTTTTGGCTCCGCTAGTTCTTCCGAGCTATCGAACTAGAGTATTTAAGCTGACGTTCGAACCTATCCTGGCGGATAGCGTCGGCTATCCGCTCGGATAGAGCTTGCCCCGCAGACGAGCGTTCTGCTGAACAGCCTCGCTCTGATCTATCCGACGCTGAGAAAAGGATTTAGCTCACAACAAGGCGGCTCCCGCCGATACGTGCCGTGCGTGGCAAAGCGATTGCCTACCATCAACCATGTGAACCAAGGAGTGCAACATGAAAAAAAGAGAATGGCTTGTGGCGCTGGCATTCGGGATCTTTGGGGCTCTGACGCCAGCGGCGGCCCAAGACCCTGGCTGGTACAGCCTGCTTGGAGACCCGTCCGGCGACACCACCTTTCGAGACTACGTGAACTCGCGGCTACTCACGGAAAACAGGTTGACGACCATCTGCACGTCGACCCTGCAGCAAGACCGCAACCAATGCCAATTGATGATGCCTCCGGATGACCCCAATCTCGGAGGTCTTCAAGGACATTATAGACAGCTTGGCTTTAACCCCTACCCGCTCTTGGCGCCACCTTCAAGCCAAGGCGTGCCGGTCAGGAAGGTCGACTGGCAACCGGTGGCTGACGCGCTCTCGGCATACGTGAATATTTACAAGCTCGCCCGCTTGTCAGGTGATCCAGCGGACACGTATAAGAGCCAAGCTAAAGGTATCGCTGACTGGTTCCTCAGCTGGAACAGGTGGCTCAAGGCGCGGCAGGACCAGACACGAGCGCTCGTAGAGAGTCGCCATGATCCGAGCGATCCGATCATTCCACCCTACGTGGGGTGGTATGAGACAGACGCCCGGCAGGGTTACTACAATGCCGATTGTGCCAGCGCGAATCGCTTCCCGGTGCTGAACAGTCGCGGCGACTACTTCGCAGGGAATGGGCCTGACGATACGTACGCAAACCCCGTGGTGCTGTACGGCGCGGATGAAGCCTGGGATACGGCGGCGGCGGTCCGCGGCTTGCTGAAGTACAGCGAAATCGATGATCTCGGGGTTAACTCCGTGTACTTCCAAAGCGCCAAGGGGATTCTGGAGGCATGGGCGTCTAGAGACCACGCTTCAGGCGACGGCAACCCGGACACGCCTGATCTGTCGAGCGACCCCTCGCCGTATGCCCGCGAGGGGATGCGCTGGTTTCGGAAGTCGAGCGAGCCCTGCGAGATCCGCTACGTGAAGAATACCGACCTCGCGATGGGCGAGCAGTTGTTCCGGTTGTACAAGCTTTCGCGGAGCCCCCTCCATTTGGACGGGGCTAAGAAAGTTCTCTACGCGCAGCTCTGGGACATCGTTTCGCATCAGAATTTTGGTTACAACAGCTTCATGACCCGCGATTTGGCCCGGCCAGGCAACGTTTATGACAGAATCGTTGCGGACGACAAGGCGAACAAGACCATTGACCTCCCGGACGGCTCGATCGTCTGCGGTCCCCTGAATTCCTCATGTTGGAATCACTTGGGCTTCGAGGGATATGATCTGTATGCAGTTCAGCAGCTCATCAGCGGCCCAGAGTTCGTCCCGGGGGATTTTCCGGTGCCCAACATGGATCTGGACCTGGCCGGTGCTATCACCCAAACAATGGACAGATGGCGGTCCTCATCCTTCGGAAATCCAGACCAGTGGGTTTCGGCCAGCGCGACGCACTTGACCGCCTACAACTGCGCACTCAGGTTCTCGACTGACGCTACGCGCGTGAATGATTGCAGAACGGCACTGAGCCACACTCCCACGGGCCACACGATTTTCTATTCGCTTGTTCCGGACGCCCTGTTCACGCAAGGCCCTGCCAGGTAGGGTGTTTCGTCGGGGCGGCGGAGAGACCGGGCGCCTCTCCGTCGCCGAGGTATCAGCGTTGCGCCGGCTTTCCGTCCTGAAGACGCCACAGCGAAAGCGGGTTGGCGTCTTGGAGGGAAACCGGGAGCAGTGATTCGGGCACATCTTGATAACAGATGGGCCTCAGAAACCTTTCGATTGCTGTCGCTCCCACCGATGTGCTGCGGCTGTCAGATGTTGCCGGATAAGGGCCTCCGTGCACCATGGCGTAGGACACTTCAACTCCGGTAGGGAAACCATTGACGATAATACGACCTACCTTGCGTTCTAGAACAGGCAACAGCCGGCGCGCAACAGCAACGTCCTCGGTCTCGAGGTGCAAGGAAGCAGTCAATTGTCCTGAGAGTTGCTCGGCCAACGCCACCATTTCATCGATATTCCGACAGGAGACTAGTAGGGACGCTGGGCCGAAAACCTCATCTTGCATATGGGGGACTGCCAAGAACTGTTTAGCATCGGTAGAGAGCAGAGCCGCTCGCCCGACGCAGGTCCCTGACCCGGGCTGACCTTCAGCGAGGGTATGCACACCTTTGGTTGTGGCCAGCCGCTGCAAGCCGCTGCGATAGGCGACTTCGATACCAGGAGTGAGCATGGTGCCGACAGCCTTGGCCGATATCTTTTCTGCCGCTGCACTGCGGAACCGTTCCCAATCAGGGTTTTCCAGGGCGATAGCTAAACCCGGATTGGTACAGAATTGTCCAACGCCTAGAGTCATGGAATCAACAAAGCCCTGCGCCAGCTTTTCCCCGCGACTCGAGAGAGCTCTGGGCAAGAAGAACATTGGATTGATGCTGCTCATTTCGGCGTAAACCGGAATGGGCACCGGCCGATTCGCCGCGAGTTTCATGAGCGCGACGCCACCTTGGCGTGATCCGGTGAACCCCACCGCTTGGATAGCCGAATGTGACACCAAGGCTTCGCCGATTGCGTTACCTTCGCCTACCAGCAGCGAGAAAACTCCCTCGTGCAGAGCGCATGTGGCGACCGCCTCTTGGATAACGCGGCCCACGAGTTCAGATGTGCCCAGATGCGCGGGGTGCGCTTTAACGACAACGGGGCATCCGGCCGCAAGCGCGGAGGCGGTGTCGCCTCCCGCAACGGAGAAGGCCAAAGGAAAATTACTGGCACCGAAAACGGCCACCGGTCCAAGCGGTATTTTGCGCAGCCGCAAGTCAGGGCGAGGTTGTGGCGTGCGATCGGGAAGTGGTGAATCGAGCGTAGCATCAAGCCAGCGCCCATCGCGGACTATGGAGGCAAACAGCCTTAGTTGCCCTACGGTACGCGCGCGTTCGCCTTCGATGCGGGCCTTTGGCAAACCCGTTTCGGCGCACGCCCGCTCGACCAGCGTTTCGCCGAGACCTATGATTCCCTGTGCAATTGTTTCCAGGAAGCGCGCCCGGAGTTCAAGCCCGGTCTCGCGATAGGGGTCGAAGGCCTCCTGTGCCAACGAGCAGGCGTGATCAACTTCGGAAAACCCCCCGCCGCCAAAAGAGGGCTGGAGTTCTGTGCCCAGAGCAGGATTTACGGCCCGCAGCGTGCTCTCATGCCCGCGCACCGCGCTCTTGCCAATCAACATCTCACCGGTAAGTTTCATTGCATGATCCTCGCCCTTTATCGCCGGGCCTGGCGTTAGCGCGCCGCCGCAGGGAACGACTGCAGCAAGACAGGAAAAGCGCGCGCGAGAAAATCAGGAACAGAGTAGTGCTTTACGTTTTGTTTGCACACTTCGCACACCGCCCGGGTCGCGTCGTTTGGCAGGGGTGATCGTCGCGGAATAAGCGTCGTAATCAAGTCAACTCCGAGCCAGAAGAGTTCCGATCAGATGGGCTCGACCGCAAACAGTTTCGACGGTCCCGGCACGCGCAACAACGGATTTCGCAGCGCGCGCCCGAATCCTTCGAAGCGCACCTGCATCACGTCGCCCTCTTGCAGTCGCACTCCATCTCCGAAGCTAAATGCGTCCGCGCCAAAGAAGTGAATGTGCAGATCGCCCGGATGGCGGTGGAACTCAAACTTGAAATGATGGTGCTCGATATTCGCAAGACTGTGACACATGGTACGCTCCCCGGTTTGGATGGTGCGCGACCAAAGTGTCTGTCCTGCGCGCCCAACGGAAACGTCTCCGGGTACTTGATCGAAGCCGCCGCCGATCACCAATTCTGGACCGATGGCGCAGGTGCGGAGCTTCGAAGCCGCAAGATAGAGATAGTTCTTGCGCTCGAAGACATGATCGGAGAATTCGTTGCCCACAGTAAACCCGATGCGGCGCGGCCGGCCTGCGACATCAATCAGGTAGACTCCGGCCACTTCCGGCTCCTCGCCGCCGTCTTCGGCGTATTCCGGCACGACGAGCGGCTCATTGTGAGCGCGCAGGCCGAGCCCGCTGCCCTTGTAGAACCACTCCGGAGCGACGCCGGTCTCGCCCGGCGCCGGCTTGCCGCCTTGGACCCCCGAGCGGTACATGCGCGTGCTGTCGGTGACCGCCTGGGCCACGGCGTGCATGGCGTCGCGATTTTGCGCGCTGGCCTGGTGCGTGAGACCGGTGCCGCTCACCAGACATCGGGCTGGCTCGGCCGGAAAATCAGCCGAAGGCCTGAGACGCCATGCCGACTCTCCCGCATAGATTGCGTTGTAGTCCAAAACTTCGACCGATGCCCTCTCGTCGATGGCCTGGGCCAAAGAAACGCCATTCGCCAGACACTCCGATGCCAGATCATAAATGGACGCACACGTGTCCAGCAATCGAAGTTTGGGCTCTTCCACCCGGGCGACACGACGGCCTCCGGGACCTGTCAGTTGCACAAGTCTCATAGGGAAACGGTCTTCGGAACAGAGGCGGATTCGAACGGTGCTTCGATCACATCGAAGCGCTCGAGCGCCTCCTCTTTGATTCGCAACCCCAGGCCGGGAACATCATCGCGGAGGTCGATGCTTCCGTCGACGACCTTCGGTTCGCCTTCAAAGATGTAATAGAAAAGCTCGTTGCCAACCTCCACTTTCACGAGCGGGAAGAACTCTGCCATCGGTGAGTTAAAGCTGGCCATGACCACATGGAAATTATGCAGCTGCCCGGCGTGCGGAACCACGGGGACCGAGTACGATTCGGCCAGCGCGGCGATTTTGCGAGCTTGGGTGATCCCGCCGACCCGATTGGTGTCGAACTGAATGTAATCCACGGCCTCGGCTTGCAGCAGATCGCGAAATCCCGAAAGCGTGAACTCGTGCTCACCGCCCGCGATGGGGACGCGTCCGAGAGCCTTGAGTGCTGCATAGCTGTGGATATCGTCCGGAATCACCGGTTCCTCGAGCCAGCGAATGCGGAACGGCTCGAGCAGCGGAACCATACGCCGAGCATAGTCCAGGTTCCAGCCCATGTAGGCGTCGGTCATGAGGTCGATTTCGTAGCCGATTGTTTCGCGCACCGTGCGCACAAGTTCCAGGTTCCGCTCGATGCCTGCCGCGCCATCGGTCGGACCCCAGCCGAAGCGCATCTTCATGGCCTTGTAGCCCTGGTCCTTATAGGATTGCGCCTCGGCCGCCAAAAGGTTGAGCGGTTGGCTATACAAACGGCTCGCGTACACCGGAATCCTGGGCTTGGTTCTTCCGCCCAGCAGACGAAAGACCGGCTGTCCCGAGGCTTTACCGAGAACGTCCCAGATCGCGATATCGATGGCGCTGATCGCCACCATGGCCACCCCTTTGCGCCCGAACGCCATCGTTGCCCGGTACATCAGCTGCCAAAGGAATTCGGTATCCCACGGATCTTTTCCGATCAACAGCGGTTTCAAGTACGTGTCGATGGTGTGTTTGGTCAGGCGCGGGGAAAGCGCGGCATTGCCAATGCCTACATGCCCGGAATCGGTGAAGAGCTCGACGATGAGCCAGCCGTAGAAACGAAAACCGGCCATCGAATCATCGCGCAGCATGAGCACATCCATCGGATTGGTGCAGAAATGCGGCTGCGGCGGGATGGTCTCGCCACGCCACTCAACCACGCGGGTTCGTATGTCGGTGATTTTCATACCCTTGCCTCCAGGCTCTTTTCTAGTGTCAGACGCTCGACTCTGGGCACGGCCAGCAGGAGTAGGCAAAATGCGATGACGTGAAATGAACCGGCCAGATTGAAGACCGTCCGGTAGCCGTATCCGTGGTCCAGCAGGTATCCAACCGCCTGGCCGAACAGTAAGCCCCCCACGGCGCCACCGCAGCCGACGATTCCGGCCACCGAACCAACCGCACGGTTGGGAAACAGGTCCGCCGGCAGGGTCATGACCAGCGTCGACCACGACTGCTGGCCGAAGAACGCGATGCTGAAGATGACGATCGCCAGTTCCACACGCACTTGCGTGACTAACACCACCGTCGGCATGACCGCAGCACTTAGACCAAGCGCCAGCCTTCGGGAAAACGTGAGAGAGTGATTTTTCCGCAGCAGCCAGCTGGAAAACCAGCCGCCTACCAGGCAGCCGGCCCCCGAAGCCGCGTAGGGGATCCAGGCATAATAGCCGACTTTCTTGACGTCGAAACCGCGTGCATCGTAGAGGTACTTGGGAAGCCAAAATAAATAGAAATACCAGGCAGCATCGCTCAGAAACTTGGCCGAAACCAACCCCCAGACCTGCGACTGCTTGAGCAGCCGCAACCAGGCCACCGGCTCGCTGTCGGTTGCCTGCGGCGAGTCTGCGGGCTCTCGATAGGCCATAAGCCACCATCCGGCCCAAACGAGGCCGACCAAACCGGAGAGAAAAAAGACCCAGCGCCAGTTTAGGCCCACGATGATGGCGGCAATCGCCGGCGGAGCGAGTACCGCGCCGGCTGCGGTTCCCGCGTTGATGATACCCATGGCCGTGGAGCGCTCGTGCGGGGGGAACCACGAGGCGACAACGGTGGTGGCCGCGGGGAATGCGCCGCCTTCGCCCATTCCCAACAGAAACCGGCTTGCGGCCAGGAATCGGAAGCTCCTCGCGAGGCCATGACCGGCGCACGCAAGCGACCACCAGATCATGACAATCGCGAACCCCGAACGCGTGCCGACCACATCGATGAGTCGGCCGCCGCCGGCGTACATGATGGCATAGGCAATCAGAAACGCCGATTGCAACGCCGAGTAGTCGGTGTTCGACATGGCAATGTCACGCTCGATCGCCGCGACCGCGACCGGCAGCGTCTGCCGGTCAAAATAGCTGATCGCGATCGCGCAGCACACCATGCCTGCGATCTGCCACCGTGCGAACGAACGAGGTTCCGGCATTCACCAGCTCAGTTGAACGAGCGACACGCCCTGGCGCGGGAGAGTGAGATCGAGTTTCGTTGCTCCTTCGCGTACGTCGATCCACTGCGGAGAGTCAAGCTGCTGCAGCTGCCCGGCGGCCTCGAGCGTCGCATACTGTTCGGGGGATGGCTGCTGTGGTGAACCCATCTTTTTCCACGCCGCCCAAGAATTGCTGTGCATCTCGTCGATTCGATAATGATGCTGCAACACCCGCTTGGTCCCGCGGGGGAGACCGGTGATGTCCACCGACACTTTGGCCTGCGGACCGGGCAGGTCATCGTCGTGATAGTTCCAAGCGAGCACCGATAGTTCGTGGTCCGCGCGAACTGCAAATGCGTCTACGTCCGGATCGCTGCGCACCCCGTCGGCAAGGATGGTCGTCAACGGTACGCGGCTGCTGTTTTCGGTTTTCAGGCGGTCACCGCGCATCAATCCGAGCATGCGAAATAGATTCAGCACGGGCTTGTCAATACCATTGGTCGCGAGGGTCCGGAAGCCGTCGAAGTAAGGCTGGTCCTCGAACTGGAAAGCCCAGGTCAGCATACCCGCGATGTTGGTTTGTTCTCGATCCGCCAGCTCGAAAATGTTCTTCATCATCACCGCCGTGTAGGCGGGATAGAGTGTGCCGTTGCGATACGCATTCTGCGGATACACCCGGGCCGAGCAGGCCGCGCAGCCCTCCGGATCCGACTCGCTCAACACGATGGGGAGGTTGCGGAACTTCGGAAAGGAATGCACGATCTGATATCCCTCGTCCACGTCCTTGGCATTTTTCGCCATACCCATGCGCACATGGCCGTCGACCACCGAAGGCCGGCCTTTGGCGTGATAGGTAATGAAATCAAGCGGGGCCCCGATAGTGCCGGTCGCGAGATTGGTACCGCGGTCGCAATGTTCGAGGAACTGGCGTAGGAACGCCGCAGCCTTTGCGCCCGACGGGCCGGTGGATGCGGGGCCGCCGACCTTGGCGGAGGGCAGCGCACGCTTCACCGCTGCCGCGGTATAGTCGTAGAGCTTGTCGTACTCCTCCGGTGTGCCATGCCAATACGAAATGTCCGGTTCATTCCACAGCTCCCAATACCAGGATGCGACCTGTTCCCGACCGTACTTTTCTACGCTGTGCCGGACCCACTGGTATACAAGTTCGCCCCACCGAGCGTAGTCGCGCGGGGGGTAGGACCAGCCGATGGAATAATCTTTGTTCGCGTCGCCCGGAATCCAGGTGGGATGATAGGGCTCGGGCTTTGAGGACAGGGCTTTGGGCATGAAGCCGATTTCGACAAATGGTTTTGCGCCGGCCTGGAGATAGGTATCGAAGATTCGGTCAATGATTGTCCAGTCGTACACCGGCTTGCCGGTGCCATCTTCTGTATAAGCGTTGGTGGATCCCCACTTTAGCCCTGGCGTGCCGTCCCCGGTTGCCAGCAAGAAATGGGTGCGAACATAGACCGGGACGCTGCTCAATGCCGCCAGTTCGCCCACCAGCTTGCTGCCGTTCTTGGTATAGGTGTAATTGGGTTCGTCGTAGCCGAAGTATCCGTAGATGGGCTTGAAGGGACCCATCGTTTGCCCAGCGTTGACGCGAATCGTCACGGGTTGCTGGGCGAGGGCCGGGATCGCGGCCAAAAGTGCAAGTAGGATTAGGCGCATGGTTTTAAAAGTAGAGTTTCAAGGCAAATTGTACGTTCCGCGGAGCGCTGATCGTCGACGTGACCACGCCGCCGCTAGTAGCACTATCGATATTGGTACCGGGGGCGGAGAAACTCGCAGTATTGGTCACGTTGAAAGCTTCCGCCCGAAACTGCAGACGGGTTCGCTCGCTGATCTGGAATTGCTTGAACAACGAGAGATCGAGATTCTTGAAGCGGTCTTCGCGCAGGAAATTCGCGCCTGAGTTGCCGTAGGTGAAATTGACCGGCGTGTTGAATGCCGTCGTATCGAACCAGCGCTCGACGGTGGGATGAGCGAGCTTGCCTGAACCTATGCGATTAGGCCGTTGGCCGCCGATGCCGGTGTTGGCGACGTCCCGCGAAATGGTCGGCGTGAAGGGCCGCCCGCTGCGCAACACGATGATTGCTTGCAACTGCCAACCGCCCAGCAAACCTGAGGTGAACGCATTCGCGTTCGCAAGCAACTTCTTGCCTCTGCCGAATGGCAACTCATATCCCGTGCTGGCCGCCAGGTTGTGGGGAATGTCGAAAGGTGTGAGGGCCCGTTCGTAGGTGTTGTCGCCGCCCGCGGCTGGGGTGTCGGCCACGCTGATGCTCTTCGACCAGGTGTAGGAAATCAAATACCATAGGCCCGCGGAAAAACGCTTCTGTAATTTCGCCTGCAGCGCATGGTAGATCGTCGAATTATCCTGGCCGTTATAGGTGATGCTGCCGAACATCGGGTAAGGCCTTCTGGCCTGGATGTCACCGCTTTTTGGCGGTGGATCGTTAATCGGAATGCCCTGGTAGAGGTGTACGCCGCGGTTGCCGACGTAGTTTACCTCCAGCACAGATTCGAACGGCAATTCTCTCTGCACTCCGAAACTCCAGTGCTGGTCATATCCCATTTTCATCTCTGGATAGCCTCCCGCGAGGGTTGGCGCCGTGGCGGTGCTGCCGATCGGACGAGAAAAGTAATTCGCCATAGTGCGGTTGCCGCTGTTGAATACGGTTTCGTTCAGCTGATAAGGAACCATGTTGTGGTTCACGCGGTTGCCGCTGCTTTCGACCTCGTAAAAAATTCCGTAACCACCGCGGATCACTGTCTTATTGTCGAGCGGGCGCCAGGCGAACCCGAAGCGCGGCGCCCACTGATTCTTGTCCGTCGAGGTGCAGTTCGCGGCGATTCCAGCCTCGCGGCAAGTCTGGATCAAATTGCCGAAAAAAGTGAGTGCCGTGGGAGCCGCAAACTGTGCATCCGGGTTCACACTCTGTACGGCGATGGGCTTCGCAGAATTCGGCAAAAATGTCCCGACCTGCCCCTTATAACCGCTGAGCCAAGGTGAATATTCATAGCGCAGACCTAGGTTCAACGTGAGACGCCCGTTGACCTTGAAATCATCCTGGGCATAGACATGCCAGTAATTTGCATACCCGCCGAAGGTGTCGGCCGGAAAATTGCGGCCCACCGAATTTGGTATGCCCAGGAGGAAATCCGCGAAGGCATCACCGGTACCCTTCCGTTTAGTGGGATCCGGATTTTGGGTCTTACTTCCATTGAAGTTCCAACTCCCTTCATACACCCCACTATCGGTAAACAAAGGGACCCAGTGCCGGAACTGCATGCCGAATTTAAGGATGTGCCGGCCTTTCACCCACGTCAGACTGTCGTTGAACTCGGTTACTTTGAGGTCCTGAGTCTTGGGGCGCTGATCGAAGGTTGATCCGGCTAGGGAAGCGTAGTTGCTCCATGAGAAATCGGGGAAAGAGCCGGCCACACCCGGCCGGTGGCCGGTGTCTTCAAAACCATGAATCCCCGCCGGCGCGTAGAAATCTTGTCCCTGGAGGAACGCTTGCAAATCAACGGAGTTCGGCAGGTAGCTGAAGCGGGCCTCATTGATGAGCGAAGGATCGAGAGTACTGGTCAAGGCTGCCACGATGTTCTGTCCGCGGGTGTTTAGAGAAGCGTATCCGAGGGCGGGGAAGGCGTTGGGATCGTTTTCCTGATAGTTAATGAAGCTCCAGCGCACGAAGGCGTGGTGCTTGTCGGTAATCGTCTGGTCGATACGAATGGTGAACTGGTCCTGATCGAGCACTTGCGACGGAGCGAACTTCGCCCGGGTGGTTTCGGAGTTTGGGTCAGGTATGTACTTCAGGAAGAACTGCGCTTGCGGGGAAATCCGCGCTCCGGGAATTCGGTTGCCCGAGAACGGCGCGCCGGTAGTCGGATCATAGATGATGTTGAGTCCCGTGAAATCGCCGGACTTTTGTGCCGCCGTCGGCACCAGATTATTGAATACCAGTCCGGCACGCTGACGCATCCCTTCGTAATTCACGAAGAAGAAGGTACGGCTTCGGTTTCCGCTGTAGAGTTTGGGGATGGAAAGCGGGCCGCCAATGCCGCCGCCGAACTGGTTGCGCTTGAGCACCTCGCGTGTAGGCGCAAAAAAGCCGCGGGCATCCAACTTGTCATTGCGGAGAAATTCGAACCCGACGCCGTGGAACACTTTTGTCCCCGACTTGGTGGTGCCGTTCAGTACCCCGCCGGCATTGCGAAATTCGGCACTGTATTCGCTCTGCTGAATCTGAAATTCCTCGAGGGCATCGATTGAGGTCTGAATCAGCGTTCCACCCTGATGGTGATCGGTGGTATCCACCCCGTCGAGGTAGAACGAGGTCTGGTTACCCCGAACGCCGCTGATTGACGTTCCGGATTCAAAGTTTGCGCGGATGCGGAGCAGATTCCCGGTCCCGGGTAGAAGCGTAGCGCCTGGCGTAAGTCGTGCCAACTCATAGAAGCTGCGTCCATTCAATGGCAGATCGGTGATTTGCTTGTTGGTGATCTCCTGCCCCAGTGTGCCCGATTCAGTATTGAGCAGCGGTGCCGTCGCCTGTACGTCGACCTTTGTCGAGGTCTGGCCCACGCGCAGCGCTACGTCGACGCGTGCAGACTGTCCCACAATCACTTCGACATTGTTCACCTGAGCCGTATCGAAACCCGAGACACTCACCTCCACGCGGTAGATCCCAGGATTCACCGGGGTAAGCACAAAATCGCCAGCGCCGTTGGTTGCGAGTGTCTGCGATTGCGCGGTAGCTGTGTTCGTAATCACCACCTTAGCGTCGGGAACCACCGCGCCGCTCGGATCCGTTACTGTCCCGACGATCCTCCCCGCCTGGACCTGTGCGAAGCAAACCGAGGCGGTCGCCAAAAGCAGAAAGAAAGCCTTGATCATAGCGATCCTTTCTACGCCCCGAAATCTCTGATATTTCCCTAAAGATCAGACAACCTGCTAATCAGTATTGCAATAAGGCATATCTTCATACTGTATTTGACTTGAATCTGTCAACATCTTTTGGGAGTATGGACGTTCCGGGAGCGTTGCTGGGCAGTTAGATCCCGCGGGTTCTTGTGCACAACCTCAAACCGGTTTCGCGTGTGACTGTTGGCGAGCAAGTCGCCTTGCAACTCGCTGGTATGATCCGCGACGGTCGCTGGCAGCCAGGAGACAAGCTACCGTCGGAAACCGAGCTTTGCGCGGCGCTGACGATCGGTCGCTCCACCTTGCGCGAGGCGCTCAAGTCGCTTGCCTTTATAGGCATGGTTCGCATGCGCCCAGGTGATGGGACCTACGTCGAACAGACATCCCCGGGTCTGCTGGAGCGAATTCTGGCAAAGGGGTTGCTCAAAACGGAAAAGGATCTTGCGGATGTTTGCGAGACACGCCTGGTGGTCGAGACCGAGCTCGCGGCCTTGGCTGCCGAGCGCGCCCAAGGCGCGGATCTGGACGTGCTGCGCGACTTGCTCGAGCAGTCCGCGCGAAGCATCCGCAACGAGGGACGACCGTTCATGGAACTGGATCTTGAGTTCCACCTGGCGATCGCTACCTGCGCAAAGAACAACGTGCTGCGGCACCTGCTAAGCGATATCCGCGGAGTGTTGATCGAGTGGATCACCAAATCGCAGGAATTGCCCGGGCTCCGGGAGAACGCGCTAGCGCAACACAAGATGATTTTTGAGACCATCCGCGATCGCAATCCCGCCAAAGCACGCGAGGCCATGCAAGCCCATTTGCAGACCTTCCAGCGCGCGTACACGCTTCTAGGAAAAATGGTCGATGCTAAACAAACTGTCCCTGACCGGGCGACAACCGAGCCGGCGGTTGGCCCGAACGACGCTGCTAGGGCGCCGGCCGTTTGAGCAAGGCATTCGGCGTGGAACTGCGCCGAACATTCGCAGTTGTTCTTTGCTAGGGAATCTTCTTCACGGGCGCGGAGTTTTCGCCAAAAAAGCCGGCCGCTCGGACCAATGCAAACACGGGAATTTGGGCCTTATCAGTTGTGATTCTACTTGTGGCGGACCTCAATGAGCTTGGGCACGCGACTTGGGAGCAAGGCCGGGAGGTGGTCCGGAAAATGGCTGCGGCGACGGCGCATCCCAGTGCCGCTTCCATTCGGAAAACCAATCCTGGCGCAGGGGTGCGCTGCGATGAAACGACTTTGTCTCAGCGTCGCCGCTGTCTCGTCCGGCTGCGTACTGTAAAAGTAGCACGGCATCCGTGATCCACCCAAATCCGCTGGCTGTCGTAGCCCCAGCTGTAGCCCTCGGTACAGGGTGAGCCGCTGCGTTGGTTTTGCAATTGGACGCCGCCCCGGGTGTCGGCTGCGCAGTAATGTTTCTTCTCATCATCGGAATTACAGGTAACTGTTTGGGCTTGTCCGTTTCCGCTGTTTCCATATCCGCCATTTCCGTAATCGCGGTTTCGGTTCGAGCCACCTACTGCAAAACTGCCGCGGCATCCGTGATCCACCCAAATCCGCTGGCTGTCATAGCCCCAGCTGTAGCCTTCGGTACACGGGGAACCACTCTGCTGGGTCTGTAATTGCACGCCGCCCCGGGTGTCGGTTGCGCAGTAATGCCTCTTTTCGTCGTCAGAGTTGCAGGTAACTACCTGGATTTGTCCGTATCCGTTGTTTCCATAGCCGCGGTCTCGGTTATCGCGGTTTTGGTCATCGCGATTTCGGTTTTCACGGTCTTGGTTATCGCGATCCTGGTTATCACGGTTTTGGTAACCGGGGCGGCCACCCACTGCAAACAGCGCTCGGCATCCGTGATCCACCCAAATTCCCTGGTCGTTATAACCCCAGCTGTAGCCCTCGGTACAAGGCGAACCACTCTGCTGGCTCTGCAATCGCACGCCGCCACGGGTATCGGCTGCGCAAGAATGTCTCTTTTCATCGTCGGAATTACAGGTAACTGTGGACTGACCGAATGATTTTGGGGCTACGCATAGACAGAGCGCTAACAAACCTATGTTAAGAAACCATCGATACCTCATAAATGTGTTGTCCTTCCTTTTTGAGTTCTTGCGCGTCGGTTTCCCGAGAAACCTGCCCGCAAATGGGTTCCATTCACTCCGGTAAAATCGCTAGTTTCCCGGCGTCGCGAGTGCCTGCTAGCGCACGGGCGTTTCCTTCAGTCAACATCGTAATCGCTCGGCAAAGCTACGTCTGTGCTGTTTGGGACTATCCCTGAGTGGTGTACATGGACTTTGCGGGCAAAATTCTTTGCTGCTTCATGGCGTAAAGTCGCGAATCGGCTTCCGACAAAAGGCGCTCGATCGTCTCGCCGCCTTGTGGATAGACGGCAACACCGAAGCTGGCGGAAAGTTTTGGTTCGTTGCTGTCATTGGCAACACTTTCGCAGATACGTTGTGCCACCAGCGCAGCTGCGGCGGCGTTAGTCTCCGGTAAAATAAGAGCAAACTCGTCACCGCCGAAGCGCGCAGGGGTATCGATCGTGCGGCAACAGGAGCATAAGACATCGGCCAACCGGCAAAGAGCTTGGCTTCCGATCATATGCCCGTGGAGGTCGTTGATTAGCTTCAATCCGTCTAGGTCAAACAACAACAAGGCAAACTCCCGGTTGGTGCGTTTGCTACGTTTGATTTCTAAATCGAGGACATCTACCAGGTGGCGATAGTTCGCGAGCCCAGTCAGTGGATCGCTGGCTGCCTCTCGACGCAGGTGATCCTCCAGCTCCCGCTGCTTGGTGACATCTTCGGCGATGATCTCATAGGCTTCTAACTCGCCCTGCTCGCTGAGGACTTCTCGTCCGCTGAGGCGGACCTTCAGAGTGGCATGATCCTTGCGCTGCCATTCTATTTCGATGGGATCGACAAAACCTTCAGCCCCTGAGCGACCCAGCAAGTGTGCTCGCTTGCCAGGGTCTTGAATAACGTCGCTCGCAAGACTTAGAGCCAACAGTTCCTCCCTGGCCTCGTAGCCGAGCATCCTCATCATGGCCTCATTAACTTCCAGAAACCTGCCCTCGAGACTGCAGAGGCAGATTCCGTAGCTTAGATTTCCGGTTAGGGCACGGTAACGAGCCTCGGAACGTCGCAAGTCTTTTTCCGCGCGATCACGTTGATCGCGCAACGCTCGCTGATCGAGAGCTCGATGAATGGCCACGGGCAGATGGCTAATAGCACCCACTTCAATACAGTCGGCAGCACCTTTCAGGATGAGCTCCGCAGTGGTTTCGCGTTTCAAGCCGTGGACCAAAAAGATGAGAGGGATATCCTTCTTCATCTGGCGCAGCAGCTCGATGGGCCGCCTTGCTTGCCAGTTGGGGCTGGGGTACTCGGCCACGACAAGATCAAAGAGCTCCGAACGGAGTCGTTCGGCGAACTCCTCGGGAGTCACCACGACCTCGGAGCTGACCGCGAATTCTACCCTCTTGAGTTCATGCAAGCAGGACTCCACGTCCGCCGAGGAACGATGAATAAAGAGGATGCGCAGCCGATTTCGTCCACGTCCAAGTGCGTGGAGGACAGAGGTTTGTCGAACGTGAGCCCCGTAGTGTTCTGATCTTGATGACATGGCGCGAATCAATTCCCCGGAGTGGCAGTCTTGCCTCGCGCTAGCCGCCCCCCGAGCCTCAGTCAGAGTTAACTCAGCCGCAATTTTAAAATTTTGCCGATTCGGTAATCTGTTCAATAGTAGACACTTTTACAATGCTCTTAACTGATTAGACACATACGATACGAAGTAACCGCTGGGCTGTTCAACAGGCTGCCCCTCGGAGTTTCCACGCGCGCGCTAAAGGGAACAGAATCAGGGGTATGGGTCGCTTCGATCTCAAAAAGTGACAGCTCGCCCACGGCAGCTGTCGTGTCGTAAATTCCCACAACTCTCCATAAATGTTGTACTCTGGTTGGGGACCGGAGGTAGGAGGGTCAATCCCCTCGCCCGACAATCGCTTCAAGACACCGCAATGTTCCTGGGCGCTCTCGGATTCGTGTTCAGAAATCCCGTCTCAGCGCGAATCCTAAGTTTGCCGGTTTTTCTGATTCTCTTATTCGCAAACCAAGCGGCCCTCCCGCAACAAACCTGGCGGTCAACATCTCGAACCGCACCGGAAACAGCAACAAAGCCTAAAACAACTGCTCAGAAGAGTCCGGTAGGCAAGCCAAAAGAAACGCCTCCTTTTGCTCGCTTCACCGACGTGGCCGAAAAGGCGGGGCTTACCATGACCACTGTTTTTGGCGGAGTAGACACCAAGAAATACATTATTGAGACCACCGGCACCGGCGTTGCTATCTTTGATTACGACAATGATGGGTGGCCGGACATTTTTATTGTAAATGGCACGACCCTCGAAGGATTTCCTGCGGCGAAAGCTCCCTCGAACCACCTGTATCACAACAATCATGACGGAAGTTTTACCGACGTAACCGAGAAGGCCGGTCTCGGGGCCACAGGATGGGGTCAGGGTGTTTGCGTTGGGGATTATGACAACGATGGGTGGGAAGATTTGTACATTACCTATTACGGTAAGAATCGCCTGTACCACAATGACCACGGCGTTTTCAGCGAAGTTGGCGATAAAGCCGGTGTGGCAGGCACGGGCAAAGGTTGGGGGACGGGGTGTGCTTTTGTCGATTACAACCGCGATGGGCGCCTCGATCTTATGGTCGCGAATTACGTCGATTTTGATCTCGTCCATACTCCGGCGCCGGGCGCAGGAGTTTCCTGCGTATGGAAAGGTGTGCCGGTCATGTGCGGGCCACGCGGACTTCCGGGCGCTAAAAATATTCTGTACGAAAATCGCGGCAACGGGACCTTCGCGGATGTCACAACGAAAGCGCACATTGATCAGACCGGAGGGCATTTCGGGTTCGGTGTGGCCACGCTGGACTTTGATGATGATGGCTGGCCGGACATATACGTCGCCTGCGACAGCGCGGCGAGTATCCTATACCACAACAATCGTGATGGTACGTTCACCGATGTTGCGGTGATGGCCGGCGTTGCGTTCAATGAAGACGGCCAAGAGCAAGCGGGGATGGGTACGACTGTGGCGGACTACAATGGCGACGGCCGGCTAGATATTTTCAAGACCAATTTTTCAGATGACACACCGACCTTGTATCGCAATGACGGTGACGGCAATTTTTCCGATGTTACCTCCGCTTCGGGGTTGGGGGTGCACACCCAATACCTGGGATGGGGCACGATGTTTTTTGACTTCGACAATGATGGTTGGCCGGATCTCATTCTGGCCAACGGTCACGTGTATCCGGAAGTCGACAAATTTCATCTGGGCAGTTCGTATCTGGAAGCTCGCCTCCTTTATCGAAACAACGGCAATGGCACCTTCAGTGATGTGTCCTCCACTGCGGGTCCTGGTATCAACACCGCCTCGTCTGCGCGGGGCTTGGCGGTGGGCGATCTTTGGAATGACGGGCAACTTTCCGTGGTGATTAGCAACGTGAACGCCAAGCCGAGCCTGCTGGTGAATTCGGTGCGCTCCGGAAATCATTGGGTTGCGTTTAGGACCGTGGGAACGCGTTCGAATCGCGATGGGATTGGTGCGAAGATTACGGTAAAAATGGGAAAACGAACGCTGGTGGATGAAGTGCGTAGCGGTTCGAGTTACATTTCTCAAAACGATTTGCGAGTGCACTTTGGCTTGGGCTCGGCCACGAAGATCGACGCGGTACAAGTGCGCTGGCCGAGCGGACTCGCAGAGCAATTCGATCATTTGGTTGAGGATTCGATCCACACCCTGCAAGAGGGATCGGGCACCGCACTAAATGCGACCCCCAAAAAACAGTAAGCGATTGGAAATCTCTATGCGGCCGAGCTCGACGAGTTTTATCTGGATGGATAGATCCTTGATCCTTTAGAGTTTTTATTTCCGGTTAGTTTTGGCCCCGACCGGTTCGTCGATTTGCACGATTTGGTCGCCGCGCACATTCTTCAGCGTTTGTCGTATTCCGCTCGGCCAGCGGATTTCGATGCTCGCGGCGGTTGTTTCCGCCGCTAGACCGAAATGCACGCGTTTGTCGCTCGCGGATAGATAGCTGCCAGCGGTCGTGACGGTTGCCAGTTGTGAGCCTTTCCCAGTCACTAGTTTGACTTCTGTGCCGATGGCGTCTCTGTTGCTCATGTGCCCGATGAGTTTTAGCAGTATCCAGTGATTCTGGTTTGCGCTTTCGTTGTGTAGAAGATAAGCGGGACCGTCGTTGGTCGTGACCACGGCGTCTACCCTGCCATCATTGTCGATGTCTCCGATGGCCATTCCGCGTGCCGCCCACGGTTGGCGAAAAAGATTTCCAGCAACCGCAGATACATCCACGAACCCTTTTCCGGTGTTTCTTGCGAGCAGCATCGGCTCGCGATATCGCAACTGGGGAAAATTCATTTCCACGGTGTCCAGGACATGTCCCTGCGCGATCAACAAATCCTTCCATCCGTCATTGTCGTAGTCTACAAACCGTATTCCCCAGCCTGAATGCAGCAGGGTCATGGCGCCAAGCCCGGAACTCTGGCTGGCATAGGTAAAACTGCCATCTCCATTGTTTCGAAAAAGGGCATACGTTTGGTACGCGAGAGCGGTTACGACCAGGTCTGGCAAGCCATCATTGTTGTAATCGGCAAAATCCACGCCCATGCCTGCGAAACTGCGGCCGTCGGCATCGACTGCCACTTCGGCCATAAGTCCTAGCTCTTCAAATGTTCCATCGCCCTTATTTTGGTACAAAGCTTCGGGCACCGAGTCGTTGGCTATGAAAACGTCAATGCGCCCATCGCGGTTGTAGTCTGCTACCGCTACGCCCAGCCCTTTCCCGGCCTTGGACAGACCGATTTTGCGAGACATCTCAGTGAATTGTCCGTTCCCATCATTGTGAAAAACCAGCGGGGCAATTGCTTGAAATTGATCTGGATGGCAATAGGCGCGATAACCTGGCTTGCGCTGGCCGCACCAGATGTCGGAAAAATCCCACTGCAGGTACCGCGCAACGACCAGGTCGAGAAGGCCGTCGCTATCCAGGTCTACCCACGCGGCACTGGTTGACCACCCGCTGCCAGCGACCCGGGCCTTCTCGGTTACATCCGAGAACGTCCCGTCACCATTGTTGTGATAAAGTTTGTTGCCACCATAGGCGGTCACATACAGATCTTCGAAGCCATCGTTGTCGTAGTCGCCTACCGCAACACCCATGCCGTAGCCCGCGCCTTGCAATCCTGATGTTTCGGTTACATCTTCGAAGGTGCCGTTTTGCTTTTGGTGATACAGACGATTCGAGTGTGCCGAACTTGTTTTTTGCGGAGTGAACCCCTTCGGAGTGGGATCGCCGAGCGGCGCACCATTGACCAGAAACAAATCCAATCGTCCGTCGTTGTCATAATCGAAAAGCGCGACGCCCGATCCCATGGTCTCGATAAGGTACTTCTTGGAGGTGTGGGAAGCGAAGTGCTTGAAATGCACGCCGAGTGCCGAGGTAACATCCGCAAATTTTGCCGCGGTCGGGGTTGGCTCGGCCCCCCTGTTACTCTGACTTGAATAGCCCTTTGGATTGCTTAGCGTCCATAGGAGAATGACCGTCACTAAAAGCCATAGCACCTTGATGGAACTTCGTACCCGTGATGTCAACCAGTGAAAGCTGCCAGCAATTCGGCCGTTGTATTTCCGAGCGCTGAACACGTTCTACAAATTCCTCGTCCTACGAGTACTCGAAACTGTGCGGCGCAACACCATGGGCACAAAATCTGCTTAGGGCACTGCCTACAGTAGCACGGCTTTCCGGCCGGAGTTTTGAGCCCAGCAGCAACCTAAACCTTGACGGGATACGTTTGCAGGAGGAACAGCTGCGGCGCGCGAAACTTGGGCTGGCTTGTCGTCGCATTCAACTTCGGTAGGTTCGGCCACTATGAGAAGACGACGCTCTGCTGAAAATAAGCTTTAGCGAAAGAGGCGCTCAATAGTTCCCATAGGGAGAAAAAGTCGTCGCTCCACCTTCGGAAGGTCAAGAAAGCCATATTTCCTGTAGAACGAAACTGCCGAATCGTCCTTGGCGTCCACGATAACACCGGTGGACGTCGCTTGTTTACTCAAGTCAAGGCTGCGGCGAAGAGCGTCCATCAGTAGTGTTTCCCCGATCCGCTGCCCGCGAAATTCGGTGCTCACGGCGAGCCGACCGAGAAGGGTTGCCGAAACCATAGGATATTTGGGTAGCTTCTTGGCAATTGCGTCGGGTACGGCATCGAGCTGTATGGCGTAGTGCGAGAGCGTGTAATAGCCCGCGATGGTCTTTCCGTCTGCCGTTGCAACAAATGGAACTGCCGCACGTTTCCTAGCGTCCTGCCCCGCTTGTTTGTGCAGGTATGAGTCGAGCGCTTCAACACCAGACGAAAAAGCCGCTCGGTCGTGGTCATCGCCGAGCGGCTCGATTGCGAATCTGGGTTGTTCTTGTTTTGGAGCCAACTACAGTCCCATGTGCCTTCTATATCGCGCTGCGGCAGCACGAGCTGCATCGTTAGGAGCAGGCGGGTTCAAAACAGCATTTAGAAAAACTTCGCGGTCCTGGTCTCGAAGATGCAAGACATCGAAGTCCTTGATTGTGGTAGTGGCGGCTTCCTGTGCACTGGCGACAACGAATTCCGTGACGGATGTTCCACGCAGTGCAGCCGCACGCTCAATAAGACGCTTTTGGGCCGGAGTAACCCTGGCCTCCAAGCGCTCCTCTTTTCGAGCGCGTCGCTCCTTATGTTGGACTTGTGGCATAACGGCCTCCCTAAATCTTTTGCAAATGTACGGCTAATAGGCGTACAAGTCAAGAGGAATACGGCGATTTGCGGATAGGCTAAAGTACTTTTGATCAGTAAGTTAAAACGGATGTGCAGCCTATACTTGCCTATCTCTGAGTTCAGAACAGGCTCCGAGCTAAGTCTAGCCACTCCAGTCGACTGGGCCTATACCTAGCAAAGCCGCTGTGCAAAACCGGCTATCAGGGGTTGAAGACTGAAGGCATTAGGAAGTTTTTCGCAAAAGGGAGTCTTCAGGGGTGGCTTCCGGAAAATAAAGATAGAACGTCGTCCCTTCACCGATCTTGCTGGACACCCGAATATGGGCGTGGCATTGGTCGACAACTCGCTTTACGATGTATAGTCCTAGGCCAGTTCCGGCATCGGGATTCTTCGTTGTGTAGTAGGGCTCAAAAATATGGGCTTGCTTGCCGAATTCGATTCCACATCCATTATCGGTAATCTTCATCATGGTATATCTGCTGGGTGAATGGACTCGTAGTCTCTTAGGATTTACCCATTCATCCGTTTCGGCATGATGCGTGGCGATGGTCACCTGCCCCCCCAGAGGCATAGCGTCGCGAGCATTGGTAACCAGATTCATCACCACGCGTGTCAATGGACCTTGGTTCGCTCTTATTTGCGGGACACTTTTGCTTAATTCGGTAGTTATTTCGATCTTCGGACCCGCGATTTGTCGCAACGTTCCGATAATATTGGAAATCAATAAGTTAAGATCGAGGGCGTCTAGCTCCAGCGGGGAACTGATGTCAATGAGCTCGTTAGCCAGAGTTTTGCCAACGATTGCGGCTTGCACCACACGGCGGGCCCGCTGCCGAGAATCGCTCGACAAGCCCTGATCTCTCAACAAAAATTCTCCATTACCCATTACATCGGTCAAAACACTATTGAAGTCGTGCGCTACCCCCTTGGCCAACTGCTCAACCGATGACCGCTGATGTAGTTTCCGTTCTCTTTGATACGATTCGGTAATATCGTCCGCTATTCCAGCAATGTAAACGACCCCTTCAGCCTCAAGCTTGATCGGGTGGCCTTGATAGTGAATCCAGCGCACCGTACCGTCCTGCTGTACAACGCGGAATTCTTCAACGCTCGGCTGGCACTGCCACTGCTTATCAAACATCTTCCACGCTCTACGTTTGTCTTGCGAATGTATGGCCTCCATAAAGGAAAGCGGCCGTCGATAAAGACTCGTGCGTGTGCGCCCCCAAACTGTTTCATAAGCGGCATTGACGTAGACGATCTCTATCCTCTCGGGATCAAATACCCAAAATACTTGAGGAATGTTTTCTATGATGGCAAGGAGCGTTCGGTTTTGAATGTCAGCCATTGCGAGTCCCCTTAGTTAAAGGCCGCGGACACCCAGAAGAGCAGAACGAAACCTTAAAACCCAAAAACAGCTCTTGGAGTATATATCCAGTCCCGTCTCGCGTGTATTATATTTAAATATGTATGGTAAAGGTAATGGGCCAATGCTGGGATCGCTACGTAAGCCTGTCGCTCAACGCCACAAGCGGGAACTGGCTGTAAGGTCGTGCTTGGTTCGAGTGATTGCTAGCGTTAATAGCTTTGAATTCTACGATAGGCCCCTGTTTTTTCGCAGAGTACCGATGGAAAGTCTTTTTCCACAGCCACCCGTTCAGTCGCTTCCTTAATTCCTGCTATCTTGGCGATTCACTACCTTCTCGAGGAGCCCACATGATTGTCGAGGAACAAATCTCCGCCCGGCAACAGCGCGCCCGGAAAGCGATTCAAACCATTCTTACGGAGCCGGCCGGAGAGGCTTATGGCGACTACCTGGTGCAGTCGGCAAGCGGCAGGAAGTATCGGGTGGCCATGCGCGGTCCGAGCCTGTTTGAAAACTTCTGCTCGTGCGCCGATTTTGCAGTGAACACCCTCGGCACTTGCAAACACATCGAAGCCCTGCTGCTTCATCTCCATGGCCGCTTTGGTCGATCCTTTGATCGCCAGCGGTATCAACGAACACGAGCCTCGCTTTCTCTCCATTATGGAAACACCCTAAACGTGCGTCTCCGACTTCCGTCTGAGCCATCAGCGGATCTCCGAAAGATTGTCTCCGAGTACTTCGACTCCGATGGGTTTCTACGAAAGGACAATCTTCGACGATTCGAGCAAGTCCTCGAGAAGCTGCGGACCGTGGACGAGACCGCCGTTGTTTACAGCGATGTGTTGGACTTCATTGACCACGAAAACGAACTCACCGCGGGTCTTGAAGACGAGCGCCGCTACCTTGCGCAGCTGAAGAAAGGCAAACGCCCGCTCGGAGGACTCTTGAAAGTGCCGCTTTTTCCCTACCAAATTCGCGGAGCGCTCTTCGCCGCCTGTCGCGGGCGGGTGGTCCTCGCCGACGATATGGGTCTTGGCAAGACAATCCAGGCCATCGCTGGCGCTGAACTGCTGCGGCGCCGTCGAGGCATTGAGCGGGTTCTGGTGGTTGCTCCTGCTTCGGTCAAGTACCAATGGAAGACGGAGATCGAGAAGTTCTGTAATCTTCCCGCGCAAGTCATCGACGGGCTGATACCGCATCGCAAGAAGCTCTACGCCAACCCGACCTTCTTCAATCTCACAAGTTACGAGCTGGTTCTGAAGGACATCGAAGACATGCACAACCTGCGTCCGGACTTGATTATCCTCGATGAAGCCCAGCGCATTCGCAATTGGGCGACAGCCACTGCCCGCATCATCAAACAATTGAAGAGTCGTTATGCCTTCGTATTGACGGGTACGCCTCTCGAAAACAAGCTCGAAGAGCTCTTTTCGGTGGTCGAGTTCGTGGACGCCGTTTGGGGCCGGCCTTCCGTTTTCTCAAGGAACACCGCATGGAGAACGAAGAAGGGAAATTACTCGGTTATCGCGGCCTGGACCAAATTCACAAACAACTCGAGCCGATCCTGCTGCGCAGGACTCGGAAAGAGGTGCTTCCCGACCTGCCCAAGCGGACCGATCAAATCTTCCGCGTCCGGATGACGCCCGAGCAGGCAGGTCCCTATTGGGAACAGAGTGACATTCTCGCGAGGCTGATGCACAAATGGCAGCGACAGGGTTGGCTCTCCGAGATCGACCTGCATCGCATCACTTGCTGTATCCAGAACATGCGCATGCTTTGCAACTCTACCTTCTTGTTTGACAAGGAGACCAATTTCTCGCCCAAGCTTGAGGAGTTCCGCGAGATTATTCACGAGCTGGCGGTGGAAGAAAAGCGCAAGGTGGTCGTTTTCAGCGAGTACGAGCGAATGACCCACCTGGCCAGTCAGGAACTGACGAAACTGAAAATTGGCTGGGTGTCCTTGCACGGCAACGTGCCTGCGCGGAAACGCGGCGAGCTGATTGCCCGGTTCGCAAAGGATCCCGACTGCAAGGTATTTCTTTCGACCGATGCGGGCGGAGTGGGATTGAACTTGCAGGTGGCCTCGGCAGTCGTAAACTTCGAGCCGCCCTGGAACCCCGCCCGGTTGGAGCAGCGTATCGGGCGTGTTCATCGCTTCGGCCAGACGCGGTCGGTGCAAGTGATTCATCTGCTGACTGAGAAGAGTATCGAGGAACGCGTTTGGGAGACTCTCAGACTCAAGAAAGCGCTGTTCTCCGGACTATTCGATGAGACAAAGGATGAAATCAGCTTTGAAAAGCTCGGCCGCAAGAGCATGATGCAGGTGATCAAAGACGTCTTCAGCGACCAGCCTGGTAGGCCGAAGCCTGTACTCACTCCGGAAGCGCCCCAACCCGTGACCATAATGGAAGCGAAGCGGAATGGAAAAACCGCGGCGAAAAACGGCCACGCTCGTGGAGGTCCGACAGGGACAAGGCCTCAGCCTCCTGTGGATGGGACGATGCTCGTTGCGCAGAGTGCAACCCAAGATGTCGATGTACAGTCCGGCTTGCTGGTGCCGGACGCCAGAGAGGCTGTTGCTAAGTTTCTGGAAGCGGGTCTGAGCCTTTTGGAGTCGCTCTCCTCTCCAGGTAAAGCAGATGGTTTTGGAACGATCGAACGTGGCCTTTCCACGTTACTGCGGACCGATGCGCAAACCCAACGTCCGACTCTCGAAATCCCCCTACCCGCGTCCATTACTGCCGAACGACTCGCGAGGGTGATTAGCGGCTTTCTCGGCAATTTGGCCAGACCGCAGTAATCAGGGAGTTCGCCGGCATGGCGTCATGCTCTGGCCGCCAGTTGCACATGGATTCTAACGTCGACGCAGCCGCTGCTGATTTTTTTCCTTCACGTTCGCCGGCTACCGGCTTGAGCGCGCCATGAACTCTTCAGGTCCTACAACCTCTGGTATCGACTCGGTTGCCTGGGAAAGTCTTTTGTGCAATCCCGTATGGAGTGATCTACAACGCGAAAAAAATGACGGTGACCCTGTACCTTTTTAGGAACACATGTTCTCGGAGCAGCAGCAAAAGTTCCCTAAATACTTCTGGCTCGTGGCTCAACCCATGTAACTTGACTGTAGCCACGAGCCTCCCAGACAGGCGGTCGAGTAGGGAAAGGCGGGTGTTTTCTCAGGGTTGAGGTGGACCGTAGACCAAGAATTGCTTCCAACTGATGGCCAGCAGGCCGCGACGGCGGGCGATGGACTCGTCGCCCGGCGCGGTGATGACAAGGGGGCGGAACTTCGTATTCCGCCTGCAGAACTCCAGAAGTCCTTTGAGATCGTACGGATCAAAGCCGCCTGTCTTTATTTCGATGGCCCAGGCACCCCAACTCCCCTCGAACACTGCGTCGATTTCCAGCGGCTCTTCGCGCCAGTACGTTACCCGCTGCCCTTGGTTAATAGCGAACGCAAGGCATGCATTCTCCATCCACAAACCGAACCGTGCAGGCTCGCGTTGTGGATCCGGAGGTCCGTCGGGATGCATTGAGGATAAGAGCGCATTGTTCAGCGATACAAGTTTAGGTGGGGCAGCCCGGCGACGGTGTGTTAGCTGCGAAAATCTTTCCAGAGGCGCTACCAGATAGGCGTCTTGAAGCAGCGCCAGATAGTGGGCCACTGTTTCAAGGGCACCCTTGTCGCGAAGCTGTCCCTGTAGTTTTTGCAGTGAAACAATCTGCGCGGGGCATCCGGTTGCGGCCGCAAACACCTGTCTCAGCAGCCCGGGCCGTCGAACTGTACCTAATGCCAGCACATCGCGGCCGATAGCAGGCTCTATGATGGCGTCTTTAACATAGGCAGCCCACCGACCAAGATCGTTCCGCAGCGCCATCGCACCAGGATAGGATCCGAACTGGACGATGAGTGAAGCCGCCTCATCCGCGGGAATCTGAAAAACGTTTGCAAGCGAAGAAGCTGACCAGTGGCTGAGGGTTAACCGCTCGAAGCGCCCAGCCAGACTCTCGCGCGAACCTGTCGTTACCCGCAGTGCGGAGGAGCCCGTTGCAACGATGTGGACGGGAATAGTCTGTCGACGCAGGTGGTCCCAATGCCCTTTCAGTTGCTTTGCCCAATCATCCAGATAATGAATCTCATCTAGCAGGAGAACCGCTGTTCCGCGGTGAGCGCGCGCTTCGGCGTCGGCCCAATGACGCTCCCAAAATCCGGGAAGTGCCGCGTCTGGTTCATCTCCCGCAGCGTAGATTGCGGCATCGCCAAACTGGGCGGCGATTTCAAGGAGCAGCGTGGTCTTGCCAACCTGCCGAGGCCCTGTGAGAAGCTGGATCCGGCTCGGTGCCGGCTCTCGGAGCCGTTTCAGGATGAGGTCGCGACACGGTGCGTAGTCACTTGTGAATTCAGTCATAGTCGAATAATTATTCGTCTATGCCTGATAAATGTCAAGAAGTGTCGCCAACACACTGCTGCGGATGACTGATAGGAAAACGTTGTTCTCGGTACATGGGGATGTAGTCGTAGCCCGCTGCGAAGGTTTTATGAAGACTCGGAAGCGGGAAGAAATCTACGCCCACAAGTACGATGACTTAGAACATTTGCGAGCTCGCTGCAGTACTCTTAAACCCCTACCGGCTTCTTTTTGTCGAAATTGATAGCTGTTTCTCCAGGCTGGGCGGTTCGGAGTGCGGATCGGGTTGAGTTTTGCAGTGGGTGCGGCTTGAACAAACAATTGAAACGTTTTGGTCTCCATAAGCTGTCCGTCGAGCGAAACACGAACCTCCCAGGTTCCAGAAAGCTGTCGCTGCGTGATCCAGGTCCCAGCTACTGGCATGGGGCGGAGGACCGTCGCAGAACCGTTGCTGCTGTCAGTGATCGCGAAATCGTCCGAATACGAGATGTACAAGAAGTGCCCTTGAGGCAGGAAAAGGTCAATCGTCTGCGTATGGGTTCCTATGGGAACACCTCGCCAGTCAACCCAGATAAATAGGTCACGGATTTGATTTAGGTCAAACGTATCCTTCGCGAGGCAATTGGGGTCGACGTCATCGCAAAACTTGAGTGTCGCGGTAGGAACAGGAGAAGGGATAACCATGATCGTCGCCGTGGATGACTTTGTGTTGTCGGTAACCGAAGTTGCTGTGAGCGAAACGGTTGCTGGATTCGGAATGCTCGAGGGCGCGGTATAGGTGACCGGGTTGACCGCCGGGGCAGAGAGCGCGCCGCACCCCGGATCGCAACTATTGCTAGACTGCGTCAAGGTCCAGACGATGCCTCCATTTTGAGCGTCGTTTTCAATGACAGCAGCAAACTGTTGAGTCTGTAAGACTTGCACTGATACCAAAGTCGGTGACAACGAAACGAGAATAGGAGGCGGCGGGGGAACAATCAACGTGAGCGTTGCGGATGCAGATTTTGTCGCGTCCGCGAGGGAGGTTGCAGTAAGGGTTACGATCGCGGAATTGGGCACGCTGGTAGGCGCCGTATAGATCTCCTGGTTTGCTCCCGAGCTAGCAAGGGTCCCGCATTGAGGACTGCAAGGGTTACCTGCTTGAATCAAGGTCCACGTGACGCCGCTATTTCCTGCGTCGTTTTGGACGATGGCGGTGAAGGTCTGAGTGCGCAAAACTAGGACTGACGCCACACTCGGAGACAGTGACACGGAAACGGACAAGGGAGGCTGGGGTTGACGCGGTTGCACAACCGCGACGTTACAACCCGCCTGCCCCAACCCTAGACAGAGCACTCCCATTTTCACCATCGCCTCTAGCCTTTGTGCGGTTTTGAAAGGTAGCGCCATCAGGCGGTCCTTAAAATGCGACGTTCCATTCGCAGAAGAAAACTTCAGCTCGCGGTGAGCGCATGTTGTCGTGCCCACAGGTCGCGACGGTTGCAGCCAACCGGGGCCAGCTTCGACACCGTGGCAAGCGCTGCCGCCAATCCAAAAATACGTACAGCTTGGCGTACCACTTAGCCGTTCTAAAATTGGTCGAACGAGTAAATACGTCCACTGGCGTCTCCCACATAGAACTTCAAGCCTACTGTGTCAAAGCTGGGATCGCCTACGGTCGCGCTTACGTTGATGGTCCGTTGTAAAATATCCGCGCCTGTTGTGGGATTGAATTTGTGCAATTTGCCATCCGATCCGCCAGCATAGATGGCTAGAGCCAGCGGAGAAGGCGTGAAGATAGGTGTTGAGGCACTGGCCAAGGTTGTGTCCCAACCGGAACTGAAGGTGTGGGCAGAGCGATCAAAGATGCGCTTGTGCACCTTGCCGCCGCTCACGGTGGACGAGAAGTAGATCTCGTCGGTGCCGCTCACGTACAAAGGGATGGGAAACCCGACGCCTGCACCTGAACCCACATTCGTTGTGAAGATGCTGTTGTTTGATGTTTGCACGGCCACCAGATCGGCACCGTTGGTCAGAGCGTAGAGAAACGAACCGATGTCGTTCAAAGTAGGTGAGCCGTCTATGTCTTTGTTAGCCGTGCTCAGGGTGATCGAGTTCGCTAGGCTGCCAGTCACCGTATTGAGCTTCCAGATGCTCGGTTGCGTACCGCCCCCGGCCCTGCTCGTAATCCAAACAACGTTGCTGACGTAATCAACAGCGGGAGTCGAGTTAACCATGTCCAGATTGCCCGGGGAAAATGTCCACACGATGGCACCCGTGTTGCCGTTCAAGCCGTACACCTTATTGCCGGTCGTATCCGCGAGGTTGCGCGTGCCCACGATCACCACGTCGAAGGCCAGGGTGTATCCCGAGTTGCTAAAGGTCTTGAGCTGCACGGCTGGCGCGCCTTGGATCTGGCCTCCCGCGTTGGTCAACAGCGACGAGGTCCAGAGCACCTGACCGGTGTCTGTACGGAAGGCGTAGACCTTGCCATCGTTCGCGCCGAGATAGGCGATATCGCACGCGTTGGCGCAGGTGGGATGGGTGGTGTAGCCTAAGCCAATAATGGAAGGGCGCGACTGAATTGCGCCGCCGGTCGTGCCGACCGACCCCGCGGGCTTATAATTCCGCTGCCCATTGCTGTAGCTCATGCTGTGCACTTTGGAGTCGTTCGAGCCGGTAACGACAGTGACTCCCGGATTGAGAGCCGGCGCGGCCAATGTTGTTGCGCCTGCGAAATAACTCCAATTCTTGTTAGCGCCACCGCCCGTCGATGTCGTGACGCTGCTGCTGGCCACTCCCTTCGAATAGTGCGGTGGAGCTGCGGTAGCCGCCCCGGTGATGGTCGTGGCGTCTTGGGTGAATGCTTTGTAGGTGTAAGTGGTCGCTGGAAGCACCACGCTGTTTGCTCCGTTCTCGTCCGTGGCGGTGGTGGTGCCAACGCCCGAAGTGTTGATGCCTACCGTCTCCGAGCCGGCCACCGTGTCCCCTAAGAGGTAGGTGGTTCCGTCAGAGGGCGTACTGCTGGGAGCGGTGCTGCCCTGGAGCCTACTGAGTAGAAGACCATTGTAACTGCTGGGCGGGCTACTCGCGGGGAAGGCCCAGCTGTGAGTCACCTCGGAAATACCGGGGGTTGGGGTGCTCAGCGTGACATTACGGAGATAGTGCACTGCCAGATTGGGAGAAGGTGTCAGTTCGCGCGGTAAATACTGGGCCAGGAACAAGCTTGGGTCACTCTCAACCGTATCCCTAACGATAAGCCCCAGATTGGTCGCGGGGGTATCCAGCCAACTTTGAGGGATGTTCGCCACTGTGCCATCGCCGAGAACGGTCCAAGTTGTCGTGACGTTAGGTGTCGTTCCGGTGCTCGCCGTAGCAGCAGATGTGGGACTGAGATTGCCTCCCGCAGTGGCCCAGGTCGTCGCTCCATCGATGGTGTTCCACGTGACTCCCGCTTCGGTCCACTGGGTGGTGCCAGTCACACGATACACGGCGTTGGTCCGGCTTGCGCTAGGGGCGACACTTAGGGTCAGGCTCAGGATTGAAGTTTTCACAGCCGACTCTGCCGCTATAGAGGAGAGATCGAATCGGACAATGGCCCGCGTATTGCTGGCGATGTTGCTCTTCACATTGAGGGTTGGGGCTGTACCATAATTTAAGGTGGGTAAACTCTGGTCGAGGAACGAGTCCGCCGCAGCGGTGAGTGTCGTGACCTCGTCGGCATACACCAGCCCAGCACCGGGCCTCGTGCCGAGAACCAGGAGTGCGGCTAAATACACGGCGACTAAACTTGACCACAGCCTCTCCTGATGGCCGTTGTTCCTAGTCTTCATAATTCCGCTCCAGTGAGTCCAGGTTGTGGTTTGGTAGAAGCAAATTTGACCCCTTGTTTCGGCGAATGCCGCCAGGTTTCACAACGCCCATTGCTCGGAGTTGCGTTCAGGTTTTGGACATTCTGAACAAAGATCAGGGGGGAGGGGGTTGATCAATATTTAGCAATGACAACCTAACTGTATAGGCATTCAAGCAGCCAGACAGCAGCGCCTATCTCCTTGAAACCAAAGCCCTCGAATCCAGGCAATCGTCCATTCAGTGATTCGAATTGGGAGCTGTGTTCCAAAACGGAAGGAAATTCAAAAAGAGGTTGTGTTCGTATCGTTCTATATCTGTTGCCTCCGGTTCTTCCCCAACGAACAGACTAACCCGTCGCGATGCCATCGAGAGAATGGTTCCCGCAACGCTCGGTGAATAGATTTTCTCTGTAGTTCGGACGTTTCGAAAATACGCTTGACCCGGACGAACCTCTCCAATGGGGGAACTATCTCGATCCGGAGAATGGCCCGGTTGGAGCATCATTTAGTTTAGTAGCTGCGGAGTCATAATGCTTCAACCTTCGATACAGGGTGGTCTTCCCGATGCCGAGCAACCGCGCGGCATTAACCTTGTCACCATCGGTCGCTTGTAACATACGTTCGATGGCTCGACGTTCAAGCTCATGGAGGGGCAGGATTTCGTCGGGTTCGGGCGCATGCTCGGTAGCGGCGCATTTAACGCTCGCAGGTAAATCGTCGACTCCCAGTATGGGTCCGGAGCCTAAGGCGACGGCATGCTCCACGGCATTTTCGAGTTCCCGCACGTTTCCAGGCCAGTGATAGCCCATCAGATTAACCATCGCGCGCTCGGAAAAGGTGTGGGAGGATTTTTGCGGGTCGCAGAATTTTTCGAGAAAGGAGCTCACCAGCAGCGGGATATCCCTCTTGCGTTCGCGAAGCGGCGGAAGTTTAATTTGCACGACGTTCAGACGCCAATAAAGATCCTGGCGGAAGCGCCCTTCGCGGATGGCGGTTTCCAGGTCGCGATTAGTGGCGGCAATCACCCGCACGTTTACCTGGATCCGTTCGGTCGAACCAACCGGTCTGACTTCCCGTTCTTGTAAGGCTCTCAGCAGCTTAGCCTGCAAGTCTACGGGCATGTCTCCCAACTCATCCAAAAAGAGTGTTCCTTGTTGAGCCGTCTCGAATAGGCCGGTCTTGGTATGCGAGGCCCCCGTAAATGCTCCTTTAACGTATCCAAACAATTCGGATTCGATCAACGTTGGGACCAGCGAAGAACAGTCCACGGGCACAAATGGTTTCTGATGGCGTGGCCCACTGAAATGAATCGAGCGTGCCACAAGCTCTTTGCCGGTTCCGCTCTCACCAAGAATCAGAACAGGATAGTTATGCTGACTTACCTTCTCGATCATCTTGTATACGCGCTGCATCTTGGCCGACAGGCCAATTAAACCTCCTAAACCTGGCCGCGTGTGCAACTGCTGCCGCAGCAAGCGGTTTTCCTGATCTACTTCTAGCTCACGTATCAAGCGCTCGAGCTTAGTTTGCAGCTCGGCGATATGAAACGGTTTGGTGATGTAATCGCGGGCTCCGAGCTGCGTTGCTTCCACCGCCGATTCAACAGTGCCGTATTGGGTCAACATCATGACCGCAATATGCTGAAAGTTGGACCGAATCCGTTTGAGCAGTTCCAGGCCGCCTACTCGGGGCACTTTCAAGTCGGAAAGCACGATATCCACGGGATGCTGATCAAGTAGTTCGAGTGCCTGTTCGGTAGTTTCAGCGGAGAGAATATTTAATCCCGTATCCAAGGCGACCCGACCGCAGATTTCTCGGGTGCCTCGTTCATCATCTACGATGAGGACCGACAATGACGGCGAAGGACCCAACGGTATTGGGCCTTGAGTTTGCAATTCCATGAGAGGCTCCTTGATCGTTTAACTATGCGACTTGTTCCGAACATGTCTTTTTTTGGAAACCTGTTTGCCACCCATGAGACATTCGGTTCCGCAAGCCAGTATGAGAACCTATTAACACTATAATTTTTATAAGGAGTTAACTGTTCAATTTTGAACAGTCCCTAATTATTAGGGTTCATTTTGGGGCACAGCCTCTTGGCCCCCCACCAGAACGACTACGACGCAATTGTGGGAATGATCGAAGAAGGTAGAACCCTTCAAGCTGCAGGCCGTTGGGCGACAGCTTAATGTCCCAAGAGTGCCAGAGCCTTGGCGCACTCCCCAGAGAGCCGTGGATCGAATCATCGCTGCGATTTTCAGCCGATTCAACGAAGACTGGAAAAAACCACACCCTCAAGCTTTTTACACCAGCAGCTTGACGTCACCCCTTTATCGGCAGAGTGCGCTCTTATCGACTTCCGCGGAATGAATAAGGTATGAAGCGATCTAACGGGTAGAGATACGAAATCGGTGCACCGATGATGGAGGTAGGTCAGGTTTACGCTGTCCTACGTGAGTTTTACCGGTACTGATGGCGATCGCCTGCGCGAACTGTTCAAGCGGGAATAAAAGGTTTCGCTCACCCGCTTCCACTATAGTTTCTTAATCCATTCAGTAGTACGGCAAGTGTTCCTGTTGGGAACGCTCCTGCAAGCCTGCAAGCGAGGTAAGACGATGTGTGCCGTGAGGTAAAAAGAAGCCGCGTGCCCTGGATGACGAGGCACGCGGCTTTTTCTCTTACTTGGTTCTCTTAATTGACGGTTAAAGCGACGGTAGTCGTTTTGGTCCTGCTACCTGATGTCGCAGTGATTGTGAGAGTGCTTGTCCCCTTTGGAGTCTTATCATGAGTTGATCCCCCGCAACCCGCCAGAACGATGAAGATCAGGCTAACAGCCACCATCCCCAAGCGCGTGCGAAGTCTCCTGGCATATAACATTGAGAGGAGCATAACAAAAGCTACCAGCAGTGGAACCACTTGACGTACCGACGTAAGCGGAGGTCGCAGGGATCGCGGCGGCACAAGACCTGTGGTCGTGACCGACAGTGTTGCAGTCACAGGCGTGACTCCGTCGGCAGGAGTTACCGATGCTGGCGAGATCGTACATGTTGCCAGCGCCGGAGCTCCCGAACAAGCCAGCGATACGGCACTATTGAATCCGCCAGCCGGCGTCACGGTGACGGTAACGCTGCCTGAGGCACCCTGGTTCACGCTCAACGTCGCTGGCGCGGAGACGTTGAAATCCCAACCTGATCCCGTGAGCGCGATCACCCGCGGACTACTGTTGGCGTTGTCGGTTATTGTCAAGGTCCCGGGCCGGGCTCCCAAGACCGTCGGCGTAAACGTCACGCTGATTGTGCAGCTCGCTCCCGCAGCCACGCTCGCACCGCAGGTGTTCGTCTGGGCATAATCGCCAGTGATAGCTATGGCAATCGTCAAAGCTGCGTTGCCATTGTTTGTGAGGGTCACTGTTTGCGCGGCGCTGGTGGTGGTGAGAAATTGCCCGCCGAAAGCCAGGTTCGTTTTGTCTAAAGCCACAACCGGTATCAAGGTGAGCTTCGCCGCGAATGCATCATTAGTGCCCTTAAGGATCGTCTGAAATGCTCCAGTCGGGAAAACAGGTAAATCCGTTGAGTAGGTTGTGCCAGTAATATAGGCGTTGTTAGCAGAATCGATTGCAATGGCGTTGGCTGTGTCGAAGCCAGCAACGCTTCCGCTTCCTCCGAAGTATGTCGAATAAACTAGATCCGCAATTCCATTACCTCCGGGATTTAGCTGGGAAATAAATCCATCGCCCGCAGCGGCCCCGGCAGAAGCCTTAGCAATCTGAAAGGCGGCCCGAGTTACGGGAAATGTGCCTGATTGGGTTCCACCAGCGACATAGGCTTTGCCCGCCGTATCCGCCCGAATGCCTGATCCGGTGGTGCCTCCTGAGCCTAGGAACGTCGAGTACTTGAGGGAAGCGCTTCCGATTAGCCCGGTGTCAACCAGACTGATGAAGGCAGCTCCGCTCGTCGAGCCTATTTTCTGGTAAGCCCCAGCAGGAATAGTGGGGAAGCTAAGCGAGCCGGTTGTTCCTGTAACGTAAGCCACATTACTGGGGCCAAGTGCAAGTGCTAACCCAAAATCATAGTTGTCGCCACCCAAATAGGTCGAATAAAGCAAGGACGCGGTTCCCGTTCTTCCACCGCTCGTATCAATTTTTGAAACGAATGCAGTTCCAGTGGCGGCAGCCGGAGGTGCGGTAGCGGCAAAAGCGTTCGCGGTGGTCGTCGGGAAGTTCGTTGAGCTAGTTACGCCAGTAAGATAGGCGGCACTGGTAGAATCTACTGCAACTCCGAAGCCCCAATCGCTAAAGCCAAGGGTCGCTGCGCCGGCTCCACCTAGATAGGTGGAATAGATCAGAGACGCGGTTCCGGATTTCGTCGTATCAATCCTGGTTAGGAACGCGTTTCCAGATGCGCTGTTCAGGGTGCTTTGGTAGGCGCCGGAAGTGACGGGAAATTGCGTGAGGCCCGTCCCGGGCGCCGAGAAGGTGATCCCGGTTATGTATGCGTTGCCAGCAGTGTCGGCCGCAATGGCGGACCCAAGATCCCCCTGAGTTGCCACTGTAGTTCCACCTAGGTAAGACGAGTATACAAGTGAGGCTGTGCCACTGAGCGCCGGATCTATTTTGGAAATGAAGCTTGTTCCGGAAGCGTTAGATGCGAGTGGTCCAGCTTTGAGGGCATTTGGCGTGGTAGGGTAATTAATCGAAAACGTCTGTCCTGTCACATAGATTTTACCCGAAGAGTCCACGGTGATACCCAATCCGGAATCTCCACCGCTCCCAGCCAAATAGGTAGAGTAAATCTGCTGAGTTCCGGCCGGGTTCAACTCGGTAACAAACACCGCGTTCGGGTTGGTGATTAAAGGTCCCTTATTAAATGCATTGGCCGTCGTTGGGAAGTCTATGGATTTCGTCGTTCCTACGACAAAAGCATTGCCCGTCGTATCTACCGCGATCCCGTTGCCAAAGTCGCCGAGGGTCCCGCCGAGATAGGTCGAATAGTTGAGCACGGGGTCCAGAATAAGAGGTTCACTCCGGTCATAATTTGCGACCGCGAAGCCCACACGATGGTTTCCGGCGATGAGGTACTTTCCATCAATCTCGTGCCGCCTTCCGTTCAGCTGTTGATAAACAACTGGCTTCTGGAGTACGACCTCTCCTCCCGAAACGCTTAATAGCAAATCTCCGCGCGAATTGATCCTGAGTTTATTCGCACCTTCCAGATTCATTTTGATGACCGATGGGTCCGATCCAGGGGCCACCACGAAGTCATATTCCAGTCGGTTTTGGTTACCGTAGAAGATCAGGTCGACACCAGGATAAACTCCGGTGTACTTGACCCGGGCGTAGGAAGGAATGTCGGTGTGCCAATTCTTCGGATCGTTCCCGACGAAATAGTCCACCCTGCCGGGTAAACGGTCACTACCCTCAATCTGTGGTGTTGAATTGGCTCCCTCGAAATGCATGCGAATGACGGAGGTTTTTTCGATTTGCCGGCGCGAGCGCGAATCTCGAAATGAAACAGCACGAAGAAGTGACGATGACTCGCGGGGAGTTGAGGACCGCAAAGTGAGGACGGCCTCGTGCGTAGTCAAAAAGAGCCCGTATCCCCGGCCATGGGAGATGTACCGGACTGCGCCCTCTGCCTGACCTTGGTTTTTCTCAAAAGCCAGGGGTAGTTTTCCATAAACCGCGGTCCAATCGAGATTGCTCTTTGCACTGGCCTGTTTTGAAAACTCGTGCGGCTGTGCAGCCGTAGTCTGACTGTGGTGGCTTTTTGCACTGTGAAAAGCCGCCACAATTAAAAAAATCGAAACAAGCATAGCTGCAAAGAAATACCGTACAACGTTGGTCCGCGATTCCTTGGTGTTCATTGTCGCAATTCTCCTAGTCTTCCATTCCGGAGCTGTCTCGCCGCGCTCTGGCCGGTCGAAAAAAGCAATAAAACTTCGCCGTAAGTATAGTTGGGGAAGAACCAGCACAAGGAGCGAAGGACATTGTAGTGGTGTCCAATAAGATAACTCACTTAACACTCGGCGGCGCATAAAATGCTGGATTTTCGGTTTTCTCAGACGCCCCTAGACTTGGGCTCAAGCGTTTCAAAGTCCTCGCGGATTACCTGGCACAGTTCCTCAATGCGCGCTGGGTCCTGGTGTGGACTAACGTGGCGGACAGGGACGCTCGAAACCAGGCGGCCGAGAACTTTAAACTCTTGAGCGCGCATTTCGGGGTCCAGGATATTCGTGGCATAGCTGTTGACCACCAGTGCCATCAAGGCTGCGCGATCAGGGATTGTCTCCACGAATGGCGCGGGATCGGCTCGACGATCGCCGAGAATATAAATTGCACCGAGCGGTAACCTGCGCTCTTCGAATCGTGTTCCCTGGCTTCCCAATGCGAGTCGCCGCTTCTCCCAATCGGGGCTTATGCGTGGGAACGCGTCGGAAGAACCGTAAAGAAGGCTCACCGAATCCGGCCAAAGAGCAAGATGAGGAACTGCAGGCGCGACCCGGAAGTCTCCGCCTTGTTCCTCCAGAGCAACTACGTCATCGGAAATCGCCGGATGACCCAGTCGAACGAAAGCCGCCGCAGTTGTTGACTTCCCGGCTCCTTCCGAGCCGACAAGCGCAATGCTGCGATCTTTGAGGGTCACTGCACTGGCATGCAAACAAGTGATCCCACGCAGGCGTAGCAAAAGCCCTAAGACGGGTCCCAGCAAATAAGAAGCGGTGATCTCCAGCGAGGACGTATCAGGCCAGAGGGCCCACACAGTCGCACCCGCTCTGTCCAACCAGAATTGCGTACCATCGCAATACGCCAGGCGCAGATAGGTGCCGAAAGCGATCCGCCAAATTCGCAGGACCGGCTCGCGGAGTTCGTTGAGAGAGAAGCTCTCGTACATCAACTCTTCACCCTCACAGGAAACTATTCCATCGGAACACGGCGAGATGCCCATATGAAAGCTTATGTCTGGGACAAAAGTAGATGGATTTACGGGTACTAATCCCGGCAGACGCAAATTGGAGCGGAGCAGCAGGCCGAAAACGGAGTAGTGAACAGCCAATTCTTCTTGTGTATGCAAGGTTCTTTGACGCGGCAAATCATTCTAAGTTGTTGTTTGCTTTCTTCTCAATTCTACCCATAATGGAGCGCGGTAGTCTTCTCACAGTATTCCAGCTAAGAGCAACTCAACCTTACACACCCGTCCTGTTGCGAGGAAAGGTCCCACCGTCCAGCGTGCCCCTGGTCCCAATCTGCTTTGTAAGTTCCTGCACTGTCCCATAAATAGTCAATGTGGGAGGAGAATACGGCTTCTTTGGCTCCCGCTTGACGGGTTCAGGCTTTTCCATTTTCCAGTCTCCTTGCTAGGACATGCCGAACTTTCTGAGCCGACTGTAACCAAAAGTTGAGGCAGCGTGGCCGGACGCTTGCGCTTACCTGGTCCGAAGTTAGTTTAACATAAAGTTTGTCGAGTAATGAACTATCTACAAACTGTTCCATTTTTTTGTTCCATTGCACTCCATTTATCCACTCGTTGCCTGACCTTCTTACATGCTCAAGGAGTGGGTCGCCTTGCAATGGCACCTTGGCGCGGGCGCGAACACTTTCCGGCAACCGCCCGGCCATTGCATCGCGGAGGAGCTTCTTTTGAAAGAAAAAGGGAAAGGGGGGAAGCCCTGACAGATAGTGTACCAGCCTTAAGTCCAGGAAAGGATAACATACTTCCACTGGGAAGCCCGTCACCCCCGCGTTTTGGAGTTCAAACATGAGCGTCCACTGCGGCAGAGACAGCGAAGCATGCGCTTTGGGATGTATGGGATGTTCCACCTCCGGGACCGGAAGTGAGGTGCATTCTTTCCAACGCGCTTGGAGATTCATGCGTCGCGCGAAGTCGGGCGCAATCCACCGCGGAAATACCGGCCCGGCAGGACCTTTCACGAAGAGCCTCTTACATCTACGTCGGATACCAGGCCAGAGAGAAGGTCGGAGCCAAAGATAACTGGGTACCTCGGTCAACAACCTCTCCCATTCTCCGTTTCGCAGGAGGTCTCTTACATACGGCCGCATCTGGAAGAGCATCAGGTTGTCGCTGCCCTCGCCAGACAACACAACCCGGCAATCCGCCGAAATTACGCGGAATTGTTCGAGTAATCCGAAAAAGAGAGGATCATCTACAGGTTCGGGCCAGCTGAATTCCAGATTATCCCACCCTTCAAATGGCCGCCAGTGATCCATCGCCAGACAGCGATTCGGAATGCCAAGGAACTCTGCTACCTCACGGGCGTGAGGACCCTCGCGATCAGGAATCAATGATTCATAAACGATGGTGAAGCTGCGAAGATCAACACCACCAGGATTTATCGAAAGCTCCTTCGCGGTCGCTGCCAACGATGCTGAGTCCAATCCACCGCTCAGCAGGATGCCCACGCGGTCGGTGCGAAGACGGTCTGCCACGGCGGATTGCAGCAAACTTTGGAAATGATGGACATATTCGTTAGCATCGCGATAGCGAACTCGACCGTCCGTAGGCGGGGTCCAATAGCGTCTGATTTGCAGGTCGTTCGCCGAAACGACCAGAAAGTGCGCAGGAGGGAGTCGCCGAACGTCGCGGAAGCTGGTAGTTGCGTTATTGCAGTTCAATCCGAACAGAAGAAAGTCGGCGATGGCCGCCTCGTTCAATTCATCGGAGACACTTGGATGAAGTCGAATGCAGTTAAGGGTATTGCTGAAAAGGAAGAGGTTGCCAAGCGCGACATAATAAAAAGGCTTGACGCCGAAATGATCGCGCGCACAAAAGATAGTTCTAGCGTGCGCGTCCCAAATAGCGAAGGCGAAATCGCCACGCAAATGATTGACGCATTCCCGGCCCCAGACGGCATAAGCATGCAGGATCAGCAGTGAATCTGGAAGGGAATGACAAATCTGGCGCCCGGCACTCTCGAGCTTTATTTTGAGTTCTGCCCGACAGTCGATCCGTGCGTCAGCCGTAATCGAAAGCCAGCCCTCTAGACTCGCAGGTTGATGTTCCTCTTTTGATTCGTGGGTGGTTCGCAGCATTGCGTGAGCGAGGCCAACCGATTGCTCTGACCAAATTTCTTGAGAGTCCGGGCCGCGATAGGAGAGGAAGTCAACGAAGGACTGCAAAAACGCCCGTTCTACTGGCGCCCCATCCCGATGGAAAATACCGACAATGCCGCTCAAGGAATCCGCGTCTTCCTTAATGCGAAGGGACCCTCGAACGGTACGAATTGAAGATCCACTTCGCCCGTATCGCTTAGCACCCTGCCATCTAACTCCACCCAGGAATGAGCGTCGAAAGGACCGGCTTCTTTTCGCGCGCCGAAACGGAGTTCTGCGGCAATTCCGCGGCGGCGCAATAGCCACCAAAGCACAAGCGATTGGTCCAAGCAGTTCGTAGCGATGAAAAGATGTCGTGCGGTCGCCGTTACCATGCGCGCGATCTCACGTGCCTTAGAAAAAGATATCTCAGGGGCAGGTCTTGGGCGAGCGAGGCGCGAAAGTCCATTTTTCCAGCGACGGAAACCGAAGAGCCTAAGACCCACTCGCGTCACGATAAGGCCCAACAACGCTTCGAGAACGATTGCTCGTTCGAAAGTGCTGAGGTGCCGAAACTTCCGCCGAGTTTCGGACTTCGGTGCCAACCTTCACTCTCCAAAAAAATACGTTGTTATGCACGTTCGCTGAATTCTTGAGGTATTCTACGGGCCGTGCGGGCAGGATGAACAAACACCAGAGGGCTAACCAATCTCTTCGCCCCTCACCTCGATCAGTCCCTCGCTCCGCATTTTCTCCAATAATTCGAGGAGCTCTCTCTCACAGCGCTCCGCATCAACTTCGTATTCATCAAGCAATCTGTTCCGGAGCTCGCCAACACTCCGTTTCTCTCGCAGCAAAGTCCATACCCGCGCGCCCACGACATCCACACAGTAGTAGACACAATTCTTGAGATTCAGGATCGTAGACCCGTCTCCGTGGGGACAGAAAAGCTGTTCAGCAGTGGCGACGACAATGGAATCGATGGAGAGAGGTGCATTCATATGGACTGTTCTATTCCTACTGGGTATAGCTCTGTGTGCTCGCCGCAGGTGCTACAAGACTAAACCAAGACATGCATGGGGTACTAACCATTTGGTTGTCACCCATGAATAGTTTACAGAACCTTACCCACCACAGCAATCGCGAGAGACAGTCCGCTGGCGAAATCGATTCTGCAGCGCCTCTTACCTCCGCCGTGACGCGGTTGGATCCGGCCCAAGGGTGCTACAACTAAATTTCTCGGGCTTTCAGCTTTGGGATCCGAACGGAACCTTTACATTCCAGCTGATCAGCGACGCACTGCCCAGATCTTCGAAACAGGACAATGCTCCTTACCAGGTGTTAAGTTGCGTAACAGACTGCTGGATTGACACTGCTCTCGGATTGCGGTAGGTACTAGCGAATGGATTCGAATCTCGAATTGTCAAAATCACTCGAACAATGTCGACTGTTCTAACCAATTCTAACGCATTGGCGTTCCTTGCCTGCCCCTGGGATCATACTGGTCTGCGGACAGACGATGACGGTCTTACGTGCGAACATGGTCACAAGTTTGACGTAGAACAGGGAATTCCGGTGTTCATCGATAACCCACGACGCGAAGTTGTTCCTCGAAACATGGAACCCTGCCAGCGTTCAGACCCAAGAAGTTCGATTGATCCATTCGTTGACGACTGGGTGGTGAATACAAATGGAAATCTCTACTGGCGCTCAAGAGGGAGGCTGCGCCGGTATCCGATCCCAAAATGGCCCTTTGGGAGTGGTGAGGGAAGGCTGTTGGTTGATGTTGGCTGTAGTTGGGGGCGTTGGACTATCGCTGCAGGCCGCGCCGGATTCAGTCCAATTGGTGTCGATGTTCACATCGATGCTCTGGCTGCCGGTGGTCGGGTCTCTCGACAGATAGGTGTGCAAGCCGATTACCTCTGCAGTGACGCGGATCACCTTCCGTTCAAGTCAGAGAGTGTTGATCTCGTGTTTTCGTACAGCGTTCTGCAGCACCTCGAAAGGTCACTAGTAATTCGATTTTTTAAGGAGGTTGCCCGAGTCTTAAGGCCTCACGGGACCTGTCTCGTCCAACTGCCGAACGTGTTTGGCCTGTATAGTATAGTACAGCAGGCGAAACGAGGTTTTCGGGACGCAAGGTTAGGTACTTTCGAAATGCGGTATTGGTCGAGAGCGTCGATTCGACAGGCGGTCGAGGAAGCCGGACTGCGAAACCTCACTATTCGCACTGACGGCTTTTTTACACAGAATCCACAGATTTCAGATTTGGACATGCTTTCACTTGAGGGAAAGTTGATTGTCTTGGCATCCAACGCTGGGCGTAGAGCGGCGGCTATTCTTCCTTTTCTCACCCGTCTGGCAGACAGCCTCTGGATTGAGGCGCAAGCGCCTGCGATAAGGCAATCGATTCCAAGCCTTCTTCCGGGTGTGTGACTGTAGAAATGGACAATATTGGGGGTTCGTGCCGGATAGATGGATGTTCGACTTCACGAGTTAGAGATCGCAGGTGTAACTATAGCGGCTTCCGGTGAAACGGGCACAGCCTGCGCTGCCGGAAAGAAACGATCGCGTAGCCGGAGGATCGGATACTCAATCAGTTTCGACATTGCAATCCCAACGACAATACTCCCAGCAAAATAGACTCCGAAGCGCCCGTAGCGTCCGGTCGGAGAGTGAACCACACGCCGCACGAAGCCTGGCAACCAAGCCGCGCAAGGGCCGTGCCAGAGATAAATAGAGTAAGAGTACATTCCCACGTAGGCGAGGCTGTTTCCAATTCGCGCAGCAACCCTCGCAAGTTGGCCGGGCAGAGCCCCATGGACATACAGGCTCAGTAGGAGAACGCCTCCGAGCCCCAAATAAATAAAAGAATATCCGACCGTGGCGAAGAATTTGTCACCGCGACTGTAGAAGTAAGCGAAGGAGAGCAGCATCGCAGAGACCACCGCGATTACTGCCCGGTTCTTGGCGGGCACCATCAACCGTTCCAAGACAATCGGGCGGAAATGGTAGAGATAGCCAAGCAGAACTCCGAAGAAGAGTGAGTCCATCCGTTCGTGTGATGCCGCGTACGTCATATGAAAATTCAGCGCTCCGACGTAAGCTGACACAGCGCGAAAAGCCACGCACATCACTGCGATGACGGCTGACGCCCAGGGTACGACACGAAACGGGTTTTCCCGGCGGGAGGAGAAATGCACGAGGATAAGCAAGAAGATGGGAAGGAAAATATAGAAATGCTCTTCTATTGCCAGTGTCCACGTATGGTCCCAAACTCCTTGCTCATAATTCATTACGAAAAGGACCTCGTGAACATAGCGTGCCGGCGTTGATGCGGTGCGGAATGCGGCATAGGAAATTATGCCGGTAAGTAAAAGGAATACATAAAAGGCGGGATAGATCTTCAAGCCCCGGCGGATGAAGAATCGTTTCAGGCTGATCGTTGTGCGCCTTTTATATTCACTGAAGAGAAGGCCGGAAATCAGGAAACCGCTTAATACAAAAAATAGATCCACTCCCAGCCATCCGACGCGAGTAAAAAAAGTCCACATACCGGAGTGGTGAATCATGACGAGAACGACAGCGATACAGCGCAGAATATCCAGCCTCTTGTTTCTCATCTTTCTATGATCAAATGGGGACCGTCCGATCCCTTCAGATCGCGAGCGGAGCCCGCAGGAGAAGGCGGAGCTGGACCCACAGCAACAATGAAGGAGACCCCGCGGATAAAGAGCTTGGTAGCAAGGATTCTCATTTTGACTTCCAAAACAGGTGACATTGTATACGGGCTTAATGTCGTTCGAGCCGTTGTGGGCACTTTTCCGATCCGGGCCATCTCTGAGAGACTACCAAGAAAGCCACCACACCCGAATTGCGTCCGCTCGACCCGATTTCTCAGACACTACTCCTTGGCTGACTTCTAGGAATCAAATTCCTCAACTGGTCTTGCTTCCACCATGGGCGCAGACAGCAACACGATAGGCTGCACTTCACTTCCGCTTCGCGTTAAATGCAGTTTCGAGAAATTTCTTCGTCTTGGCTACATTTTCTTCCCAGCTAAACCGATGAGCGGCTCGCGCAGCCTCTTCGCCGATTCTCTGTCGTAGCCCCGGGTCCTCATAGAGGTTTCGCAGCAGACGAGCCAGCTCTGCGTGATTCTTCGGATTCTGCAAGATGAGTCCATCTACGCCATCATGAACCAAATCGCTTACGCCCGCTCGAATGCTGACGATTACGGGTAGACCACAGGCCATGGCCTCCAGAACCGGAAGACCGAAGGCATCCTCGAGGGATGGACTCACGTAAGTATCTGCCGCGGCGTAAAACTGGACGATGTCGGACGAGTGATCCACAAAGGTTACGCGGCCTTCAAGCCCAAGCTCCGCGATGCACGAGCGGTAGATTGTCTGGTCATCGCGGCCGACTATGATCAACTTCAAAGGCAACTCACTGCACACGGCCATTGCATCTAGAAGGCACCTCAAACCCTTCTTCTTCCAATCATTCCCCACAAAAAGAAGAACAAGATCGTCTATGGCCAAGCCAAACTGCTCGCGGGTTACCGCGCGGCGCTGCTGTCGGGTGATCGGAGAAAAAGCTTTCACATCGACTGCATTTGGAATCACTTGAACATCTTTGCGGCCGAAATGAGTTTCGAGCTGACGAGCCGTCAGACCAGAAACAGCAGCCAGACGGATGTGCCGGTTTTTGTAGACGTGTCTTTCGAGCGCTATGATGAGGTGGTAGTACAAGTTGCGGTGCAAGGCTCGGGGCCAGGCTCGCAAAGGGATCTGTCTCAAACGAAGCTCGTCGCGAACAAGGCGGTAGAATTCGTGAAAGACGATGTGAACCGTGATTGCGTCCGCCGCCCAATCGTTAATCCCAGGTGAGTAGACAGCGTCAAACCTTCGCGCACCCGATCGCGTGTCTCGCCAGCGGCAGAACCGGTTGGCGACCATCCACCAAAGGAACTTAAGTAGGTGTGGGCCTGGTATGTCGGATACTTTGTGCCAGAAGATGCGGCCAGATGCCGGTGTTGGTGTAGACAAACCACAGGGCTCAACTCCTTTTACGTTTTCGACGCGCTGACAATAGAGATGAATCTCGAAACCATAATCATGCGCGAGGCGTTCGACTTGCTCGATGATGCAGCGCTCCGTGCCGTGTCGGCGGTCGAGAAAAGGGGAGATGACAGCGATGCGTGGACTATCGGGCACAGGTAGCGTCCTTCATCGCTGCGGTATTTGCTGGGCCGCCAAATGCGGCAGCCTGAATAACACGCCGACCAACAACCAAAGATATGCATTTAGAACATAATTCTGAAAGGCCTGCATTCCCGTATACGTGAACAGCAGCAGGAGCAGGAAGGCGAACCAGAAGATCGAGAACGCAATCGGAAAATAAGGACTGCCTTTCAACCGGCGAACCACGCGCCATGCGGCGAGAAGGAGCGTCACGGTCCAGACGATCCACAGCACGAGGCCCAGAATCCCAAGTTCGACGACGAGTGTGCCGAAGCCGCTTTCGACACCAAGCGTGGGTGGCGTTATATGAAGCCACTGACGGACGTATTGCCCCCCCAGTGAAGCCGTTCCGATTCCATAGCCATAGGGCCATCGTGGATCCTGGAATGCCGTCAAAAGTTCCTTGATCGGATACCCTCCGACGCGATGGCTCAATTCGGAGTTCGGGCTGTACGGCGATAGAGTCTCCGAATAAAAGGACAAACGAGCGCCAATATCTTGGGGGAAAATGGAAATCATCACGATCAATCCCAGTCCGCAGACAATCGAGGTAGAGTGAATGATTTTAATGATTTGGTGCGCCTTCCGCTTCTTCCATGGCGCTCCCCACAAGAACGCCGAAATGCATATGAGCGCGGATCCAGCCGTCCACATGACGCCCCCTCGTGAACCACTGAGGAGTAGCGCCGTCGTGATTGCACCCAAAGAAACGAAAGTGAGTTTACGGCCCCCCTTTGTGCGCAGGAGCAGGTAGCCGGCCGCGCCGAAACCGACCAACCACATCAAGATGAGATAGCTGGCAAATCTGCCGTCGCTTACAAAGACGGAAGTCGGTCGGTAGAGGAACTGCCCAGAAGTTGGGGCGTAACGCTTCAGCGTGGCCAGTCCCCGGATGTTTTCATCGAGTATCGTTGGGTTGAGAAACTCCGATCCGCGAATTGCCTGAATCACTCCAAGAACTGCAATCACGGTGGCCATACTTAAGTTTACTGTCAAAAATTTCTGTAGATTCTTTTCTGTATCCGCCAGCGCGTAACCAACAAACATAAGAGGTACATAATAAAAATAGATCTTCAGTCCCAGGAGGCCGAAAAGTACGTTCGGTGAGCCAGGATTAAAAACCTGGATAACTCCGAAGCCGAAAAATAGAATAAGCGGAACTATAAATCGTGGATGGAATCCTTCTGCCTTGTGTCTGCGTAAGGACATGAAAAAGGAGACATAAACAATGCCAACGAGAAAGTCTTTTGCGAAATAGATGAGCATATTGTTGCCCATATATTTTCGGGCAAGGTCTTCGAAGAGAAGCCAGAGGAGGAAGAAATAGAAGCCTGAACGCCAATTCTTAAGGATGAGGAGTAAAATAACTCCCGTGGCGATTGCAAGTCCCCTCAGAATTAGATCTTCTGATGTCCCAGTGACGATCCAGTTGGCGACTACATACGCCCCGCCAAGACCAAGCAGCAGGAAGGCGAGTCCACCAAATCGAAGGCCACGCATAGAGCTGCTGAGGGCTTCGATCACACTATTTCCCTCAGGTCCCAGCTATGCTTGGACCGATTCTGTCGGTTAGGGGTCATCATTCCGTTTTTTTCGAGAGCAGCTCTTCGAAAAGACTGATGTGCCGGTTAATCATGATGCCTTGAGAAAAAAGAGCAAGTGCGCGTTCCCTAGCTTGATTACCGACCTTGCCGACAAGGGATGGATCATCCAGAACACGCTGGAGGCATGAGGTAAGGCCTGCCACGTCGCCTGGCGGAAATTTCAGACCCGCACCATCCACAACTTCTCCGAGCCCACCGATGTCGGAAACAATGACGAGCCTGGCGCGCATCATTTGCTCAATCGCAGCGAGCCCGGCAGTCTCTTCCCACAACGATGGCATGACCACTGCCGTGACGTCCTGTAATTCACACTGCAAATCAGATCCCAGCCGATAGCCGGTGAAGGTTACACGTTCGCGCAGCTCGAGGGCGTCTGTCAACCTTTCGAGGCGCCCGCGCTCAGGACCATCTCCGATGAATTTCAATAAGAATTTATATCCGCGACGGTCTAATTCTTTAGCCGATTGGAGAAGAATCGGCAATCCCTTTTCATTGACGAGCCGGCCCACGTAGGCGAAACAAAGTGGCGTTGAAATGTCCGGGAAAGCTGCACCATCTCGAGGTGGAGGAGAAACATCCAGAATGCCGTAAAAAATGACCTCAGAGCGCGGGAGTCTAAGGCGGTGTTTAACGTGCTCGGTGATTGGTGCATTGCGAGCGACCAGTTTGCACATCCAGTGGCGGGGAAAAGTGAACAGAAGCATTGCAAGACTCCTGGCAATGCCGGTCTTGGCCCGGTTGCACTCAACACACTTTTGATAGCGTCCCGCCTGGAAATGGCCCGGACAAACTGTTTGGGTCGGCTCGAAGAAAAACAGCCCGTTGGGACAAGCAGCCTGATAGCCATGATGCTCGACCACGACGGGCTTGCACAGCAGTAATCCGAAAAGCATCGGCAAAAAGCAGGGGCCGGCGAGATGGATTACGTCTGCTTCGCGCACAAGTCGAAACAACGCAAGCCAAGTCGGCTGTCGCACGACGCGGAATGGCAGCGGACTGTCATCAAAGTCTCCTGAGGAGGTCGGCGTCGCCACGATGATGCCAATTCGCGATGCGCGATCAGAGCTGATCCTCCGTGCCAGCCCCTCGGCTAACAATCGAACATATGTTTCAACACCGCCTACGCTAGGCGCGAACGCATGCGTATAGATCAATACTTTCATGGACGGGTGTCTGGGCACGCCGGTAGAAGGTCCGGCAATTTCCCCGGCGAACGACAGTGCTTCCACGCGTTTGCGGAATGAACGCATTATCCGTGTCGCCCTCTGTGGACGTGCTTGAGCCGCCTCGCGACAATTTGAACGCGATGCCCGGTATCTTCGAGCAGCCATTTCATGAGGTTTACACGTAGGCAGAATTTTCCTTCAGGCGAACAGCCCGTTCAATGGCCTCTACCGTTCCCGCAACATTCTCTCGCGGCGACCAGCAGTCCAATTGATGGCGCGCGGCGCGTCGGATCTTGGCCAGCTTCGGTTCATCCTGCAAGGCCGCATTCAAAAGTTCGGCCAAAGCATGAACGTTACCGGTGGGGAAGACGAAACCACTCTCGCCGTGTTTGACAAGATCATACCGTGCACCTACCCTATCGCTGACAACGACGGGGCAGCGGCAGAGCATAGCTTCATTGACAACCACGGCAAAAGGCTCGTAATCCGAGGGAAGCACAAGCAAATCCGCAGCGCTGTAAACCTCCGGCAATTTGGATTGATTCACGAAACCAAGCATGCGCACGCGATCTCTGATTCCGAGTGTGCGCGCCAGCAGTTCTACTTCGTCACGCAGCGCACCGTCCCCCGCATAGACAAGGTAGGCATTTGGCACATCCGCTTGAGCGAAAGCATGGAGCAGGTCGAGCGGTCGCTTCCAAGGCTGAAGCTTAGCGCAAAAAAGTACAACACGGGCGGCGGTTGGTATGTTCCATGCCGCGCGGACCGCGCTACGGTCAGCCCGAGCAGCTTGTTCTACCCACCAGTCATTGTCGACGACGTAAGGCGTCAAAACCACACGTTCCGCGGGAATTCCAAGCGAATGCATCAGGTGTGCGCTTCCGCTCGATGGGACAATGACCACATCAGCTAGACGAAACAGCCACCCCCAAAGCCAAGCCTTCAGTCTGGCCTTCCATCTCTGACCGTTGCGGGCCTGTAACTGATGCGCATCCGTGCCGAAAAGGACGGCCGTCTTTGTCCGCAGAGCTGCAGCCACTGTAATCCAGAACGTGGCACAGCGATAGCCGGTGTAAAGCACTACTGCGTCAAAATGATCTTTTCGCAGAAGTCCCCACAACCCTGGGTTGTACAGACCCCAGAAGCGGCCAAGCCGGGAATGCCGTGCGCCGTTGGGAACGTGAGTCCACGGATAGCCATCGAGGAGGGGAACGTCCCACTTCACCGCAACACCGAATTCAGGGTCAATGTGAGACTCTGACCCCTTCAAAGTGCAGTAGGCCACAAGAATGTCGAGTTGCGGATGCTGCGCCAAATGGCGAAAGACCGGCGCACTGTATTGAACAGGATGAGAGGCAACAAAGAGGACACGATAGCGGCCGCGGTCGGTCATTGCAAATGACTGGTTCCTTGCAGGGCTTCCGCATAACGTGCCCCGATTGCGGGCCACGAAAAGTAATTTATTTGTGCGAGCCAGCTGAGCTCGGCCAGCACGTGGCGAAGTAAGGAGTCGGAAAGGAGTCTCGCAAGCGCCACGGCCAGCGCCTCCCCATTCTGCGCCACCGCTCGTTTTCGCAGTTCATCGATCGCCGCGCGCCAGGCCTTATCCGCCCTGCGCATGCGAAATGCCTCGAGTTCGTATCCGAGCGGCACAAGACCTTGGCCCAGCCACGAGCAATACTCCTCGCGTCCATCGGTCGGCTCATCGCGCCGGCCGAGGAGAGTAATGGTTCTTCCTTTCATTCGGGAACGACGGACGCATAACGGCGGCGGACCGGCTGCGAATGGCTGATTTGGTGCACCGGTTCTTTCAAGTTGATCCACGTCCTTTCAACTCGCTGTCTTCACACCGCAACACCACGCCATAGGCGTGTTTTCCCCACTCAGTTCACGCACCTCGCCGCCCGCGTCGGCCACGACTTTAGCCACGTGGCCGGCTTCGATAGCAGCTCCGCGCCAGCTCTTCCCGACTACCGCTGGGTCGAGCCCGAGCAAAACCGCAAAACAGCGGCTAACATGAATCAGATGCGATGCCCACAGGGCATCCGCGATTCCCCATGCCACACGTCCGCGCCAATTCATCGTTGGCCTGAGTCCGCCGTTGAACTGAAATAAGAACCTGCCGCCGGGCTTCAGGATGCGCAACATCTCCCGCACATATTGAAAGACGAGCATCTCAGAGGGGAGGTGTTGAAGGACCAGATAGCTGAAAACGAAATCTGCCACATCTGTTCGCACGCACGAAAAGTCTTTGCCATTGCCGAGCAGCCACAAGATTTGTTCATGAGCACTATGAATTTGTCGCGCTCGCCGCAACATCTCCAGTGAAAGATCGAAAGCATAGACCCGCTCGAAACGCCCAGCGAAGCTGCGAGTCATCCGCCCCGCGCCGCAGCCGAGTTCGATCATGACTTGCCCGCTGACTGGGAGGGAGCAGCGCTCAAGTATGGAGAGGACGATCCGCTGAAAATCATCTTCACCAGAAGCTAGAAACGAATCCACATCCCACTCATGGCGCCACGACGCAATGTAATGAAAGGCGTTCTTGCGAGCCCGTTCATCCCAGTCACGACGCATTGTTTCCGTCACATTCACGTGCGATTCTCCCTTACCTGCTAGAATGCTGGGCAAACACAATGATTCCAACTAGCTTATTCCGTCTCTCTGCGCAATATACCAGCTATCCACGAGCTCCCGTCGTTGCTAGCTTCGTCCGGGCATTCTCTACCTCGGGCGAGAAATCCGACAGTCCAGTTACGTCGAAGAACCGCGGCCACCAGTTCTCGGGGGACATCCAACGCTCGACCCTAGGCCGCGCGTGCTCCAAAACAAGCTGGCGGTAGAACAGCGGCCTGGCGAGCACCTCGCGAATTATCTCTAGAAATGCTTCCGTGTCTTCCGCGCGGGGCACAAGCAACACATCCAGCGGAGGCTCGCTCAAGAAGAGTGAACTCGCCCCGCCGGGGGACGCGATGACGGGCACGCCGCACGCCAGGGCCTCAGCTACAACGTAGCCGAACGGCTCGTAGACTGAAGGGCACAGAGAAAAATCTCCAGATGAATAGATCGCGGGAAGCAACTCAGGAGGCGCGTCCTGGATGAGACGAACCCTGGATGTCCGGAAAGAATCTTCCGGGAGCTCGCCACGGATAGCAAGGACCCAATACACGTCCGGCAGCGCCCGGATCAAGGCGCGTACAACGCCGAAATTCTTCATCGGGTGGAGCGAGCCGACAAAAACACCGACACAGGCATCGGCCGGCAGGTCGAACGAACGTCGGCACGTTCCCTGGTCGAGGGGGGGGGATTGCCGGCTGGCGATGAGCGAAACAACGTGCGATTCATACCCGAAGAACCGAAGTACTTCTTCGGCCACTTGTCCTGAATTCGAAAGGACCCGCTTGCCGCGGCCACTCAGCCGCTCCAACACCATCGAATCCCACCACTTCATTTTCCAATAGCCGCCAAGGGAGATGCGGGGGCGAATCACCTCCGCATAGGCGCGATACGTGCCGTGATAAAAGTGCACTTGCTTGCAGCTGGGCGGCACCCGCAGCGGATACCAGCCGACTGTGCTGTGAGAGATCACCGCCGCGACTTCTTCGTGCATGGACTGCTGCGCGGCTCGGCCTATGAAAAATCCTCGGAAGGCATCAGCAATTGGAGGACAAATCTTTTGCGCATATTGCAGGAACGAATGCGGGGCAGAATTTTTTCGGTGGAAGATCCGAACGGCGTAACCGTGCTCTTCCAAACCATGAATCTGCTCACGTATGAAAGTTTCCAGGCCCCCGAGTATTTCGGGTGGTTCTGGAGTCAAGATGAAAACTTCCTTTCTCACTTCACACGCTCCGGTCTTCATGGTAGCGTTCACGCACCCACGCTATCTGCTCGAGATGTGGGAGTCGGCGAGCAACTGTGAAGTGAGTTTCCAATGATTGGGATACGCGTGGCTAGATCCAAGGATCTTCTGATTTCAGACTCATTCATGCCTCTCGTTAACACAAGCTTGGTGACCTTCACATGTTTATGGTTCAAGGTCATTGCCGCAACTTTCGTGCCCACGCACGGGCCAGCAGCGCCGTGCCGCGCGCGGCATTTCCCAGGCTCCGCCGAGCGATAGCCAGCAGCTCGGCTAAAGCATAGTCGAGCGCTCCATTGCCAGCGAAATAGTCTAAATAGGCCAATCGCACTTTTTCCTCAGACCAGGCTCTCGCGGGAGCCGCAAGCTTCCGGCCGCATTTTTCGGTCGTTTCCAGTATCGTGTCCACGCGGTGATCGTAGGTGTACTCGCACAGAACTTTCTCCCGAGCGACGTCGACGATGCGCCGCCGCGTTGATTCCTCACCAAGGTATTTTCGCACAAGAGGCACGATTTCTCGCGCTTCGTGATAGCCAATGAAGTGAACCCCCTCCTCAAAGCCGAGTTGCGTTAGCTCGCTCGGCAGCTTGGTGATTAACAATGCGCCTGCTGCCATCGCCTCGAAGACCCGCAAATTTGCGTCCTGCGGGAAATCATCCCGGCCGATGTTCACGACCACCTGCGATTGGAGGTAAGCCCGGGCGGTTTCTTCCTGAGAATACCGGCGACTCCATTCATTCATCCGGAAAGTCCGCGAGAGCTCCGGCAATAGACGCGCTCTCGTTTGATATAAGGGTCCCTCCGTTTGTCCCACCCAGCCAACTTCGAACACCCGCTCGAAATCTTCGTCTGAAAAAATTGAAGCGTCGATGGCGTGTGGAATTAAGTGGACCTGGGGATGACCTGCCTTCTGAAATTCTGCGTCGTAACCTGGATGAAAGACAAAGACCAGGTCGAACACCATGGACCACGAAATTCGGCGACGCGTATAGGCGAAGGTGTCTATCTGGAAGCAAGCCGTCGGAATATCCACTGCGGTGAGCCCCCACGGAAGCATCGGAAGGAACTCGGGATGGAGGATCAAAGTAGGGCGCTCCGGGCACCTTTGCAAAAGTTGGTTGATATCTCCGTTCAGAGGAAAACTCGTCTCGACACCAACTACTCGGACCCCTCTTCGGCGAAAGGCGCGCGCGTAAGCGGCCGACTCTCGGACAAGATCTTCTTCCCTCCAGAGAACCAGAATTGTCATCCCAGCCCTTCGGCGCAGTCTGCAGACTTTGCCTCACAGAAGACCCTCATTTGCCGGCATGACCTTTCAAGACTTCGAAAGTCCAATGCCTGTAAAGACGGCGGGAAGCCTACCTGCCACCTGCCAGAATTTATTCACAAGCTTCGCATAACGCGGCCAGATATAGGCTTGGGAACATCTCACACCGCCGAAGTGACGGACTGTCTCCCAGGAGAATCCCTTTGCAACCTGATTCAGCGCGCGCCGGCGCCGTTTGCACGATTCTTCTGTGACTCGATAATTTGGTTCAGGATTTCGTCTAGGCTGACCGTGATCTGCCATTGTGGATAGTGGTCCTTGAATTTTCGCAGATTCGAGATGTAGCAAATATGGTCGCCCTTGCGGGCCCTCTCGACGTACTGCCAGTCCAGCTTCCGCCCCGTCACGATTTCGATTCTTGCGATCGCTTCGAGAATCGAGATGCTATTGGCACGTCCTCCGCCGAGGTTGTAGACCTCGCCGGACCGCGGATTGTACGCGAACTCTTCAACGGCGCGCACGACATCCAAGCTGTGAATGTTGTCGCGAACTTGCTTTCCCTTATAGCCAAAGACAGAATATGTGCCGCCTACCATCACGACTTTGACCAGATACGCGAGGAAGCCATGTAACTCAACCCCGGAATGTGATGGTCCGGTCAGACAGCCGCCGCGGAATATACCGACCTTCATGCCAAAGTAGAGGCCATACTCCTGAGCGAAAAGATCCGCGGCCGCCTTCGATGCGCCAAAGAGAGAATGCATCGTCCGGTCAATCCGGCAACTTTCGTCAATTCCATCAAAGTCGGCGGCATCAGCATAGTCATAACGCATCTCGTTTTCCCGCATCGGCTTTTCATTTGGTGCATCGCCATAAACTTTGTTTGAGCTGAGGAAAACAAAAACCGCCTCAGGGCAGTGCTGGCGTGTGGTCTCAAGCAAGTTAACCGTGCCGAGTGCGTTCACCTCAAAATCAAGCAGAGGAATCTCGCGAGCCTTGTCGTGCGAGGGCTGCGCGGCGCAGTGCAAAATAAGGTCAAAACGATGCATCTTGAAAAGCTCGCTGAGCCGAGCACGATCACGAATATCTATGTCGCAATGCGTGAAATTCTTAGTCGACAGCTTCAGCCGTTCAAGGTTCCATATGGTATCACCCGCAGGACCGAAGAAAACGCTGCGCATGTTGTTGTCCACGCCGAAAACGCGGTGTCCCTGACGATCGAAATACTCGACGGCTTCAGAGCCGATAAGTCCGCTACTGCCTGTCACGAGAATATTCCAGTTCTTCATCCGCCCGCCTTCCGGAGAGACTCCGGCACATTCGCGACATAGAATTCTCGCAGCTCTGCTTCATTCTCCTCGATCCAAGCAAGGATGCGGTCGTAACCCTCTGCAATGCCAACACGCGGTTTCCAGCCGAGCATACGCTCGATTTTACGGTTATCGGTAACATAGAGGCAGGTGTCAGCCTGACGCGGGGTCTCCTCATAGCTGATCGGTATCTTCCTTTGTAATTTCTTTTGTAATAGAGCCGTCGCCTCTACCAACGAAAGTGAATTCGCCTCACCTCCTCCCACGTTAAAAACCTCACCGCTGATTCGATCAAGATGCTCGATTTGCACGTCGACGAGTCGGCAGAGATCTTCGATAAAAAGAATGTCGCGCACCTGTTTGCCGTTCCAGCCCAGATACTTCAGCGGCAAACCGAACCAGTGGGCGACTGCCCACCAGACGACCCAGCCCTGATCGGTTTTGCCGAACTGCCCTTCTCCCGAAAGCACACCGAAGCGGTTAACAACAACTTTGAGATCATAGGCCTGCGCGTATTCCTGGCAAGCCAGATCCGCCATTAGTTTGCTCAACCCATACAGACTGCGGTTACTTCCATCTACGCTGAACTTTTCCGAAAAGCCGAACGCGGGATCGAAGCCTTCCACGGTCCGGCCATTCATCTGGTGACGGAATGCCTCGCAGTCCCACCGGAAACGTGTCTCGTCTTCCCGTATCGGAAAGGCGTTTACCTTGTCTGCGCTATACACGCGGTTCGTACTCCAAAAAATCAGCGGGCAACCTCGCTGACGCACGAACTCCAGTACATTAACGACACCAAACGTGTTGTTCGTGAAATCAAAAACTGGATTGGCATAGCCGGCCACAACAGAAGGCTGCGCACTTGTGTCGCAAACAAAATCGAGGCTCCTGGGCAGTACCGCGAAATCTTCGCGGTTGCGCACATCGCCGTGAACGAACTCGATGCCGTGGCGCTTCAGACGCGAAATATTTCTCTCGCTGCCCCTCCGTACCAAGTTGTCCATTGCCAGGACACAGTGGCCTCGAGATTTCAGGTGCAGTGCGAGTTGGGCACCGACGAATCCGCAGCCTCCCGTGATCAAGATGTGCATATCCTCATATCCCCCTCGAGGCGACGCGGAAGGGCGTTCTCAGAATAAATAAAGCTACCTCTAAAGAAGTCAGGGCGAGCCTGCCAGTCGAGTTTTTATCTGACTCGTATGAACTATTCGAACTGCACTGCTGAGCTATAATAGGAATCTCTTCAGTCCGTGGTTACCTTGCCGCAGCATGTTCTCTATTGACAGCGCTGCATAAATATTGATTCATACAATGATATTCGTCCGATCGTTAGATCCGTTCCCCGTTCTAATGCGATCCGCGACGACATAATAGTTTCCTCCTCCCAAGATCATTTCCGGCGCGATTCCCAGTACGTTACGGATGAAGAAAGATCGCAGTCGGTTCTTCCAATTTCGCGGATGTTCGCCATCGGTGCTTCCCTCACTCACGAGATTATACCCAAGGCGTCCTAGCATTTGTCGAATCACCCAAGGCGAATATGGCGCTACATGAGAAGGCACGTTCATGAAAAATTGGTGACCCAAAATAGATTCGGTAAATGGTGTTTGAAGAATCAGCCTGCTGCCTTCCGGTATCCGGCGGAGTACTTCAAGATTTACTTCGAACGGAACATGTTCTATCACATCGATATAAAAATAGAGTGCGGGCTGAGGGGCGTTGCTATGAAAAAATCCGAGCAGATCGTTGCGTGAAACCGGAACTCCGAACGATTCCGCCAGAGAAGCGAGCTCGTCGTTAGATTCCACGCCGAGTAGGCCGCTCCTGCCCGACTCCTTCAGCCACAGTAGAAGCGCCCCTTCGCCGCATCCCAAGTCCACAATGTTTTCATGTCTTATGAACTTTACAAATTTTTCGTAAATGAAGCGGCCCTTGACAAGAGCTTCCTGCCTGTTTGAGGCATAACAGCAATGGAACTCCGCTGCTTGAATAGGCGCCATCGGTCTCATCTTTCCACTGGAAATCTGTTGCGCAACCGCCTTGCCGACGAGCGAGCCCGCAATCGGAACATCGCTACGGCATCTTTCATACGTCGCGCAGTGAGCAGTTCATACGAGAGGTTATCCGACGTTGGAGTTGCCACAAAATAATCCACATCGGTCGGGATTGCTCCTCGTACTGACCAGCACCGAGTAGGCGTGATTAGTCGTGCGACAGTTTTCTCGAGACGTTTCCCCAGCGTGGGCCCACGCCCTTTGTGCTGCCGGACGACCCTTTCTTCGCACGGCCCCGACTATCTGCCACTCGACTGCTTCATTGGACCTATTGCCGGACGACCGGTGGTAGATCTTATGAAGTGCGGACATCACAATTGATTTCCTCGCCAAAGTCGAGATTCTAAGAGATCACACCGCTGAGGAGACAATCTGTACCTCAGGACTGACTTGCGCTGCCCGCCATCGCCGAAAGTCGCGATATGGATAATACGCCAGCGTAAGAAAGTCGATCCCCAGCAGTTCGACGCGCCCCAGCCGTGCATCACGGCGAAGTAAATTAAGGAAAGTATAGCGGAAGTTTACATAAATGGAGCGGGCCAGCACGAAACAAACGTTGGCGTCCCTCGGACAGAGTGGGATGCCATACTGTCCCCACCGCCAGGATGTGTCCAGGATCGAACGGATCGTGTCGCTGCGAAGGTGCATCACGCAGGCCGCCGGCTCATAGACCAATTCCCGGCCCATCGCGCGCAACTTTCGTGAGAGATCCGCGTCTTCGCCATTAGTGCGCATCACCTCGTTGTAGCCACCGGCTTCGATCACTGCTGATTTACGAAAGAGATTATTGCAGCCGAAGAGGAAGTCAGTATTGCGCAGCAGTGACTCACCTTGTTCCTGCCGCAGATGTGCGCAACGCCAGCGGTCGGCCACGGTGCGCCGAACGCTCTCGACGAGACGCCCCCCAACGCCAACGACCCTATGATCCTTCAGATGCGGAACGAGCCTCGCGAGCCAGTCCGTCGTCGGGACACAGTCGGCGTCGAGGGATGCGACGAGCTCGTTGCGCGCTGTACGAAATGCCGTGTTGCGCGCGGCGCTGAGCCCGCGATTACTGTCGTGTCGCACAACCGTCACGGAGGGATACCGCCCGGCGATATCCACCGTAGCATCAGATGAACCGTCGTCGATCAAAAGAATCTCATCAGCCGGATACGTCTGCGCAAGCACTCCATCGATCGTGCGAGAGAGAAACTTCGCTACGTTATAGGCAGGAATGTATACGCTGACGTTATCAACCATCGCTTGCGTCGTAGCCTTTCGATCGCAACTTCCTAGTCGCCTTCAATGCCCTGGAGGGTGCTTGCTTTTTACACCGCCTCGGCCACAAGCAACTTCAGGCTCTCACGGATACGCGACCTAATGCGAGACCCTTTGTCGCTTAAAACCAGCGCCATCGGTATCCGGTTTATTCTCCATTTACTGCTGGACGGAAACGGTCAATCGTTGACCATGCAATCTCCTTGACGCGCTGCAGATCAGTTCCGCGAACCGTGCCTGTTAGCCACGCACCTCCGGCATAAAGAGCCATCGCTATGATGAACTTTAGAACAAAGTGCGCAGCCCAATGTTGCAAGGCGATTGAGATCGCCAGCGCCAGCGCCAATGGCGGAACGGCAATTCTTAAGCCTTGCCAAGTGATAGCTCGAGCTGGCCGGAGAATTAGAAAACACACGAAACCAGGGGAATAGCTGATCAGAGTGGCCCATGCAGCTCCTAATGCTCCCCACTTCGGGATAAGCAGGAGGTTCAGACCGATATTCACGACCGCCGAAACTACGGTTGATAGGATCAGGTATCGCTGTAGATTTTTCGCCACGAGCGCGTTGGTAATGACAACCGCGAGGAACAGCGGGGCTTCAGACCAGATCAAGACATTGATAAGAGCAGCCGAGGAAAGAAATTCCTTGCCGTAGATCAGCTGTATGAGCGGCACAGTCACAGGCGTAATCACAGCACAAACAAAAAATGCCACTGCCATCAAAAAGCGGTAGCTGATTTCAAGATAGTGTTGGAACAGATCCGCCAGCCCTACGGTCCGTGACAGCACCGGGAAAAGCGAAGACATGAGAGCAACTGGAAACACGCCGAACTGTTCAGTCAACATCACCGCGACAACATAAGGCCCCAGTACCCGGTCCCCGCTGATCTTGTGCAGCATGACCTGATCGATCCGCTGGAACAATCCGACAGCAATGACACTAAAAGCTATTGGGAAGCCATAACGCACCAGCTTCCGCGCCTCCTCCCCAGAAAAGACCCATGGACCAGGCAGAAGGGCTTTTCGCCAGCAGGCAAGTAGCGTAATAGCGGCAGCGACGAGACCGACGACCGTGCGTGCCAGGATGATCCAGAAAGTGGTAACCTTGCCAAAGGCCAGCAGACCGATGGCCAGCAGCCAGAGAACCTGTCGCAGCAGACCGAGCCCTACGGCATACCACTGGCGCATGTTTACCTGAAAGATGATTCCGACAAGGCTGACGGCAGGGATGAGAAGAACATCCATTGCTGCGATGAGCACGAGCATCCGCAGGTTCCCACCGTAGCCGAACGATGGCGCCAGTAGGAAGGCAAGCGCGATTCCCGTAACAGAAAAGGACGAGGCGACAAGGGTGCCGGTCAGGAAAATGCTTGCGGCCTCTGAACGTCGCTGCGAAGCTTCGCGGGCCAGTATCGATTCGAGTCCAAATGTCCCGAGCCAGGTGTAAAGCATCAGGTAGGCGTAAACCGCACCATACTCGCCTATCCGTTCACGCCCGAGACAGCGAGCAATAACAATCGAGGTCGCGGCGGAGAGCATGAGACTGACGACGCGCCCGCCAAACTGCACGATGGTGTTCTGAAAGACGCGCGTGCCCGCAGTCGGCCCACGGATTGCTTCGGTGCGAACGCTCGAAGGTGCGGTCGCCCCACCTGCTGTCTCTTTTTCCTCTAACCGTATCTTCTGATGAGAATCTTTGAGTACAGACACACTTCCTCCCACGTCGGCTTCTAGATTACCAGAGGAGTGCTGTACAGAGCCTCTATCTGAGTCAGTCATTATTCGGGGTCTGCGATTTCATCTGGCGAATGTCTTCCTCTTCGATGTGTTGCATCATTGCTTTGCGGCCAAAGAAATAGGCACGGAGATTGCCGGCGAACCGCACCGGCACGAGGGTGACCTGATTGTGGGCCATCTCGCTCCACGAAATAGGTCCACGCGCTGGTACGAGATGCGTTCCCCATTGGAAAATGAAGGCGAGATTCCAAACTATAAATAACCCGACTACCAACAATGAGCCTTTCCAGGCCGTCTCCTGGCTTGCGAACCTGCGCGCCGCTTGTTGAAGCGTCACCGAAAGGCCAAGCACAAAGAGCGGCGTCAAAGAAACAAAAAAACGATTGCCGAAAGAAGACATGCCGTCCCAACTCGGATAAAAGCTGATCAAAAGATAAAACGACAGCACCGCGGCAAGCACCGCTGCTCCAACGGTTTTCTCGCGCTGGAACAAAAGCACGAGCCCAACAGCAGACAAGATTAGTATGGGGGTCCAACTGAATAGACCGTGGTCTGATGAAAACAACACCGCGCCGAATGCGGGCATGCCCCAAAGCCAATTTCGCAACGGCACGTATCCGCTCTCAAACGGGCTGCCATAGATAATTGTTCGCGTGATGTAGGTAGGCGCTAGCGCGGCGAGAGTCACCAAACCAAATAGTATTTGCATCGCAAACAACCTCGCGACTGCCAACCCTCCTTCAGCGCGCCCTCTAAGCGCGCGCGTGTAGTCTGCCAGAGCCTCGACGCCCGGGGCGGCCAGCAGCATTGCGTTCACGTAATATACGTTAATCATCAGTCCGGCGAGCAGTCCCAGAAGAGCCCACTGTAGCGTGCTTCGATTGTCCCGCGTGCGATGCCAGTACCAGAGGAACAGCGCAACGCTGAATGCCGAGTGTGCGTGGGACCACGAAGGATTGAAGTACATATAAACGGGGAGCGAGCTTCCCCACCAAATCCCCAGCGCTGCGAGCAAAGCCCAGCGCTCCGCGCAATAGTTTTTTGCCAAACGGAAGGAAATCCAAAGCCCTAGGAATCCGTAGACGGCCGTGCCCAGCGCCATGGCCGCTCGGTACGGTAGAGAATACCCGTCGGCGGCTACCGTGGATCCCAGCCATCTTGCGGTCAGCACGGATACGTGCGCGACCCCCAAAAACGGCGCCCAGAGGATCGCAGGGCCGACCGCGAAATGATTATCCAAGTGTCCCGTAGCAGTGTATTGCTCAGGCTTGACTCGCCCATTCGCATTGACCCGCGCGCTAACAAAACGCGTATTTCCGGCTAGATAATCTTTTTCAAAACGTAGATTGTGGTCGATCAGCAGCGCGCGCGCATAGGCATAGTAACCGATACCATCGCCCCGCACCCACGGATTGCACAGCGGCAGGCTAACGAGAAATGTGAAGAACATGAAGATTTCACAGCCTGAACGACCGCGCAGCCTTCCCAAAAAACTCATACTATTCCTGGATGGTACCGGTGCCTCCAACCTAGCAGGCCTTCTGCCCGGCGGAGATGTCCCACGGGATTTATTGGGAAACTATATCAAAGACAGGTGCATCGAAACTTCAACCGGCAAGAAAGTTTCGTCAGTCGGCGCTAATCGCGACTGCCTTCGACGTAGCAGTTTCACGCTTTTCCTTAAAGTAAGCTGCCACGCGGTCAATGATTTCCGGCAGCATCGTTGTCGGTCGGAAGCCCGTTAGATCTTCAAGTTTTTCAATTGAAGGGACGCGTCGCACCATATCCTCAAAACCAGGTTCGTACGCTTGATCGTAGGGAGTGTGTGTGATCGACGAAGAGCTGTGGGTTCGTTCTTTCACCATTTGCGCTAGCCCATCGACGGTCACCTCCTCCGTGTGACCGATGTTTACGACCTGGCCGACGGCGCGGTCGGTGGCAATCAACCGGGTAATTGCCTCGATAGCATCGCGCACGTCACAGAAGCACCGCGACTGTTTGCCAGTCCCGAAAACCGTAATCGGTTCGTTGTTGAGAGCCTGATTGACGAAGTTCGGCACGACCATTCCATATCGTCCGGTCTGGCGCGGTCCCACCGTATTGAACAGGCGTGCCACGATTACCGGCTGCTTCTTTTCCTTCCAGTAGGACAAGGCGAGAAATTCGTCCAGCGCCTTTGAAGCGGCATAGCTCCAACGACTCTTAGATGTTGGCCCCAACACAAGGTCGGCCTCCTCATGGAATGGAACATTCGTGTTCTTACCATAGACCTCGGAGGTTGAAGCCGTGAAAACGAGCTTACGCTTTCTCGAGGCGGCTTCGAGCACAAGCTGCGTGCCATTAACGTTGGTCTCAATCGTTCGTACTGGGCTTTCTACGATTAGGCGCACACCGACGGCTGCCGCGAGATGGATGACCACGTCTGCTTCATCCACGAGTTCCGCGAGCAGATGCTTGTTCTCGATGGAATCAAGAAAATACTGCATGCGATCATATTGTTTCAAATGACGGATGTTTTCCATGCTGCCGGTCGAAAGGTTGTCGAGCAATAACACTTCGTTGCCGCGCGAAAGAAGCAGTTCCGCCAAATGAGATCCAATAAAGCCAGCACCGCCTGTAATCAAAAATCGCACATTTTCCCCCTTAAAGGTTCTCCTCGTGGATAGAATGATTTTCCTCTTCGGACGCGTTGAGCATTGAAGCCTCGGTTGAGTGCTCCTTTAGTTTTTCGCGTTCGTGGCCATACGAATATGGATAGTAACGGTACGAATAGTAATAATCCGGCGCGCTCGAATCCACTGCGTTCAACACGACCCCGAGCATTTGGCATTTCACGCTGGCCAGGAGATCACGCGTTCGAGAGAACGCCTGCTTGGGCGTTTCACCGCTGCGCACGACAATCAACACGCCATCGGCTTTTACCGAAATGATGACCGCATCCGTGGCCGCCATAATCGGCGGAGAATCGATAACGATGAATTTGAACTGCTGGCGCAGCTCAACAATCGCGTCGGCCAGCCTGTGCGAAGACAACAAGTCAGCAGGGTTGGGTGGGATCGGACCAGTGAGAATCGCCGAGAGGTTACTAATTGTTTGGTGGGGAACAAGCACCTGCTCCAAGCTCGAGACCCCCGCCAGGTATGAGCTCAGGCCCGCATACTTCGCATCCGTCAAACCCAAAGCGCGCCCGGCGCCCGGCTTCCGCAAATCGGCATCAATGAGGAGCGTCCGGTCGCCTAGTTGTGCTAGTGTCACCGCTAAATTCGCTGCTGCGGTCGTCTTGCCCTCGCGCGGCAATGCGCTGGTCACTAGGATTACTTGCGGCGGGTGATCAGCCTGCGACAGCAATAGCGATGTTCGCAGCGCACGAAAGGCCTCCGACATCTGGGATTTCGGCAGCGTGTGCGACACTAGCTCGACCCGGCTGTCATGACCGTTCCGGGCCTTCATCCCGAGCAGCTTTCGCTTGGTCGGCTGTCCATTGAGACTCGCAAAAGCCGGTACAACTGCGAGAGATGGCAGCCGTGACAACCTTTCAACGTCATCCGGCGTTTTAACCGTGTTGTCCAAATACTCGCGCAAGAGCGCCAACCCAATTCCACCAATCAAACCAACCAGGAAACCCAGTGCAATATTCCGCGTCTTGCTCGGGCGCGATGGATATGAGGGAACTGTCGCGGGATCGACGACACGAATATTCGACGAGCGCAGTCCGGCCGAGATGCCTGCCTCTTTTAGTTTCATTAGCAGTCCATCGTAAAGCTGCTTGCTTGCGTCGGCCTCGCGCTTGAGGATGTTGTACTGCACGAGGCGTTCCGCCATCGCGTTGGTTTCAGCTTTTTGCTTGTCGAGTGCCTCGCTAAATAGCTGTTCGCGTTGCCGAGCAGCGCGATAATCGTTCGCCACTTGGGCGACGATGTTCTTCTTTTCTTTTTCCAGGAGTTGATCCATCTCTATAATCTGCGCTTGCAGACGCTGAACCTTCGGGAAATTCGGGCCGTATTGGTTCAGTGCATCCGCGTGCGCCGTGACGGCCTCTTGCCGTTTCACCAAAAGACCTTTCATTGCGTCGCTATCGCGCAAACCAGGTAGCGCATCCAGACTCCCCGACTGAGCAAGTTGATAAATCGCTTCCTTCTTCATTCTGTCGCTTTGCGCGTCAGTCAACTCTTTGTTTATTTCCCCCAGTTTCTGGGTCGTGATGCTCTGTTTCTCGTCTATCGTCCAGATTTGATTTTGCCGCTCATAAGTGATTCGCGCGTCCTCGGCCTTCTGCACCTTGACCTTCAATTCATTTAATTGTCCAGCCAGCCACTGTGATGCCTGCGTTATTGATTCATATTTGCTGCGGAAGTTTTGCTCGATAAAGTTATCGAGATGTGCATTGACGATCCGCGACGCGAGTAGTGGATCGGTGGATTCAAAGCTCACGTCGAGCAACCTACTGGTCGGCACACGTTTTACACTGAGGCCGCCTAAGAACGCACCCAGCGCTGGCGGTCGCTTCTGGTTCGCGAGGCTGCCGGTTATCAGCACCTCACTCGGTCTGCCGTCCCCCGAGCCGAAATCTGGTTGGTTCACGAGACCTACACTTCGGATTGTGTGCAGCGCTAGCGTCTCGCTTTGCAGGATCTTGGATTGGGTCTCAATATAAGCTTCCGTGTCCTCGTAAAGCGCGTACGCATCAGATCCCTGAAAAGGAAGGACGTTGGCATTTTCCCTGTCAATCGCGATCCGTGCGGTGGACACGTAGATGGGCCGCATCCGAAACGTCGCGATGGTCACAAGCGTAACTACTGCCAGCAAGAAGGATATAATTAGCCACTGATGTTTCCGTAGAATAATTAGGTAATCGAGCAGATGGGGTTCGCGCGGTGCCGGATCCCAGTTCGGCAAACGGCTGATCACGGGGGACGAGTCCACCCTTCGACCTCCGTTCGACCCATGTTCCTCAGGTACGAACCTATTCAATTCGTCCATCATTTCCGCCTAATTTCTATCTTTTGAGCAGTTGCCCTGCAGCTCCGCTGTTTCCTACCGACCGAGGCGGAAAAGCGCGACACCTGTTCCGAGGGCTATTGCCACTTCGCCGAGCCGCCGTGCCGCTTTCTTTCCGCCACTTTCGGGGACGAAGAAAATATCACCCGCACTTAGCCTAACGTCTTCTGCCTGATGCTGCATGAGCTTCTTTAGGTTAAGAGGAATTTCTTTCTGGGGGCCCGCCCGGGAGCCCTTACGCAGAATTAGACATTGGTCTTGGCGTGCCGTAGATTTGGGCCCTCCCGACAGGGCCATTACTTTGAGGACGCTCACCGCCTCCCGATCATTGGACAGCACGAATCCGCCAGGCCTCTCCACGGCACCAATTACGTACACAATTCCAGCCTTTGGCACGCTTACGACATCGCCTCCTTGAAGCGGAATATTGTATTTAGGATCGCCGGAATCTAGAAGGTCCGTAAGGTTAACGGTCAGAATAGTAGATGATGCTGGATCAGCATCGGAGGCAGAAGCCCCCAAAACTGATTCTTGCGTTCCGGTCGGCCCAGGCGACTGGGCGCCTGTCGCGCCGGGAGCGGGCGCGTTTGGCGTAACCGCCTCCGATTCTCGCACGGTCGGAGCAGGAGAAGTCACCATGCCTGGCGCCGTTGCTTCGGGAGCAACAGGGTCGGGGGATTTCGGACTCACGGAACCGCGAGTGATCAGGACGGTGCTTCCCGCATCGCCCGCGATTCCGCCTGCTTCTGATAGGACCTCGAGCAACGTCACCGCACGGACCGCTTGGTACACCATTGGGTGTGCTACCGCTCCGATCACAGTTATTGGATTGCTTCTCCGTTCTTTTACTGTGATGCTTATCTGCGGGCGGGAGACGAGACCGCTCGAAGAAAGTACTTCTTCCAATTTCTGCTCTAACTGCCTTTCCGTCAGCCCCGCGGCGTGCAACCGCGATGGCAGAAGCGGCAGCGCAATCGTCCCTTGTTCGCTCACGCGAACGTCGCGGCTTAATTCCGCCACATCGAAGACTTGAATCGTTAGCAGGTCGCCGGAGCCGATGACATACTCCGCTTGATGCACCTGCGACAGCATTGAAAGCTGTCGGATGCGCTCATTGGCTTCTTGCGAGGTTACGAGCTTCTCTTGCGGAAGGGCTAGAGGCGCGAAGAGCAGAACGAAAACCGCGAGCAGCGTGCCCTTTGTCGGGCCGCGCACTACATTCAGACGTACCTGTTGCATTAAATCGAGAATCCCCCCTGCCATTATACAGTCACAGGACTGGTATTAAGCAACGAATTCTGCCTCCATTGTCCGCTCCGCAGGCTTGGGGAAATGCCGAACTCCCGAAATGTGGCCAGACGCAAATCCAGCCAACAAGAAGAAGAGCAGGGCATTAGAAGGAATGTGAAGGTTGAAGTCAACTAGGCTGTGTGTCAGCAGCCCCACACACGATACGAGTGCGCCCATTTGGAGCGTCGCCTGCAGAGCGCTGGTACGGTTTCGCACATTCTGGACTCCCTTAACAAGCAGCACGGACAGGAACCACGCACAGCACGCAACACCCGCCACGCCGGTTTCTGCCAGCACTTCAACATAATCGTTATGGGCATGATTGACGATTTTGCCGTCATATAACGTCTCATATTTAGGGAAAACGCTTTGAAAAGTTCCCATTCCGGTACCCACGATCGGATGATCAAGAAAAATTCGCCAAGTGTCACGGGCCATCGAGACGCGCTTGTCCTCCTTGACTTCAAACTCCCGATAACCTGAAAAACGGTCGAGTGCCTGAGCAACCCCAAGCCAAGCAACGAGTCCACCAGCCAATAATACGACCAGGGCCCCGACCAGCAGCTGTTTTTGTTCCCGACGGCCGAGCCAGATCAATAGGAGCAAGGCAAAGATTTCTACCAGAAAGCTGATGATTCCCCCGCGTGAAGCTGAGAGGAATAGTGCTGCAATCGGGAAGAGCGTGAGCACGCCCACGAGCATCCATTGATCTCGGCGCACTTTGCCCATCACCAACGCTGCTAGCCCCGGAGGTACGACAAGCTCGACGAAGCCTGCAAAGTGATTGCGGTTTACATACGGCCCGAAAGGGATGCCGCCGTAGCGCATCTCGCGGACCCAATATAGTTTTCCGTTAAACGTAAGGTGCTGCAAGATCCCAAACACTGAAACGACGAATCCGAGGACCAGTAAAAACCACACGAAGCCGCGCCAATCCTCCAACGTCCTGTAAGCCTGCACGGCGAGAAAAAGAAGAACTCCATAAGAGAATAGCCTCAGCAACTCTACTTTAGCCGCATAAGGCGAGACGGTCACTTTCAGCAGGAGTTGGAACAACACAACTCCCGCAAACGTGGCCAACGGTGCGAAAAGTGGATGCGAGCGAATATGTTGCGCAGAACCTCTAAAAACCAAAAAGCCCCAATATGCCAGCAGCACTGCTGAGCCTACCTCCAGCACCGCCGAGGACCAGTTCTCGACCGCTCCATGCGCCGCCACGGCGAAGGCCGCCAACGCACATATTCCGAGGCGGATAAATTTCATCGCGCGGACCTCTTTTGCTCCATCGGTTTGAGCGCAACATCGTCTACCCACACCGTCCCTGATAATTTGTTATCCAGTTTTTCACTCGGAAAGCGTCTTAGGGCCACGGTTACCAAGTGGGTTTTAGGACCCGTTGTAAGAGAAAGAGCGACACGGGTCCATGGCTGGGTACCCGTCAGTTGTTGAGTCGGCTGATTGATTGCCGGATTCCGCGAATCGGAAATTAAGAAACGTAACCCGCTATTGGTAGAGATGTCTTCGGTACGAAGGTATGCGGAAAACTCGTAAGTTGTGTCAGGATCAACCGGAACATATTGAACCAGATGGTTGAAGCCCAAATTTTCACGACCATCAAAGGTGATCCGTAAAGAGTGAACGCCGGAGTGCCTTATCTCCTGGTCAAAGTCAAATCGGACTCCAGGAGCTTCGGTCTTGCGCCATCCAAACCCTCCGGAGACAAAGGCGCTTTTAAATCCGCCGTCCCACATTACTGAGCCCGGAGATTCGTTCGATGGCGAGACACCGGATCTGTCGAGCGCTTCTCGCCACACGTGCTTAGCGTCGGCGATGCGATCCTGCTGAACTAATTCGTTGATGAGGTGGAAAGCGTCGGAAAGCTCCAATTTGGGTTTGATTCCGACCAAACGCTTCCATACCGCAAGCGCCGCGTCGTCGGATCGTTGATCGGCAAGAAATCGAATTGAATCCAGATAGACGGAACGAGAGGGCGGAAGTGCACGATCGAGAATCATTTCAATGTCAGGATTCGCCCGCCAGCACGTCGAAATCGCGGCTGGTGCAAGTTTAGAATCAGACTCAACGGCGCGCCGTATATTTGCGAAAGCGTTCGGAAATTCTCTTTGGCGGAGAAGAAAATTTCCATACCGCCAAGCCACATCGGCAGAGATAGGATAAGACTTCAATGCTTCCGCGTAAGCCTCACGTGCCTGTCCCAAATCCCCCGACTCTTCGTACGCTGCTCCTAGGTCCATCCATATCTTGGCGGAACGCGGATCGAGGGTCAGGGCGCGATGATAATAGGTCACGGCTAGCCCAAGGTCTCGTCGCTCTAGACTGTAGTGCCAGTAATGCGCGAGCAAGTACAAATCTCTTGCGTTGCCTGGCTCCAGGCTAACCGCGCGCGCTAGGCCTTCCGGTGTTTCTTTGCCGGCGTAATAATCGGCGACAACAATTTTGACACTGAATAACATAACGACTGCTGTGACCAGTACTATTCCACACAAAAACATCCATCGCTGAGCCGGACTCGAAAAGCGTGCTTCCATGGCGCTTTACTTTCCTCTGAACCGCGATCTTACGCAACAAAGATCGTACCTCAGGTTGCGAACTTGTTTTGGCACGGGAGTGAGTGGGACGAGCACGAAAGCATTAATTTCCGAGAATCCGGCGGGTGTGGTTGCGCGCACCAATCACGGTCGAGCCGCAGTGCAACTCAACCGCTTTGCCGACATTCGACCGGCTCGCAGTCATAGGGGAAAAAGTTTGCAGGTGCGATTTGTTTCGGCGCCGTTTTCGAGTGGTGCGAGCGATGGGCCGAGATGTAGCCCGCTGTCTGGCTGTTAAGCGTTATTCTGTTGGATCGGCTTATCTACTGCCCCACATGTGTTCCACGGTTGAAGGGCCTAATACTGCTTTTTCAAGGATGGACGAACATTTTTCAGAAAAAGGCAAAAGCAGCGATGAGTTGGCGACCGCGATTCATTCAGGAACCGCCAGCACGTGATGTTCATCGCAAGGTTTCGAGACGTAGCCGAGACGGGAGAATTCATCCACCAAGATGCGTCGATTTTCTTCGCTGTGCATCTCGCATAGAATTCCCGGCCGTTTTTCTTTTAACAGGCGGCGTGCGCCGCGAAACACCTCGACTTCGGCGCCTTCGACGTCACATTTGAGAAAATCCGGCGCGCGGAAACTCGACGAGAAATAATAATCGTCCAGTGATATAGCCTCGACGTCGATGGTGCCGGCCCCAGCAGCAGGAACGACGTGTCCAAGCCCACGATCAGGCGAAACTGCGGGATCACTGCGCGCGAAACTCACTGTCCGGTGTTCCGACGACCACACAGCCTTCTCTTCTACGGCAATCCAAGAGAAGCCGTTGCGTGCGACGTGCTCTCGAAGTCGTTCGGCAATTTCTAGGTCTGCTTCGAAAGCGGTAACGCGGCCATATTTCCCAACAAGCCGAGCGGCAAGCAGCGAGAAAAACCCGATGTTCGCGCCGATGTCGTAGAAATTCATTCCGGGACGAAGGTGCTCCTGCAGCGCGCGTTGAACTTCGGGCTCACTCCTACCTTCATAAGTACTTCGGCCGGTCCGTGCATTCAGCCGCAACCAAAGGCCCGCAGCGTGACCATGCTGTACTTGTACCCAAGTTGTCGAATCGCGTGGTACGATCTTCGCACTGGCCCATCGCAAACACGGGCCCACGATGGGCAGATTCCGCAGATCCGCAAACGGCGACGCATACCGCAGGAAAAATCGGGCCAGCCGGTCGTTCCTATCCCTCACATTATCTCTCCATGTGGAAACTGAGTGACTCAAGCGCAATCTCTATTTCCGACCTACTGTCGGGTGCTTCGTAACTGAACCAAGCGTGCAAGTCCCCCCGCTGGAGGTTGCCTGGAGGCACCCTATTCGGATTTCTCCAATACGATCAAAGCGCGTAGAGCCGCAAACCGCCTCCACAACGAAAGGGTCGCGCGCTCGAATTTCGACACTGCAGGATAGATAAATTCCGGTAACAAATTAATCGGCTTGAATCCCATGCTCAGCAAATAGGCGAACAGACAAAAAGGTTCAATCACCAGGGGTGTAAAACCGGATAGCGCGCCAAGTGTCTGGGATCGATGCCGCGATCCGAAGAGCAGATAAGGGATGGCCTGATTGCCGTCAAACGCCTTCTTGCTCATCGGCGGATGGGCGTCGTTCGAATCCCATGGCCGTGCAGAAAGGTCGCAGTCTTCCTGATGAAAGCAGCGATAGATCAAATACGAGAAGGGTGTGACCCAAGGCTCGACAAGAATCAGGCGTCCACCGGGAACTAGAACTCGTTGTGCTTCGCCCAAGAACTTCATGGGCGCGGCAACGTGGTGCAGCATATCCACACCGAAAATGTTGGCCACGCTGGCGGTCTGGAAAGGAAGTTTCTGTGCGTCAGCCACCGCATCCAGCCAGGGGCACCAAACGAGGTCGGTGGAGAACACCTCTGGCAACGCCTGCTTGAAAAAACCCGGCCCTCCTCCCACTTCGATGCAAATACCGTTTTTCTTCTGGAAGGAAAGAAGCCGTGCAAAGAATTCCTCGTTGTAGATGCGCCGCAAGACGGGCTTTTGCGCCCAGGTGCGGCGATGCCTGCTGAAATATTCTTGCGCTTGAGCGTCAATGGACATTGTGCTTAGTGAGTTGAGGTTCGTTTGCTGCCTGGATCAAACATGAATTGTGCAGCACCGGACTAGTTTCGGCCGGCTTGGGATTTTCTCCGGACCCCCAATTTAATACGGAGGAGCCCGATCCACGTCATCTTCAGCAGCAGAACCCCGTGGCGAAAACGCTGGATGTTTGTTTCACCGTAGGTGCGCGCCAGGTAGCGGATGGGAATGTCCACAATTCCCAATCCCAGCACGGCGGCCGGGTAGAGTAACTCAAAATCTCCGAATGGATCGAAGTCGCCGAAATCGCGCCGCCACGCCTCCATGCGGTGATAGTCGCTGCGCGCGACGAGTTTCGTCCCGCAAAGCGAATCGCCAATGCGCACATCCAGAATCGCGCTGAGCATTTTTGCGAAGAAAATGTTTCCCAGCCGGTTCAGAAATCGCATGGCTTCGCCTTCCATGGGATAAACCAGCCTCGAACCGTTGATGAAGTCGCCGAAACCGTGACAGTAGGCTTCGTAAAAGCGCGTGAGCATTTCCGGAGGCATGGTCAGGTCCGCATCCAGAATGGCGAGGAGAGGCTGGGTCGCGTGAGCAAAACCGAGTCTTACGGCATCCACCTTGCCTTTTCCGGTTTGCTGCAGGGCCTGAATTCGATATCGGTGGCCATAAAGGGCGGCCACGCGCTGGATCTCCTCCCACGTCCCGTCGTTCGAATGCCCTTCCACGAAAACAATTTCGGTCTCGCAACCGAGAGATGGAAAACGCTTTAGCGCATTTTCGATGTTGCCTCGTTCGTTGCGCGCTGGAATGACGCAGGTGATTCCCGGCCGGGATTGCCGGCCAAGCGGGCGCAAGACTACGATGTACGTCAGGCTGAACCAGCGCAGAAGCGGAATGAGCGGCATCACGCGATTGATGAGATTGCCGAGGCCGAGCAACTTCCAGGGACAGTAGAGAGCCAGCCGGCTGCCGACAATCTCAAAGCCCGCCACCTTAACGATGTTTCGAAGATCGACTTGCGTCACAAAGGTGCTTGGAAGCTCGCCTTCTCTAATTCGCAATCGGTTTGCGAGACTGTACAGCGAACGCAGGTAAGGATTGTAAAGGACGACGATGATTCGTGACGTGCGCGATAGCTTGGGTTGCAGCTCCGACAGCAGCCCCTGAATATCGAATTCGTGATTGAACGTGCCGTTGATCAGGATCGCGGTGCGTTTTTCGGTTTCCTCGGTGAGGTCGGGGAACCGCTCTTCTTTTTCGACGGTTTGCTTGACGGGGCAATCCATCGCGGCGAGAAGCCCGCCCTTGTCATCCTCTCGAGGTGCCCACTGAATCAAGCAGTCGTAATATCGTGTAAGGGTGGACAACTCCCCTGCGAGAAACGCGTTCACATATTTTTTCCAGCGCTGCACGGCAATGGGGGCCGTATTTCGGTCTTGCTCGCCAGCTCCCGGCGCCGCGGCGGCGCGTTGTGTCTCAACGGTTGTAGTTATGGCCAGCCTCAATTCCCCTTGCGGACAGTTAGTTCACGGTTCCCACGGAAAATAAATGTTCACGCGCCCATGGCAAGTTTTACGTTGCTTTCGAACCAGCGAATCGTCTCCCGCAGTCCATCACGGAAAGCAGTTTTCGCGCGCCAGCCAAATTCCGCAAGCGCGCGCGAGGTATCCAGGCAGCGGCGCGGCTGGCCGTCGGGTTTCGTCGCGTCCCAGCGAATGGCTCCTTCGTACCCAACCAGCGAACGGATTTGTTCCAGCAAGTGACCAATGCTGATCTCTTCGCCGGAGCCGAGATTCACGAGATCGGGTTTCGCATATTTCTCCGCAGCTAGGACGATGGCTTCCGCGGCATCTTCGACGTAGAGAAACTCGCGCGTGGCGCTTCCCGTTCCCCAGGCGAGCACTTCGGCGGCGCGTGATTGCTTCGCTTCCCAGCACTTGCGGATCAGCGCGGGAATGACGTGGGAAGTCTCCAAGTCAAAATTATCCCGCGGGCCGTAAAGATTCACGGGCGTGAGATAAATCCCGTTCATCCCGTACTGCTGCCGGTAAGCCTGCAACTGCACGAGCAGCATCTTTTTCGCGAGGCCGTAGGGCGCGTTGGTTTCTTCCGGATAGCCGTCCCAGAAATTCTCTTCTCGAAACGGCACTGGTGTGAACTTGGGGTAAGAACAAATGGTCCCCGCGCAAACGAACTTTTCGATCCCCACGATGCGCGCAGTCTCGATGGCGTGTAGTCCCATAACGGCGTTGTCATGAAAGAAGCGCCCGGGATTGGCGCGGTTGGCGCCGATGCCGCCAACAACTGCGGCGAGATGAATGAAAATATCCGGGTGCGCTTCCTTGTACAGCCGCAATACCTCGGATTTTTCGCGGAGGTCGTAGTCGCGGCTGCGCGGAACGGTGATTTCTCGGCAGCCGGCTGCGCGGAGCTGCTCCACGACGAACGATCCAAGGAAGCCGCTGCCACCGCTGACAACTACGCGCCGATTAGGCCAAAAACTCATCTTGCCCCTTTAATGCTGCGAAGCCTGACCGCTGACGGCTTGCATCATGCGCGTGACCGAATTATGCCAACGATTCCAGTGGCCGATTTTCTTCTCCAGAATGACCTTGCCTTCTCCGCGTGGCGTGAGGCCTGCCGCTTCAACGTCCGCATCCACCATGATGGCCACCAGATCGCGGAATCCGATTCGCGATTGCCAACCCAGCTTCGCGCGCGCTTTGCTGGGATCCGCGATGAGCACGTCCACTTCCAAGGGCCGCAGGTAACGATCGGACATCTTGACGTGCTTCTGCCAATCCAAGCCTGCATAGGCGAACGAGGCTTCGACAAATTCGCGCACCGAATGCGCTTCACCGGTCCCGATTACGAAATCATCGGCGGCATCCTGCTGCAGAATCTGCCAGATGGCTTCCACGTATTCGGGGGCATAGCCCCAGTCGCGCCGCGAGTCCAGATTGCCCAGATACAATGTATCTTGCCGGCCGGCAAGAATAGCGGCCACACCGCGCGTAACCTTTCGCGTCACAAACGTTTCGCCGCGACGCGGGCTCTCATGATTGAACAGGATGCCGTTGGCAGCGTAGAGATGATATCCCTCGCGATAAATCCGCGTCATCCAGTGCGCGTAAACCTTGGCCGCGGCGTACGGACTGCGTGGCTGAAAACCCGTCGTTTCGCTTTGCGGCGGCAGAGCCGAGCCAAACATTTCCGAACTCGACGCCTGGTAAAAACGGGTTTTCGCGCCGCTGCGGCGAATCGCTTCGAGGAGCCGCATCGTGCCAAGGCCGGTGACGTCGCCGGTGTATTCGGGAATGTCAAAGCTGACCTTAACGTGGCTCTGCGCGGCGAGATGGTAAAGCTCGTCCGGTGCAAGACTGTAAATCAAACTCAGGATCCATTCCGTGCTGGCCAAGTCGCCGTGGTGTAGGAACAGTTTCGTTCCCGGCAGATTGGAATCCTGATAAATGTGATCGATGCGCGAAGTATTGAACGTGCTCGCGCGGCGGATGATCCCGTGGACTTCGTACCCTTTCGAAAGCAGCAACTCGGCAAGGTAGGAGCCATCTTGTCCGGTGATGCCGGTGATAAGCGCGCGTTTCATGCTTTTGGTCCTTTGGGAATCGCGCAGTGCGATTCGAAAACTCCGCAGCCGCGGCCCATCATCGGCTTTCACCGGCAGAAGGCTGGAGCGGATAGGTCCTGGCCAACGCAGCGAGCTCCTTTAAGTACTGATGATTTGGAACGAGAGCCGGGTCATCCTTCGCCAGCTCGTTGGTAGCTGCGGGTAAATGATAATACGGAAGACTTGGCTCGACGTGGTGGGTTCCATGTTCAGCAAATCCATAGGCGCCGAAGATCAAGCGCGAGACGGGTCCGCACTTGAAGTTCCGCAGCGCTCCACGCCTCGGCGACGGAAGCTGTTCCGGTTCCAATTGGTGCTCTGCCACGGCGCGCAAAGTGGCCGCAAAAACGGTGATCGAAGCCAGTCCATAGCCGTAAATGAAACCGTAGGCTAGTGACGCAACCAGGAATGCTTGCGGCCAGGCTCGACTCGCCGCCGGACCCGCGAACAAGAGAAGAAGGCCAAAGAGCAGTACCTGGAACACGGCGGCCCTCGCAAGCCAGAAGAAGGCATTCGAAGATGTTTTTTCCTGCGCCTGGTCCTGCACGGAGGTTTGACGGAATTTGCGAAACGCTTCACTGAGAGTCAGGCAGCGCAGAAAAAACGCGATCAGCCTGGTGCCGCGAATATCCACCAAGTAGGCGTCTTTGGTATCGCCATCAATGCCGAAGTTCGTATGGTGCTTCCAGTGCCGCCAACGATAGCCATCGAAGTCAGCGAGAGCCAGAGGTCCGAGAACCCATCGTCCGAGGAAATCCGATCCTTGCCGGCCCTCGAAGACGTGGTAGTGCGCGCATTCATGCATCAGATTCAACAGGCCATTCATCAGGAAGCCGAACGATAGCCACAGCGGAATCCACCACACGCTCGGCCCGAGGAATGCAGCCAAAATTACAGGGCACAAGACGAGCGCCAAATGGGCGGCAACAGTCAATGAGGAACGGACGTCCGATCGCTTCTTGAATTTCGCGACTTCGATGCGTTTCGCCATTGCTCAGCCTGCGTCCTTCTGAGCCACAAAATTCATAATACCGGGCCGGCCCGACAAGAGATCGAGAGGGCCGAGCGTTCCACCCAGCGCAAGAAGACAAAGCCATTTCAGACCGCTGCGAGGGATTCGCCCGCTACCGCTGTGAGGGATGGAGCCAAGGCTGACGGCAAGACCGGCAGGATTGTACGCGCCCCGCACAACCGGGCGCGAGAGCCCGCACCGCTCGAGCAATCTTCGCAATCCCTCACGCGAGAATACAACCGTGTGGCGCGGGGCATGATAGCCACTCCAGCGGGAACCGAAGACAGAGCGTTCAAGGGAATCCGCTGCCGGCGTTTGGCCTTCGAAGATACCGCCGGGGGAAAGTTTCCCTACCAGCGCTTTGACGACCGCGAGCGGATCCGGAAGATGTTCGATGACATGATTGAGGGTGATCAGGCCACAGCGGGGCAGAACCGCCAGGAGATGATTGACATCCCCTTTTACCAGGGTCACTGCTCCATTAGCTAAGACGCTGGTTCCCGCTCGCTCGGCAATTTCAAATCCCCAGAAACGGTGGTGCGGCATACATCGGGCAGCCTGCAACACGAACGCCCCATCCCCGCAACCGTAATCGAGAATTATGCTGCCAGGAGGCGCCAGCTTTGTCAGGCGCAAAATCCGAACCCGGTTGCGAATTCTGGCCAGCGATCCACTGTGCGTCATGCTGTGATAATCAGGCGGATAGAAGGTAGCCAGCTGGGCCATGTTGGGCATGGGCTCTTGGAAAAGAGTGCTGCAGCTCTGGCATTCCACGTAGCGCGCGAGGTAACTCAGAGCATATTCATGATCGGGAACTTCCATACCTTGTGCGATGTTTGTCGAGCTGCAGACGGGACACACAAACCCAACCGGTGAACGCTGAGCTGATTGGGCGATGGTTTGTTCTCCAACACACATTCGATCCACGGCTTCAATCTTTACCCGCTTCCCCAGGCATCGTTTTGGCTTCTGCGGGGAGGCGCTGCCAAATGGTTACTGTCCACTCGTAGACACTAATGTCTTGCGGATTCAGAAACCCAACCCGGCGGTAGTGGGATCGCAGGTAGTCTCCGAATGGTCGGTCGAAATCGTGACCAAATATCGGCACACCATATTCGACGAAGGTACGGTTAGACCACAGGAGATAACCCACCGGTTTCTGCTCGACCTCGCGAATCGTTTCATCCGTCATTTTTCCGGGTGCCAGAACACCAGGACAAAATGCGAATACGCGTGTTGGACAATAGGTTCCCGAGAGAAAATACAGGCTGGTATCTTCGGGGACACATAGAACCGTTTCTCCCCTGGCAGCCTTCTCCTTCATAAAGTTAATCGCCATCCGGTAATTTCTTGCCATCCGCTCGGGCACGCGGATCGTTCCGCGTTCGGTTCGGAACGGCACAAAATGGTCGGCAGGCTCCTCCCACAGTCTCGAGCGGACGGCCACGAACCCGAGGCACATGAGGCAAATGGCCAGTACCCCGAGCAGCCGAATGCCCCGCGTGGGGAGCTGCCGCAACACGATAGGACTGGCCAGCAGCAAGAACGAAAGAACCACCGGCCCGTTATAGTAGATTGAATATCCCGCTGGCGTCGTATTCATCAGGATTCTAAACCCCAGCGCGGCGGAAAAGCTGAATGCCAGAGCAATTGCGGCACTCCGCTCCGCCGTCGAGCTCGCATGGCGCTGCCGCCAGAAATACGACCAGGCCCACACGGCGCCTAAGCTCACATACAGAACCATGTCCAGCGGGAAAGCGACATGTGACCACGAGGCTATCCCCGCCCGGAGTACATCCGAGTGGATTCCCAAGCGGGGTGCATCCGGCAAGGTCCAGTAATTCCACGCAAACACCCAAATTAGGATGATCGCTATCGCCAGAAGGCGCAGCCATAGAGTCCTTACCCTATAGAGCACGACCGCCAATCCCGCCAAGGGCAGAGCGCGAACCGCCGCGCTGCGGAATGCCTCCAGGCTGACCGTAAATCCATTGGACTCGAGCCACAACTTGCCATATCTCTTCATGAAAAAGGAGGTGGGCCAGCTCATGATATTTTCCTGAGTGATGAACTGCGATCCCGCGATGGACACCATCCAGCGGATCACCAGGGCACACAGAATAATGCCGGGCAGAATCGCGACGGCGTCTGTTCCGATGGATCGCCAGGACCGCCGCAGAAACCCGCGCACGGCGATGAGCAGGATCAAAGTCGCATAGCAGGCCGTGCCAAATTCCGGTTTTAGCAGCAGCGCGACACCCGCGGCCGTTCCCGCTCCGAGCATCCAGTGCCAGCCCGGTCCCTTCGCCATCATGGCGTTGACCGCCAGCCAAAGAAAAACGCAACCGACCAGGCAACCATAGACAGCGGAGAAGCTGTAGGGCAGTGGGAAACAAAAAAGTGACGGCTGAAACGCCTGGGCTATCACAACTGTTCCCGCGGTCCATCCGATGATCCATGACGAGAGCCGCATGCCGGTCAGATACAAGAATATTGCCGAGCCCAGCGCGGCCAGCGACCCAGCCCAGTACAGCACCTCGAGGTGCGCACCGAACAGGCGGAACAGATAGCTATTGAAGTAAGGAGCCGCCGGAGTGTAAAGAAACCACACGTCGCGGTACAGCATCTTCCCCTGTGCAAGCAGCCACGGCACGTACATCTCGTGGCCAGAGTCGATGGTCAGGTTTCCCCATGCACCCCAAGTCGTATAGACCTTCAGCGCCCACAGCGCCACCAGCGCGAATAAAGCGGCCAGCGTCGTGCGGTTCCACCGGACAGAGCTCTCGAGCTCGGCTCGAATCGGCTGCTCATCCGGTTCGCCCCTCGCGGAGTCCTTTACTGCATCCGTAGTCGCAGGGATTGCGGCTGCGGAAGCCGAAGCCCACGCCGACGCTCGGGCCCTTAACAAGCTCTCGGATAGGAAAACCATTAGGCGCGTCCCAGACGTTTTCATGGGTTCGTCAATAGCAGGTTACCCCCTATTTTCAACTGCCCCTACAAGGATCGTACCGCAGGTTGCGAACATGTTCTGGCGGTGGAGTGAGTGGGATGAACCCGGAGGTATTCGTTTCCGAGAATGCGGCGGGTGTAGTTGCGCGCACCAGTAACGGTCGAGCCACAGTGCAACTCAACCGTTTTGCCAACGCGCAGTCATAGGGGGAAAAGTATTGCAGGTGCGATTTGTTTTCGCGCTGTTTCCGAGTGGTGCGAGCGGCGGGTCGAGATGCAGCCCGCCGCTTGGCTGTGAACATTATTCTGTTGGATCGGCTTCTCTATTGCTCGACACGTGTTTCGCGATTGAAAGGCCTAATTCGCTGGGCCCGTAGAAATGTCGAACCCTACTTCCTTCAAATCGTCGTGCGCCTGCTTCTCGGCAATGATGGCTTCCTCTTTACCAAATGCCTCCGGCTTCAATGCTTGAATGGCCTTGCTGAGGGTCATGAAGTTCCTGCTTCCGGGAGTAGGGCACGATGCAGGATCGGCAGTCAGAGGTACTCCTGTAAGGTCCCACTTCATGCAATTAAAGTTTATCCCTACATTGTGGCTCGCGTGCAAAGCGGCTACACAGTCGCTTACAGACTTGAAGTGCGAGCATGCATCTTTTAACTCTACATCCGCGGGAAGCAATCCTTTAGCCCGCAAGGGTACGGTTAGTTTCGTCAATTGATCACTGTTCATGCCAGGCTGTTCGAAAGCCCTGGTCGGTTGTGCCATCGGATTTGCCATCGGTTGTGCTGTCGGATGTGCCATCGGTTGCGCTGTCGGTTGTGCCGTCGGTAGCGCCGTCGGTTGTGGTTTTGGTTGGACGTCACCCAGTTTCACAGGCTTCAACGCAGGCCGTGCCTGCCGTCCTGCCGAGGGTGTTCTCGAAGCCATCCGCGTTCCTGTGGTGTTTCCGAGACGCGCTCTCTGAAGTTGCGCCTTGGATCTCGGGTGCGAACCCACGTGCCTCGCAACACGTGACCGGGCGCGCTGGTTCGAACGCTTTGCGTGTATCTTATAAGATGTTGATCGTGCCCTCGAATTTGACTTTACTCGCGGCTGGGTTCTTACCTGCGCGGCGGGACCCACTTCCTGCGGCCCTTGGCCAGCGGCTGGTACGGCGCCTAGATACAAACTTGCAAGCGCCAAACCCACGATCACAAGCTTAAATCCTAGCCCTTGATGTTTCATTTTCAAACCCCCATGGTCAAATGCGGCTGGGAAAAACTTTTGATGTTAGTAGGCCATAGGGTACCGAGGGTGTCGAGGCGTCGGGAAACCCTCGATTCCAATGCATTAACTGGCTAGGCGATCAGGGTGCGCAACAGCACTTCGACCAGTTCCAAAAAAAGGGGTAAAAGCACAACCGGCGGAACGCTAACTTACACGTGGTTGCGGGCTTATACGAGGGAGCTTTCGGGGAACAATGCAAGAAGTTAGCAATCAGCCTTGGAGTCAAACCGAAACACTCTTTACTTTCCCGCTGCGAACGAATAGCTGTCATCCGCCCCGCCCGCGCGTCCGCCAGTCCGGCGGCGAGTCTCGATCCCCAACCGCTTAATTTTCTGGTTTAGCGTGGAAAGGGGAATCTGGAATTTTTCCGCTGCGTCGGTCTGGTTCCAGCCGGTACGCTCGAGCATATCTACGATAATCCGGCGTTCGACCTCTTCCATAATTTGGAAAAGTGATGGCTGCGGATTGTCCGCCGCAGTGCGCGCCCCGGGCTCTCCCGGAAGCGGGGGCATAAATTCTGAAAGTTGCAGGCGTACGCCGCGGACGATCTCTTTGCTGCGCACGTTTTCCGGTAGAAGATCCGCGTCCACCAAGTCATGAATGGAAAGCACCACGGCACGCTCGACTACATTTTCGAGTTCCCGGACATTGCCCGGCCAGTCATAGTCCATCAGAAGTTTCATCGCCCCTTGGGTAAAACGCAGAAGAGGCTTGTTGTTTTCCTGACAGTATCGGGCAACAAAGTGCGCCAAAAGCGCAGGAATATCTTCGCGGCGGTCGCGCAGTGGCGGAAGATGAATGGCAATCACGTTGAGCCGGTGAAAAAGGTCTTCGCGGAAGCGGCCCTCGCGCACCAGATCAAGGAGGCTGACGTTCGAGGCGGCCAGGATCCGCACATCCACCTTGATTTGTTCGGTTGCTCCGAGGCGCATGAATTCGCGCTCTTGAATGACGCGCAAAAGCTTGGCTTGGGTCTCAGGACTGATCGTCGAAATCTCATCGAAGAAAATGGTTCCTTGATCGGCGACCTCAAACAGCCCCTTCTTGGAAGCCACTGCGCTCGTAAAGGCGCCCTTTACGTGGCCAAATAATTGCGATTCCAGCAAATCAACTGGAATTGAGCCGGTATTTACGGGCACAAACGCCTTGTCCGCCCGCGTGGAGGCCGAGTGAATGGCTTTGGCGATCAACTCCTTGCCGGTGCCACTTTCCCCGCTGATGAGCACGGTGGAGCGGGACGGTGCGACTTGAGTCACCAGATCCAGCACCGCGAGCATTCTTTCGCTTTTGCCGATAATGTTGGGAAAATTAAAGCGCTGCTTAAGCGCGCGCTTCAGATGCAGGTTTTCATCGCGCAGCTTTCGCGATTCCACTACCTGCGCTACTTGAGCAAGCAACTCGTCGTTGGACCACGGCTTGGTAATGTAATCCTGAGCACCGTTCTTGAAAGCGGCACGAGCTGTGTCAATCGACCCGTACGCAGTAATCAACACCACGGAAAGATCCGGATCGCGGCGACGAATGTCCCGCAGCACATCGAGCCCGCTACGATCGGGCAGACTCACATCAACCAGCAAAAGATCAAACGGTTGCTCGTCGAGTTTGGCTAGACCAGCATCACCGGTTTCGGCGGTCGTAACGGTATAGCCTTCGGACGTGAGCAACAGCTCCAGGCCTTCGCGAATTTCCGCCTCGTCGTCTACGACGAGAATGGATCCTTTAGGCATGGACCGCCTTTCTAGCCACGGGGAACTCCAGGTGGAATGATGTACCCTTCCCGGCGGTCGAGCGCACGTCAATTTTCCCGGCGTGCTCTTTGATAATCCCGTAGCTCACCGAAAGGCCGAGGCCGGTGCCGCGTCCGGTGGCCTTAGTGGTAAAAAATGGATCGAAAATTTTATTGACGTTTTCACGCGCAATCCCCGCCCCAGTGTCGCTCACTTCAATTTCCACTGAGCCATTTCGCGCCGCCGTCCGTACCTGCAAGATGCCTCCCGAGGGCATCGCGTCGCGGGCATTCAAAAACAGGTTGAGGAAAACCTGCTGCAGCCGATTGGGTGAGCCCAGCACCGCTGGCAAATCCCCTTGCAGATTTTTGATTACTTGGACGTGCGAGGTCCTAAAGGGGTGGGCCACAAGAGAGAGGGTATCTTCCACCACGCTATTGACATTGATTGGGGCAAATGCAGCCGCCCCGGTGCGCGAGAAATTGAGCAAGTTATTGACGATTTCGCTCGCTCGGAAGGTTTGCTTCACAATCTTCTCGATCAATGTGTGGCGCGGGTCATCTCCCGGAAACTGTCGCGCCAGCATTTGGATGTAATTCGAAATCACCGCCAGCGGAGTGTTTACTTCGTGGGCCACACCCGCTGCCAGCAGCCCGAGCGAAGTCAGTTTCTCGGTTTGCAGCATCTGCTCCTGCATGCGTTCGCGCTCGGTTACATCATCCATCAAGATCAGCCGGCCAATATGCTCCCCGGCTTTGCTCATGAGCGGCGCAATCGACACGTTCACGATGGCCGTCCCGGAATTCCCCTTTAATCGAAACTTGTAAAAGCCGGTTACCTCGTCGGTGGACTCGCGGGAGGCTATTTCCGCAAGCAAATCCTCGGGCAAAACTTCAGCAAGCTTGCGCCCCACGGCATCATCGCGGCTGATGCCGATCAGTTGCTCGATCTGGGTGTTCCATGACTCCACGCGTCCATCGAGGTCAATTGCTAACACCCCCACATGCAACGACTCCACGATGTTTTCGCTGAAGTCTTTGAGGCGCTCGATCTGCGCCGCCTTCTGCTCGAGTGAGTGGTATAGATGGGCGTTATCGAGCGCCACGGCCACGTAGCCTGCGATGGTAAACAAAAGCTCCACGTCGTCACTGGACAGGAAATCGCCGTCCACGGTCTTACCCAGTCCAAGCACGGCAACGGTATGCTCGCGAATGCGGCAAGGAATGAAGTAATTCAAATCGATCTGTTCGAGAGTCTGCTTGACCGAGGGTGAGGCGTCGCGCGCGGCACGGGCAGATTCGTAAAACAAATATCCCCGCGCAAATTCCGGCCGTTGTGGGTCGAGGAAACTCCAATCGAGAGTTTCGCTTACGCGGATCCCCATGGATTTGGTCAATCGCAGCTTCCCGCTTTCCTGCGATTCGACGAATACTGCGAGCCGGTCTACCAAGAGGGTCTGCGACAGCCGGTCCATGACCGAGTTCAACATCGGCTCGATACGCACTTCACTGGTAAGCGTGCGTCCAAACTCAATGAGCGTGCGGCGATAATCCAAGCGGTCACGATAAAAAAAGCGGTCCAACCGTGCTTGAATCCAATCGCGAAAGGGTTGAAACAGGAACGCGGCGACAACGATGGCAATCATTCCCCCGGCGCTGCCCTTGGGCCACGCGGTATGAAACAATTCCCCAATCAGCGCCACGAACCCAAAATAGACGGCGACCACGCCCGCGGTCGCTGCGGTATACGCGAGGCCGCGCTTGAAGATGATGTCCACATCCATCAACCGGTAGCGGATGATCGCGTAGCCGAAGCAAAGCGGGATCAGCACGAGCGCCAGTGCCGAAAACTTCATCCATGGACGAAGACTTACTCCCACGATGAATGGCAGTACGTAACTGAGAATGAAAGGCGTGGTGCCTGCGAGTGTGCCCCCGGTGAGCCACTTCAATTGCTGCCGCAAAACTCCCGCGGGAGAGCGCTTGTAGCTTCGAAACAGCACGAAGCCGGCCAGTAAAAAGTAAGCGCCTAGAAGTCCAAGTTCCAACTGATTTAAAACCAGCAGTGCTCCGGGCCAGCGCAGGAAGCCAAAGACACCTAGAGCCACGCTGGCATGCACGGCAATCAATACTGCTGGCAGCCCATACACCGCGGAGAGCTTGAGCACCGAACGCAGCCGCGGTTCGCTGCGCTCAGGAAATACGAGAGCAAAGTGCAGCAAGAGCGCCGGAGCCAGCAGTGTGGCAGCGATATTTGACCAGTACACTTCCCAATCAAAAGGGTCAAGCTTGCCGCTGTAATGGAACGAATACAGGATGAAAGAAACCAGACAAAAAACGTAGAAGTGAACGGCGCGCGGAGCGTTCCACCGGCGCACAAAAATGAAGATCCCGATAAAAAGGTATAGCAGTCCTACGACCCGCAGATAGTTCTCAATGGATGTTGCTTTTGCAGCTGGCGCGGTGATGAGCGAGGTTTCGAATTCTTGGCCATTCCGGCTCAGGCGGTAACGAACTTGACTCCACATGCCCAGCCGCCACAAACGCCTGGTCAGCTGCACTGAACTGTGGACGTTACCGCCGTTGAGCGCCAACACCCGGTCGCCGTCCCGAATCCCAGCTCGCAACGCGGGAGACTCCGGGGCTACACGCCAAGCTTCCACGCCGTGGCTCGTGTCCCACCAGGTAACGCCATCGTCGGGTGTTTCAAACCGTATGCGCTGGTCGAAGTTCAAGATGGCGAAGATCACCGCAGCCAGCGTAGCCAACGCCAGCACCACCGCCCCTAAACTTTTTCGCAGGTTTTGCTTCATTTAGTTCCCGGACGGCAACCGCGTCCTTGAGTTACACTTCCGCTCAATATCTCGGTGCACGTTCGCTTCCATGTAATGGGATAAACGTTAGGGAGTAAGCTCCAGTATTTCAATGGTTTACAAGAGGGCATTCGCGGAGAAGAGAACGTTCTATGGTTTCCGGAATGCATCTTTCGCTTTCTGGTATGTCGCTGAGGCTTAAAACTGGAGGCTAAGGCCACCCCTAAACGTTCGCAGAACTGGTACCAAAACCGATCGGCCATCGCGAGTGGCTATTTGCGTGTAGCCTTGCGCCAGCAGGTTTTGACAATCGGCGGAAGCTTCCCAGCGTCCCAGCAGGAAACGCGGCAAAGGCTGCCGCACGGTGAGATGGAGATAAGGATCCAAGTGGCTACGCGTCTCCCCGAACAGGTCCTGGTGGGAAAGGGCACCACCTTTGATCCACTTATAGCTGGCATTCACGCGGGTCCCGAGTCGTGGTACACGGGCTCCGATACCGCCAGACAGGCTATGGCGATAGCGAGTTTGCAAGGCGTCGCGAAGATCCACGTCAGTGGCTAGATCACTTAGCGTGAGGGCTCCGGCATAGGCGTAAACAGCCGACAAATCCAGCCCATCAGAGATTTTTTCATGGAACGCGGCTCGCGCTCCCCAAGAGTTTGTCGGACCCCCGTCATAAGTGAACGCGTCAGAAAAGAAGTCCTGGAAGAAGTCGGGATTCGAGTTGGTACCGCGTCCAAACATGGCCACGTGACGGAGGTTGTCATGGAAGCCGGCAACCCGAAGGCTCCTTTGCTTCCCCAGGCGTTGTTCGAAGGCCAGCTCTTTGTGCCAGCCGCCTTCCAAAACCGGGCGCCCGTTGCGCCAGAGCAACACGGGAAACGCGTCGAGTTGTTTCATGGCCGTCTGCAGCAGAGCAGACTGGCCGGATTCGTCACCGGCCACATCAGGCGCGGCTGGTTCAGCCGCAAAAATGACCAAAGCTTTGGAGTTTTCCGAGACGCGAAGTTCGAGTTCAGCGCGGGGTCTAATGGCCGACGCCGAACTCCCCCCCAATCCTACAACTACGAATTCCCCGCCATAGCGCAGCGACAGCCGATCTCCAATATTGAGCGCCCCACCCTGATTCATGCTCAGGCCGCGGAACGTCAAACCGGAAGGACCAAGCTTGGCTTGGCGCATAACCAGCGTGCTCTCGGCCCCCGAGTTCAGCGAGCCCGTGGGCAGCCACATGACCGCAAGGCCCCCGGCCGCGGTATGCTCATAACTCATTTGCCCGGCCACAACCAACCGGCTGTAATGTCCGATCTTTTGATCGTAGGCAAAGGCCGTAGCCGGAGAATCCAAAATATTCGAGACCGAGCCCGGCCGGTTCGCCCCGCTAGTCAGCTCCAACCTTCCGCGTGGCAATTTTGAGGATTCTATCTTGCTGACAGCGGCCGCCTCGATGCGTGCGTCCTCTTCCGCCCATTGCAATACCGGGCGCATCGACGTTGTGGTGCGCAGCACCCACTTCCAATCTTCTGCGCTCGATTGGCTGGAAGGCTGGCGACGGAGCCGGTCGAGGGAAGCGAAGATCGAATCAAGTTCGACCTTAATCAGAGTTGTCAGATGAGCGCTGATGTGCACGTGGCGCTCGATGCTCGGCAAAAATCCGGCCAGGGTCACGCGAACCGTGTAATAACCCGGCAGAAGACGCTCGCCCACGAACAAACCGCGCGGATCGGTCAACAATTCAACGGTGGACGCGGCTTGAGCGCTTTCGGCAACCAACATCACCGTAGCACCCATTTGCGGCGTGCCGGCAGGATCGAGCACGATACCGGAGAGCTTTCCAAAAGTGCTGGAGCGGGGTGGCGAAGCGTGCGCGCACATCGCTCCGAGGGTAATCAATAAAATCCCCAGGCCCAATCGACCATTGCGACGCGAAACTAATTGTCGGCAGGTCAAGTTGTACTACCTCCCTGGTGTAGCATTTGCAGCCGCTTTGACTTCAGCGGCCGGTTTGACCGAAAACTCCATGCTCCGCGAGACGGATTGATTGGCCAGTTGATCGGTGGCATTGATTTGTAGTTTGTAGCGGCCCGGCCCAATCGCCGACAGCGGCAACAGGCGTTCGATGGTGATTTGCTCACCATTCTGTTTCATCTGTTCGGTGCTTTCGGTTACGCCCCACACTTCCTGATCGCCTTTGCGCACATGATATTCGATGGAGGCTTTGGCCTTATGCGTGGTCTCGTCTACTTTTAAATTGTAGACCTGCATGTAGATTCCCATTTTATCTTCGACCGAGAATTCACCGTTCAGCTTTGGGCGCACCTTGGAAGAGCCCAAAACGAACTGGCCGGTTCCAATTTGCTTGGCAGGCACAGGTTCGAGTTGGTCCGCCAGGATCAGGGAACTGGCGGCGAGCTTGTCGTCCGGGTAGGGCGGCACTGCCAGTCGGGTATTGATCACGCCGACGTTCCCGCTTTGCACGTCTTTAATCACCAGATCCAGCCGGTACAAACCGGGACGCAGCGGCACAGACTTCTGATAAATCGAAGAAAGCTTCAGCGATGATTGCAGCAACGAATCCGGAAAGTCGCGCGCAACGACGTCTTCAAACGTTTGCACCATGCGGCCTGTAAGGGTGCTTATCCGCCCGAAAATATTCAGCTTGGCGGAATGTACCCCGTCTTTGTTCTGGAACGTCAGCTGGCGATTGGAAATCTGAACGGTTATCGGGACGAGAACCGTTTCGCCGGTCACACGCATAAAATCATACCGGTAATCGAACTGAATTTGATTCCGCACGATAGAATGCGTGACTAGTTCTTCCAGGTCCTTGAATTTCACATCGGGTGGGCGCTGGATCTTGGCGTAAAGTTCCAGCCGGTTAAACTCGTTCATGCTCGCCGGCTCGCCACCCATCGACCTAGGCAAATGTGTTCCATCCGAGCGCGAGAAGCGGTCGGTCTTGCTGGCCATCCCCATTTGTTCCATCAAGCTAAGTCCCGCGCCGGGCACATGCAATAATGCGTCTTTTTCGGAGGGGTCCATGGTCAGCCGGTATTCACCGGAGCCGCTGGGGTCGACAAATTCTAGATTGACGTCGTTGCCGATTCCTTCGAGATAGCGGTAACGCCACTTCTCAAAAGGATAGGTAGAAGTCGACCCGCCACCCTCTTCCATGGGTCGCTCGTAACTGCCCCCCGACGGATGTGATTCGGTCTCATCCGGCTTGCCCCACATAATATAGATGCGCCCGCGATCGGTCTTCCAACCGGGGATGCCTGAGGCAAAGCGCTCGTTGGCATACGCGATGCGGCGGTAATGCTCTTCTTTGAAAGAATTGTCGGTGGAGTCCGGGTTGGGATTGCGTCGCAGCCAGAATTGCTCGATAAACTGTTCGCGCTCTTCGTTTGTGGCAAATTGCAGGAACGCGTTCCGCTCTTCCGGCATAATGATGTAGACCACTTCTTCGTTAAGCCACTTCTTATAGGCGTTGTCGAGTTCCTTTAGGGTTTTCTTGGCGCGGCGTTTCTTATCCTTGTCGGAAAGCTCCTGCGGCTTGGCAACATCTTTCTTATCATCATTCTTGTCGCTGGCTTTGCTCCAGATTGGAACGCATACTCCCAGGCACAGCAGGCCGACAACCAAGCGATTCAGACGTTTCATCACCAAACACCTCGCCCTATGGAAATCAAATTCTATGCCTTGGGAAGCAGCCCGTCAATTAAAGAATACCCGCCCGAGCGAAGCACCTACCCCTATAGACAGGTCAGAATCTGCAGCTAGACCGGGGGTTGCCTGGGGGGTGGGGATTTTTGAGGTATTCCGATGGTCCTAGCGGACCGGGGGAACTTACGGGAAAGTGATCAGTCTACTGAATTCGCTGCAGATGGGAGTCGGAGCCAATCAGCGACTCAAATATGGCCAGGACGTGTCGGCGATAGTCCACCATCCGTTGAAGCAAATCGCGCAAACTCGAGTCGCGCTCGGCTTCCCGGTGCCATTTGGCCAGGACAGCGGGAGGCACCTCAATATCGCGGCGCAGCTCGTCGGCAGAGTGCCCACGCAGGAATAGCCCATAAAAAAATGCGGCTTCCCTTTGGGGGAAATCGAAATCGTGCTGCGTCTCGTCGCGAACGACTTGCGGTTCCGTAACCGGGATTTGGGTAGTAGCCATCGACGAAGGGGCAGTTTACCCGAAACGTTTCCGGCGTCAAGGGGTACTAGGGTACCGACGTGCCCACAGGAGTACTTCTATTGGAACCAGGTACGGTCCTGCGCGAGAGGTTCCGGCCAGTGCGACTGGCCTATACGGTGATCAAGGGAAACCGTTAGAGCACTTTAACTTGTTCAATTACTGGCATTTCACTATGGGTGGGGAGTCGGACATTACGTTCAAGATGTTCAACAAAGGTACGATGGGCGCGAGTTGCAAAGTGATGTTTGAGCTGTACGACGCCTACCTTGCGTTGCGCTTGCAGATCGCGGATCGGAAGAAAGCAACAACCGGAGCGCTTTTCGACAGCCATCTCCGGAACCAATGAGACACCCATCCCGGCGGACACCATCGCAAGAATGCTAGAGAACTGGCCACATTCAAAGACGATATTGGGCCGCAGGCGCGAGCGCTGGCAGGCCGAAATCGTGTTCTCGCGGAAGCAATGCCCTTCTTTGAGAAGAAGAAAGAAATCGTTCTTGATGTCGCGAAGGGAAAGAGCTTTTTTTGAAGCAAGCGGATGATTCGAAGGTACCACGGCGAACAGAGGCTCGCGAAACAGTTCAGTAGACAGTAAGTCGTCTCCTCGAACAGGCAGGGCGAGCAGCGCCAAATCCAGGCTTCCGGAACGCAAACGCTCGAGGAGCACAGGCGTTAGCTCTTCCGCGACGCGCACTTGGATCGTCGGATGCTGCGTGGCAAAGCCCCTAAGGATTCTCGGAAGCAGGTACGGCGCGATCGTAGGGATGGTGCCTAGAACCACGGTGCCTTTCTCGCTGCCGGACATCTCCTGAATTTCTGTGCGCGCCTCGCCAACTTGTCGAAGAATCGCCAGCGCTTTAGGTAGAAACGCTGTCCCGAACGGTGTGAGCCTGACCGTGCGTGGCAGGCGGTCGAAAAGTTTTGCGCCGAGCTCATCCTCAAGTTTGAGAATCTGCTGCGAGAGAGAGGGCTGGGCTACATTGGTCCGGCGGGCTGCGCGAGTGAAATTCCCAGCTTCCACGATGGCGCAAAAATATCGCAACTGATGAAGTTCCACGGCTCCAATCCCCCCCATTTTAACTATTGGCTTAAACTATCGCTGGGATAGAGACGATATATTAGACTAATGCGTCCTCCCCAGCATAAAGTCTCTTCCCCAGCCGGTGCGTCTCGCGGGAGGCGCGAAGGCTCCCTTAGCGGGAGCGGCTAATCGGAAATCTGAGGAGGAAATCGATGGCAACCAAAAAACACGCAAGCGATTCGGTCGTTAAACGCGCCGACCTGACCAAAAGGGTAGGCGTAGAGCAAATCCGTGCGCGGGGCGTCAATGTCGAGCATTTGCTCGAACTACTAGTGGACGCTGCCGGCGCGGAATTCACCACCTACTACTACTATACGATTCTGCGCATGAACCTGGCAGGCAAGGAGGATTACAAAGAGATATGCGAAGATGCCCGCCTAGAAGACCGCGCTCACTTTGAATTGATTACGCCGCGGATTTACGAATTGGGAGGTAAGCTCCCGTCGGACATTCGAGTGTTCGCCGACCGTGCCGGCTGTCCGGATGCCTTCTTGCCGGGTTATTCCGGTGTCACGGAAAAAGGCGTACAGACCGTGGAGAAAATTCAGCAACAATCGGTGAAAGCGGCGGATATTCTCGAGGTGCTGCTGGAGGCGGAGCGTTGCGCCATCCGCACCTGGAGCGAAATCTGTGACTTAACCTTCGGGAAAGATCCGCGTACCTACGACATGGCGGCACGCATTCTCAATGAAGAAGTTGAGCATGAGGCGTGGTTTATTGAATTGTTGAGCATGGAGCGCGACGGCGTTAGCCGTCCCTCCGGCCACTTCCGCCGCGGTGATCCGGGCGACGCACCCTATAGCAAGAATCGTGGATTTTATAATCCATGATGATTTTAAAATAGAACTAGATGATGACCGAATCGGCGCCGAAGGAGCATCAGATTCGTCTGATTTTTCCAGACGCAATGGAAAAAACGATCTCTGTCCACGAGGACGAGTTGGTGCTCCTCGCCGCGTTTCGCAAGGGAATTGACTTGCCCAGCATGTGTCTTCAGGGCTGGTGCCTTACGTGTGCGGGTCGAGTCGAGGGTCAAGGCGCGTGGGATCAATCGGCAGCGCGCCGTTATTTCGAAGAGGATCGCGAAAGCGGATTCATTTTGCTGTGCACAGCAAAGGCGCGTTCCGACTTAGTTGTCCGCACCCACCAACGCGAGGCGATGCGTGATGAACGGGACCGCCAAGGCCTGCCCGCACCACGCGGTTAAGTGAAGTTCCCGCGCGATGGCGCCGAGATTTACTGAAGATTCTCTCTCGCCGGCCAGAAACACTTCAAGAGCAGCTTCAGTCGGGCAGGCACTTCCCCTTGGTCTCCATTGCAAATGGAATAATCAGTAGGCCAACCGCGAAAGCAATTGCAGAATAAGCTACCGGTCTGCCGAGCGTGCCTGCGCGATGGACCAGTGCCCCCAGCAGAAAATTTACCCCCGCACCGATGAAGCGGCCAAACGTTGTCGCAAACGCGAATGCCGTTGCGCGAACCGGTGTTTGGTATAGTTCCGGGATCCACAGGCTGAACATCGTAAAATTGCCCCCAAAAAATCCTAAGAACATCAACAACACCATGAACAGGGCCAGTCCGTTGGGCAAATAGAAAGCCCAGCCGAAACTGAGCGCAATGCAAACGCTCATTCCGGCGAAATAAATGGCCAGAGTTGGACGCCGCCCTAGTCGCTCCGCCAGGCACGGAAGGGCAAGGCACCCCAAAATAGTTCCGATGGACAGCAGCGCGGTGGCTAGCGAAACCGTTCGCGTTGCCTGCAAGGCAGACATTCCGGCTTCTTTGGCGAGTATGAGGATGGCGGCCGGCTCATAAACAGAGCCAGCCCATAGACCAATGATCGCAATCGTCACCAGAGCGGTTACTACAATCGTGCGACGGCGATACTGTGAATTAAAAACTTCGCGCAGAGGCCTTCGATGATGTAACGGAGAAGCAAGACGCTTCCAGCGCTCTGGTTCCTTCACCTGGGCCCGAATTATGATGGCCAGGATAACCGGGGACAAACCACAAAGAAACATTGCCCGCCACCCAAAGCGAGCGCCAACGGTATAGTTCAATGCGGCAGCCAGGAAAAACCCTGCGTAAAAACCTGTTTGCAGATAACCTGCACCCATCTTACGCCGATCCTCAGGCCACGCTTCGGCGACGTAGGTGCCAGCCATGGCCCATTCTCCCCCGATGCCGATTCCGGCCAACAAGCGAAAAATGGCGAGCTCCCACACGTTCTGAGAGAGAGCCGCTAGTCCTGTGAAGATCGCATAGACGAAGATGGTTGCAGCCAGAACGCGAGCACGTCCAAAGCGATCGGCAATCGGCCCCCAAAGAAAAGCCAAGCCCCAACCGATCAGAAAAACCGCGAACAGGATTGAGCCTGCCCACGCTACGTTTCCGGCAGTGTTTGCTATACCTGATTTGGGTAAAAGCTCCGACAGAGCTGGACTCAGCACCAAGGCGTAGATGAAGGAATCCATCCCATCGAGTGTCCAGCCAAACCAGGCTCCCCAGAAACCTCTGATCTGATCTCGAGTGAGCGACGAGGGCAATAGAAATCACCTGGGCCGCGTGTGTATACACCATGCCCGAGATCCAAGGCAAGCGCAGCAAACGTGGACAAACGTGGACACGTTTCGGCACAAGTAATCTTACAGCGGGCAGGGATACGGCCTTCAAGCGACAACGTAGAGGCAATTAGCTCATGCGTGGCTTGAGAAGCCCCCGCGTTTACGCGTGGGAGTTATCACGAGCTTGCTGGACTTACATCGGGTTACGCGTGGAACGGACAAAGTCCCTTAAAGCGGATACATTCGGACCATAGGCCCCGACTCGACTGGCGTCCACCGGCAGGCCGAAATGTTCTGCGAGATCGATATTGATACCGGCATCGTTGAGTTCCGAGAGACTGAAGCCCACAGCCGGCAGGATGCGGTTTATCCCGCTCGGATAGACCGGTCGAGGGGGACGATGGCGCCGCCAGGGTAGACGCGCAATTTGAAAGAATTGGTGCCAGTCGTTTTTATCCCACATATCGTTCGCTCCGGCCTAACCTCTTGGACGGACCGCTAAGGACTTGGATGCGCCCAAATCGATTAAGGTTCCATTGGCCACAAGCTGCAATCGTAAATCAGCAAAACTGAGACCTGCGCGACGCTAACTTCCCGTATACCCCAGAATCAGCCAGCAGTCTAGATATCCTTAGCGGATGTTTCAAATTCGTTATACCAAGAGGGCGCTGCTATAGTAGAGGTTATAATCCTGGGAGTTCTGCCCGCAATGTCCAAACCAGTTATCGTCGTGCATTATCACGAGCTCTGGCTAAAAGGACGCAACCGCAACTTTTTCCTCAACAAGCTGCATATAGCCCTGAAACGCTCACTCGACGGTATTCCCTTTTCTCGTATCGGGCGGCCAGGCGACCGCATGATTGTTGTATTGCAAGAAGAGACCGCGGTCGAAGAAGCGCTGTCGCGCATTGGTCGCGTCTTAGGTGTGGCCAATTATGCCCTGGCCAGAACGATCGAGCGAACTCCCGAGGCCGCTATGGAAGAGATTTGCGAAGCGGCCTGGCAACAATTTGCGACGCAAGACTTTGCTACGTTTGCCGTGCGCGCGAAGCGCAGCGACAAATCGTTTCCGCTCAATGCCATGGCGGTTGAATCCCAAGTAGGCCGGTATCTGCTCGACAAACTGCGTGCGGCCGGACGCGACGTTCGAGTGCGATTAAACGATCCCGAGGTGACTTGCCATATCGAGATAACTCCGGGTCCCGTCCTGGTTTATTCTCGAAAAATTCCTGGGCCCGGTGGGCTACCCGCGAATAGCGGCGGACGGATGATGTGCCTGCTCTCCGGCGGCTTCGATTCTGCGGTGGCTGCCTACAAAATGATGCGCCGCGGCGCACATCTTTCCTTCGTCCATTTCTGGGGAGGCGGCGCGCGTGAAGGAGAATCTTCGGTTCACGTGGCGCGTGAGCTCGCAAGACAACTGGTGCCCTACCAATTCACGGCGCGTCTTCATCTGGTGCCTTTCGAGCCGCTGCAACGCGAGATTGTTCAAGCTGCCCCGGAAACCTATCGAATTCTGCTGTATCGGCGCCTCATGTTGCGGATTGCGTCGCGGCTGGCACTGCGCGAGCGAGTTCACGCCCTGGTGACCGGCGACAGCCTTGGGCAGGTCGCATCGCAAACGCTGCAAAACATGGTAGCCGTAGGAGACGCGGTGCGCATGCCGGTGTTCCGCCCGCTGGCCGGCGATGACAAGCTCGAGATCATGGCGCTAGCGCGGAAAATCGGTACCTATGAAATTTCTGCCGAACCTTTCCACGATTGCTGTCCAGTGTTTATGCCGCGGATTCCGGCGCTTTTTGCATCGCCCGAAGAACTAACCCGCGCCGAGGCAGCACTCGATATGGAGCAATTGCTGCGCCGCGGCCTGGAAAGCGCGACCATTGAAAAATTCCGCTTGAGCGCCGGCCGCGTCGAGTCAGTCGCCCCGGTACGCGCCGCCACCGCATAGCAGCGCGCCATCTTCTAATCGAAGCAATCCAAAAATAGAAAAGGGGAGATGCCAGCATCTCCCCGGTCAGAAAATGTTTGGATGGTTTTAATTCATCAAAAGCTACCAGTCGCGGCCACGCCCGCCACCACCTCCACCGCCACCTCCGCGTCCCCCTCCCCCGCCACGCCCGCCACCACCGTCAGCGTCGTCTGTCCGCTCACAATGCCGCTGGTCGCGCTGATCGTCGAAGCGCCAATCTTCAGAGCCGAAGCCAGTCCTGTGGTGCTGATGGTAGCCGTGGTGGTGCTCGAAGAAGCCCACGTCACGCTGCCGGTCAGGTTCTGCGTGCTGCTGTCACTGAACGTCCCTGTCGCCGTGAATTGCTGCGTGCCGCCAGCGGCCACGCTCGGATT
>Ga0209117_1000019_pt1 | contig 149260 bp, 126 predicted proteins | sample BlaSpr_A8_OM2_M2_FD_187978 | JGI IMG/M metagenome (GOLD analysis project Ga0209117, IMG submission 187978) | Forest soil microbial communities from Thunder Bay, Ontario, Canada - Black Spruce, Ontario site 2_A8_OM2_M2 (SPAdes) (version 2) | ecosystem: Environmental > Terrestrial > Soil >... | reverse complement strand
GAAGACGAGACGCAGATCATCTGCGACATCCCCGGCCCGGAACGCGAAAGAGTCCCCCTACCGGAGCCCACATACGCCGATTTGCGCACATGACCATGCACCCCATCCCAGCGCAGTCTCCCGCTGCGGCGGCTGCTTACGGGCTTGCGCTCGCCGCCGTGTATACTCGGGTGTCCAATGTATGATTCCTTTTCTGCATCTTGGGCCGATTACGATTCCCACCTTCGGCTTGATGGTGGCCGCGGCGCTCCTGGTCTCCGCGTACGTGCTACAAGCCGATTTCAACCGCCGGCGCGCGGACCTCGAGCGTATTCCCGGATACAAGGGACAGCGCGACGAAGGCTTTCTCATCATTGGCATCGCTGGAATTGCCGGCCTGATTGGCGCGCGCCTCTATCACGTCCTGGAAAGCCCCAGCGAGTTTTTTGCGGACCCGTGGAATTTGCTGTTCAGCCGGTTTGGGTTTGCGTGGTTCGGCGGATTCCTCGGCGGATTCCTGGCACTTGTGCTGATGGCGCGGCGCCTGAAAATCCCTCTGCTGTTGTTTCTGGATACTTGCTCACCCGCGGCGTGCGTGGGTTACGCCATCGGACGCATCGGCTGCTTGCTTTCCGGCGACGGCGATTACGGCGTGCCGACTTCGCTGCCTTGGGGCATGAGCTTTCCCAATGGCGTTGTGCCCACGATGCAGCGCGTGCATCCCACGCCGCTCTACGAGTTTTTCATCTGGCTCGCCATTGCCGCGTTTCTTTGGCACATGGGAACAAAATCGCTGCGCGGCCCGAAAGCCCGCGGCGAAATTTTTGCCAATTATCTGATTCTGACTGGCCTTGCGCGCTTTCTCATCGAGTTCCTCCGCATCAATCCTCGCTCGTTTTTCGGATTGTCGAACGCGCAGGCGGCGAGTTTGCTGTCCATCCTGGTTGGCGCGGTGTTACTTTGGCGTATCAAAAGCCAATTTCATGCGCTCAAAAAAGAGCACCGCATCGTAGAGCACATCGCCGCGCGTGGCGACGTCTTGCAGCCGGAATATCACAAGCCCACGCCTGAATGCCCGCACCCGGAGCGTTGGCACATGTATGACTCCATGACCGCCGAAGTCGAAGTTCTCGATTTTCTGAAAACCATCGTCACCACCATCAAGCCCGAACTCGTGGTGGAAACCGGTACGTTTTCCGGCCTAAGCACACTGCGCATCGCGGAAGGCCTGAAAGCCAATGGATTCGGTCGCGTAATCACATGCGAGTACGACGCAAAAGTATTTGCCGCAGCGAAAGAACGGTTCGCTGCATCCGGCCTGATTGAGTGGATCGACGCGCGGAATGAGTCGAGCCTGCAGATGAAAGTGGATGGACGCATCGACTTGCTGTTTTGCGACAGCGACACGCCGATTCGCGGACAGGAAGTCCGCCATTTTTTGCCGCAGATAAATCCCTACGGATTGATCTTAATGCACGATGCAAGCTCCTCAATGAAAACGGTGCGCGAAGCCGCGCTGCAGATGGAGCAAGAGGGATTGATTTCTGTGGTGCTGCTGCCCACCCCGCGAGGCTTGGTAGTAGCCCAAAAGCGCGAAGGCAGAAAATGAAACCAGCTCTTTTCTACGGATTCTCTGTGAACTCAGCGTCTCTGCCTAAGATTTTCTTGCATTGCGAAGCGTTCGCCAAAATGTTGAATGGCTTGAACAGCCCGGGATATCATTCGCCATGCCAAAAAAGCTTGCTTGCGTCCTGTTGATTTTAGCGTCCGCTACTGTTACTTGCGCGCAACAATCGCACGCCGATGTCACAGTAATCCGTGCCGGCAAATTCATCGACGTCGACGCCGGCCGCGCCCTCTCGAATCAAACGATCATCATCCGCAATGGCAAAATCGAGTCCATCGGCGAAAATCTACCGATTCCCGCTGGCGCGACCATCGTTGATCTTTCAAGAATGACGGTCCTTCCGGGCCTGATCGATTGCCACACGCACCTTGCTGACGGCGCCCATGATGGCAACGGCGACCCCATGTCTCAGCTCAAACGCACCGCATCCCAAGTCGTTCTCGAATCCATTCCCAATGCGCGCGTCACCCTCGAATCCGGCTTCACCACCGTGCGCGATGTCGGCGTCTATCGGGCTCTCAACGACGTCGCTCTACGCGATGCAATCAATCGCGGCTACGTGATCGGCCCGCGAATGTTCGTTGCCGGAGCCTACATCACCATTACCGGAGGCGCCGGTGCGATGACAGGTTCCGCTCCGGATATTACGCTCCCTTGGGATCTCCGTTACGGCGAAGCCAACAGCCCCTGGGAAGTGCGCCAAAAAATTCGACAGCTCGCGCATGACGGCGTTGACCACATCAAAGTCCTTTCCACTGGCGCGGTGCTCACGCATGGCAGCAATCCCAATTCTTCGGAGTTCACGCCCGAAGAATTGCAAGCTGCGGTGAGCGAAGCGGCAAATTTTGGTCTCCGCGTGGAAGCGCATGCGCACGCTCCCGAAGGAATTAAGAATGCGATTCGCGCTGGAGTCGCTTCCATCGAGCACGCTACGCTGATTGATGACGAAGGAATCGCACTGGCGAAAGAGCGCGGGACTTATCTCGACATGGACATCTATGACGAGGAGTGCATCCAGGAAGCGGGCCGCAAAGGCAAGATGCCAGCGGATTTTCTGGAGCACGATCGCAATCTCGGCGAAGCGCAGCGCCAGCGCTTCACCAAAGCTCTGCGCGCCGGAGTGAAAATGTCTTTCGGCACCGACGCCGGCGTCTGCCCCTACGATGTTGCTGCGCGGCAGTTTGCGTTCATGGTCAAGTACGGCATGACGCCGATGCAAGCGATTCAGTCCGCCACGAGCAACGCCGCCGATCTTCTCGGCAAATCTGATCTCCTTGGCTCGCTAAAGCCTGGCAAGTACGCTGACATCATCGCCATTTCGGGCGATCCAATGGCCGACATTCGCGTTCTGGAGCATGTCTCCTTCGTAATGAAGGAAGGCAAAATTTACAAACAGTAGGCGGAAAGCGCAGAGGAGTCGCAGAAAAGAGAAACGCGAGGGAACACACAGAGGAAAGTTAGAGCATTTGACGGAGGACGTACTGCAAAATGCCGCCGTGATGGTAGTAGGAGACTTCCTCGGGAGTGTCGGCGCGGGCGATTACAGAGAATTGTTTGGTTTTGCCATCTTCGGATTTTGCGCGCACGCTGATGGATTTTGCGGGCGCTAGTGAGGCGATGCCTTCGAAGTCGAAAAGTTCGTGGCCGGTCAGACCGAGGGATTCGCGATTTTCGCCATTTTGAAATTCGAGCGGCATCACTCCCATGCCGATCAGGTTGCTGCGGTGGATGCGCTCGTAGCTTTCGGCAATGACGGCGCGCACACCCAGGAGGCGCGTGCCTTTCGCGGCCCAGTCGCGCGAAGAGCCGGAGCCGTATTCTTGTCCGGCGACGACCACGAGCGGAACGCCGGCTTCGCGATATTTCACGGCGGCGTCGTAGATGGACATTTTTTCGCCGCCGGGAAGATACAGAGTCCAGCCGCCTTCCGTGCCGGGCGCGAGCTGATTGCGCAAGCGAATGTTGGCGAAGGTTCCGCGCACCATGACTTCGTGATTGCCGCGGCGCGCGCCGTAGGAATTGAATTCGTGGGGTTTGACGCCGTTGGCGATGAGATATTTTCCAGCGGGAGAATCGACGGGAATCGAGCCGGCGGGAGAAATGTGATCGGTAGTAACGCTGTCGCCGAGAATGGCGAGGACGCGCGCGGCGTGAACATCAGCGAGCGGCGGCGGAGTCTTCGGCATATTTTCGAAATACGGCGGAAGCTTGATGTACGTGGATTTCGGATCCCACTGATAAAGATCGCCCTGCGGAATGTGCATGCCTTTCCAGTGCGCGTCGCCCTCGAAAACTTGGCTGTATTGCTTCTGGTACATCCCGGTGGTAACGGCGGCGCGCACCGTGGTTTCGATTTCCAGAGGCGTGGGCCAAATATCGCTGAGGAACACAGGCTTGCCAGATTTATCGGAGCCGAGCGGCTCGGTGGTGAGATCGATATCCATGCGGCCGGCGAGCGCGTAGGCGACTACCAGCGGCGGCGAAGCCAGGTAATTTGCGCGCACCAGCGGATGGATGCGTCCTTCGAAATTGCGATTACCGCTAAGGACGGCGACGGCGACGAGATTATTTTCTTTGATGGCGGCGCTGATGGGATCGGATAGCGGGCCGCTGTTGCCGATGCAGGTGGTGCAGCCGTAACCGACAAGATGGAATTTTAATTTTTCGAGGAACGGTGTAAGGCCAGCGGCGGCGAGATAATCGGTAACGACTTTGGAACCGGGAGCGAGGCTGGTTTTAACCCAGGGTTTCACTTGCAGGCCGCGCTCTACGGCCTTTTTTGCGAGCAGGCCTGCGCCGAGCATCAGGGATGGATTCGAAGTGTTGGTGCAACTGGTGATCGCGGCGATGACGACGGCGCCGCTGGAAAAATCAAATGAGTCCCCATTGTTGCGGACTTGAATATGTTTTTGCGGCGCGCCTTCGACAACTTTGGTGAAGGAAGATTTTGCGTTGCGCAGCGCGACGCGATCTTGCGGGCGCTTGGGTCCGGCGACAGTGGGCTCGACAGTGCCGAGATCGAGTTCGAGCTTGTCGCTGAAAATTGGATCAGGCGTGGAGTCGGTGCGGAAGAGAGATTGTTCCTTGCAGTAGGCTTCGACAAGCGCGACTTGTTCGTGCGCGCGTCCGGTGAATTGGAGATAGGCGAGCGTTTCGGAATCAACCGGAAAGAACCCCATGGTCGCGCCATATTCGGGAGCCATGTTGGCGATGGTGGCGCGATCGGGAACGCTCAGGCTGGAAAGGCCGGTGCCATAGAATTCGACAAATTTGCCGACGACGCCTCTTTTGCGCAGCATTTCGGTGACAGTGAGGACGAGGTCGGTGGCCGTGGCGCCTTCGCGGAGTTTGCCGTGAAGGCGGAAGCCCACGACTTCGGGAATGAGCATCGAGGACGGCTGGCCGAGCATGGCAGCTTCGGCTTCGATGCCGCCAACCCCCCAGCCGAAAACGCCGAGGGCGTTCACCATGGTGGTGTGGGAATCCGTACCTACTACGGAATCGGGATATGCCTCGACGCGGCTGCCGGACGGCATCGCGCAGACGACGCGCGCGAGATATTCGAGATTTACCTGATGGCAAATGCCGGTGTCCGGAGGAACGACTTTGAAATTTTTGAACGCGGTTTGGCCCCAGCGGAGAAAGGCGTAGCGCTCGACGTTGCGCTGGAATTCGAGCTCGGCGTTAAGGCCGAAAGCGTTGGCGTCGCCGAATTTGTCGACTTGCACGGAATGGTCGATGACCAGCTCGGCGGGGAAGAGCGGATTGATGCGCGCGGGATTGCCGCCCATGCGCTGAACGGCTTCGCGCATGGTGGCGAGATCGACGATGGCGGGGACGCCGGTGAAATCTTGCAGCAAAACGCGTGCGGGCATGAAGGCGATTTCTTTTTGCGCGCCGTTGGGAGTCCAGCCGGCTAGAGCGCGAATGTCTTCGGGATGGACGGAGTGGCCATCTTCAAAGCGCAAAAGATTTTCCAACAGGATGCGGAGAGAGAAAGGGAGCTTCGCGAGAGTGGTGAGGCTTTGTTGTTCCAGTTTTTCGAGGCGATGAATTTCAAAGGATTGCGCGCCGACGTTGAGCTTGTCGCGCGTGCCGAAAGAATTGCCTGCGGGGATGGCCATCCTGGCTTCCTTTCACGGGGTAGCGCAGCCTTATATCATAACTGAAAACGAAACCCAGCGCGGGCGACTATACTGGTAGACGATGAAGATTGTTTTGATTTCGACGTATGAGTTGGGGCGGCAGCCGTTTGGGTTGGTGTCGCCAGCGGCTTGGCTGCGGAAGCGCGGGCATGAGGTGGCGTGTTTTGATTTGACGCGGCAGGAGCTGGACGCGGGAGCGGTGCGCGGGGCGGAGTTGATTGCGATTTATTTACCGATGCATACGGCGACGCGACTGGCTTGCAAGTTGATTCCTTCGCTGCGGGAGCAGAATCCGCAGGCGCATCTTTGCTGTTACGGATTGTATGCGCCGATGAATGCGGAGTATTTGCGGTCCCTGGGTATGGGGACGATTTTGGGTGGCGAGTTTGAGGGTGGGTTGGTGCGATTGGCGGAGGGGTTGACGGCGACGCGATCCCGAAACGGGGAAACGGCGAGGGTGGAGGACGGCAAGAAGCTGCAGGGGCCCGAAAAGCCGCAGGGCTGCGAAGACTCCGCCCCGTGCTACAGGGACTGGGATGCGCTAAAGCACGCCCCTACAACTTTTTCAGCGACTCAGTCAGAGCCGATGATTTCTATGGAACGGCTTAAGTTTGAGGTGCCGGACCGGGCGGGACTCGCGCCTATTGCGAAGTACGCGCACCTGGTGGTGCCTGGTGATGGGTATCGCGTAGTGGGGTCGACGGAGGCTAGCCGGGGCTGCAAACACGTTTGCCGGCATTGCCCGATTGTGCCGGTTTACAACGGCGTGTTTCGGATTGTGGAGCGCGACGTGGTGCTGGCGGATGTTCGTCAGCAGGTGGCGGCGGGGGCGCAGCATATTTCGTTTGGCGATCCGGATTTTTTCAATGGGATTCGGCATGCAATGGAGTTGGTGGAGGCATTTCACCGCGAGTTTCCGGATGTGACGTACGACGTGACCATCAAGATTGAGCATTTGCGGAAGCAGGAGCAGCACCTGGCGCGCCTGCGGGATACAGGTTGCTTGTTTGTGATCAGTGCGGTGGAGTCGGTGGACGACGGAATCTTGGAGCGGCTCGATAAGGGGCATACGCGGGAAGATTTTCTTTATGTGGCGCGAAAGTTTCGCGAGCTAGGGATCACGCTGCATCCGACGTTTGTGCCGTTTACGCCGTGGACGACGATGGAGGGCTATTTGGATTTGCTGCGGGTCTTGGTCGCGGAACAACTTGTTGAGAATGTGGCGGCGATTCAACTTGGGATTCGGCTGCTGATTCCGGAGGGCTCGCGATTGCTGGAATTGGAGGAAGTGCGGCAGACGGTGGGCGCGTTTGATGCGGAGTCGCTGGTATATCCGTGGAGGAACGCGGATTCGCGGGTGGATGCTTTGAGCGAAACGGTGCAGTCGATTGCGGCGGAGGCGGACCGGAAGAAGGAATCGCGGGCGGCGGCGTTTGCGCGGATTTGGAAGGCGGCTCATGCGGCGGTGGGAGTGGAGGCGCGGGAGCTGCGAGTGACGGCGGGGCGAGAGGTGCCATTCTTAAGCGAGCCATGGTATTGCTGCGCGGAGCCCACGCGAGATCAGTTAGTGGCGATTGGAGGCGCAGCTACGAAAGCGCAGCGTGAGCACGTGGTAATGGCTGATGATTTTGTTTAAAACAAGTGTCGACCGTGAAAAGCGGCGGCCCTTCGAGGCTCAGGGATAAACAAGACCGCCGCACTCCCAAAAATCGTGTACTGCGTGCCTTACTAGAGATGGCAATTTGAAGGATGTAGATGGACGCGAAAAAGGTATTGGTGTTTGCGGGGAAGCTGGGGTATCAGACGCGGAGCTTTGATGCGGCGGCGCAGAAGTTGGGCGTCGAGTTGGCGTTTGTTACGGACCGGTGTCACCAGTTGGATGATCCGTGGGGAGATCGCGCGATCGCGGTGCATTTTGAGTCGCCGGAGGTTGCTGCTTACACCGTCTTGGAAGCAGCGCGTGCTGGCGAACGCGTTGACGGGATTTTGGCACTGGGCGACAGACCGGCGGTTGCGGCGGCATACGTGGCGCGGGGATTGGGGCTGGCGTACAACCATGCGGCGTCGGTGGAAGCTTGCCGAAGCAAATTGCGGATGCGCGAAGTGTTTCGCGATGCGGGGCTGCGCGTACCGTGGTTTCGCATCGTGGCGCTACAACCTGCGCCAGAGCCGGCGCTGCTGGGGATTTCGTATCCATGCGTTCTGAAACCGCTTTCGCTTTCGGCAAGCACAGGAGTGGTTCGCGCGAACAATCGCGAGGAGTTTTTGCGAGCCGCGGCGCGTGTGCGGCGCGTGCTGGAGTCGCCGGAGATTTTGGCGAGCCGGGAAGCGAATCTGGAACAGATGATAGTGGAGGGATACATTCCTGGAAGGGAAGTGGCGGTTGAAGGGTTGCTGACGGACGGAGAGTTTCGCGTGCTGGCGATGTTTGATAAGGCGGATCCGTTGGAGGGGCCGTTTTTTGAGGAGACGATTTACGTTACGCCTTCGCGATTGCCTGACGTGCAGCAGCAGGAGATTGAGCGGTGCGCGGCGGATGCTGTGCGGGCGCTGGGGCTCTCGCACGGGCCGGTGCATGCGGAGTTTCGGATCAACGACGAGGGAGTGTGGCCGCTGGAGATTGCGCCGCGGCCGATTGGGGGATTGTGCGCGCAGGCGCTGCGGTTTGGGACAAATGAAACTGATGAGGTAATCGGGTTGGAGGAATTGTTGCTACGGCACGCTGTGGAGATGCCGGTTGGAGATTGGAAACGCGAGGCAGTGGCTTCGGGAGTGATGATGATTCCGGTGCCAGCTAGCGGCGTGTTGGAGAGCGTGGAGGGCGAGGGGGAGGCGCGAGCAATTCGGCACGTAGTTGGGCTGGAGATTACGGCGCGGATGCATGATTACATTGCGGCTTGGCCGGAGGGCTCGAGTTATTTGGGATTTTTGTTTGCGCGGGCAGAGACAGCGGAAGAGGTGAAAGGGGCGTTGCGGGTGGCGCATGGGGAGTTGCGGTTCGCGATTCGGGAGAGATTGGCGGTGGAACATCCGGCGACGCGGCGAGTGATGGGGTAAATGCGGATGCACCAATGTTGAGTTGTAGTGACGGAACAGTTGAGATCCTTCGGCCCGGCAAAAGACGCCGGGCCTCAGGATGACACCTTATAAATTCTCGTGGCGACCTGAATTTCGTGGCCGCAGCTAGAGCCGTATTGAGGGAACAGCCGCGAAAGCGGCGGCCCTTCGAAGCTCAGGATAAACAAGACCGCCGCACTCCAATTAGCCTTTGGCTTTGGGGGCTACGTAGCCTTCGGGGAGCTTGGCGCCCTCACCGAAGAAGAATTGCTCCATTTGTTCTTCCATGATTTTTTGCGAGCTGGGATCGAGCGGATTGAGGCGATATTCGTTCATCACCATTTTTGAGTGCTCGATCCACAGCTTCCAGGCATCTTTCGAAACATTTTCGAAGACGCGCTTGCCGAGCTCGCCTTTCCATGGCGGGCGGTCGAGACCGGGCATGTCTCTGCCGAATTTTACGCAGTGCACCATGCGGGTGCCGGGCTTGACCGGCTCATTTGCGGGCGGTGTGGGGCCGCAGGAATCATTCGCCATAGTTGTGTCCTCGTGAGCTGTACATTTTTGACGATACCGCAAGCGATGGGAAATTCCTAGTGCGCGGCCGAGCAGCCATTAGGAATCGGGTTAGCGGGATAGTAGAATCGCGGCGCATTCCGTGATTGAGGAAACCTACGCAACGTTCGTTGCTGCACGAGCCAAACGCACTTCTAACGTACAGTCGCAAGAAAGCATCTGATGATAACCGGAAGTGGAGGCGGCGCATTGTCTGACATCACCACGCTGTTTTGGGACATAGGTGGAGTCATTCTGACGAATGGATGGGACACGGCGGCGCGCCGGCGGGCAGCGGAGGTGTTTCACCTGGACTGGGAAGAGTTTCAGGACCGGCACGACCTTTCGTTTCCGGCGTTCGATTCCGGAAATATTTCGCTGAACGAATACCTGGATCGGACGCTGTTTTACCGGCCGCGGGCGTTCACGCGCGAAGAGTTCATCGCATTCATGTTTGCGCAGTCAAAGGAGTATCCGGAATCGCGGGCGGTGCTGGATCAGGCAGCACGGTCGGGGAAGTATTTCATCGGGGCGATCAACAATGAGCCGCTGGAGCTGAACGAATACCGGATTGCGGCGTTTCATCTGCGACGGGATTTCGAGGTGTTCTTCAGCTCGTGTTATTTGCACACGCGGAAGCCGGAGGAGATGATATTCCGCATCGCGCTGGAAGTAACGCAGCGGCCGGCGGCGGAGTGCGTGTTCATCGATGACCGGCCGCTGAACCTGGAGAATCCGCGGAAACTGGGGATGAAAACGATTCACTACCAGAACGCGGAACAATTGCGCACGGAACTGAAAAATTACGGTGTTGAGGTATAGTGTCGTGCACCCGGTGATGGGATGAATAAGACGGCAACATTGGAAGACATCGAGGTGGACGCGAGTCCGTCAGGTAGCGAGAACTCTAGCGTCAGCGAGCCATGCACCGTGGTGCTGTTCGGGGCCTCTGGCGATCTCGCGAAGCGCAAGGTGATTCCGGCGATGTATGACCTGGCGGTCCACAATTCGCCGGGGCCGCGGTACGCCATTGTGGGATTCGCGCGAACGGCGCTGAGCGACGAAAGCTTTCGCAGCACTACGGCGGAAGCTGCGAAGAGCATCTCCGAAGCGGGACCGATTGATCCGAAGGAATGGAGCGAATTCGCGTCGAACCTTTACTACCAGGCGGGCGAATACGGGAACCCGGAAGATTTCAAAAAGTTGGCGAAGCGCCTTGACGATTTGAGCGCGGAGAAAAAGCTCGGCGGAAACCGGCTGTTTTATCTTTCTACGCCGCCGGAAGTGTACCCGCACATCGTGGAGCAATTGGGGCGCGCGGGGCTGGCGAAGGCGCCTTCGCCGGACGCGTGGGTGCGCATCATCATTGAGAAACCGTTTGGGCGCGACTTGGCTTCGGCGAAAGAGCTGAACAAAATCGTGCTCAGCGTGTTTGACGAGCAGCAGGTCTACCGAATCGATCATTACCTGGGCAAAGATACCGTGCAGAACCTGTTGGTGCTGCGCTTCAGCAACGGGATATTCGAGCCGCTGTGGAACCGCAATTATGTGGACCATGTACAGATCACAGCGGCGGAAACGCTGGGCGTGGAGCGGCGCGGCGGATTTTACGAAACGGCAGGCGCGCTGCGCGACATGATACAGAGCCACGTTTTGCAATTGACGTCGCTGGTGGCGGTGGAACCTCCGGCGCGATTCGACGCGACGGCGGTGCGCAACGAGAAATTGAAGATATTGCAGTCGATTCGTCCCTTTGATTTGGGAATGGTGGCGCAGTCGGTGGTACGCGGACAATATGGGCCCGGTATGATCGATGGCAAACCTGTTCCCGGATACAGGCAGGAGCCGGGAGTGAATCCGCATTCGCGAACGGAAACGTTCGTCGCGATGGAATTGCAGATCGACAACTGGAGATGGGCGGGAGTGCCGTTTTATTTGCGCACAGGAAAGCGGCTGGCGAAGCGCAGCACGGAGATCGTGATTACGTTCAAGCGTGCGCCGCACATCGTGTTTCGCGAGCGCGAAGTGGAAGACAACCGGCTGGTGCTGAACATACAGCCGGACGAAGGGATTTCTGTTTCGTTTGGAGCGAAGAGGCCGGGGACGGAAATGGGAATCGGGCACGTGGCGATGAATTTTAGCTACCGCGAGGCGTTCGGCGACGGAAGGACGCGAAGCGCGTACGCTACGCTGCTGGGGGATTGCGTGCGAGGGGACGCAACGCTGTTTGACCGTGGCGACAGCGTGGAGGCGGCGTGGGCGCTGGTCGATCCCATTCTGGACGTGTGGAGCGCGGCGAAGACGGCGACCGTGCCCATATATCCTGCGGGGAGCTGGGGGCCACGGGAATCGGAGCTTTTGCTCGAACGCGGTGGAAGACGGTGGTGCAACCCGTAATTTGGCCATGGTGGCGGTGAAGATCAGCAATCGAAATTAGAAAGAGGGGGGAACGGTGATCCTTGCGGGTGACGTCGGCGGAACAAAATGTAATCTGGCCCTGTTCTCAGAGAATAACGGAACGCTGACGCCAGTATTCCGCAAGCGATTTGCGAGCAAGGAATTCGCGCAGTTCGATTTGATCGTAAAGGAATTTTCGCGGCTGGCGGCGCCTCACCTTGCGTCTGACCCGGTGGTCGCCGCGGGGTTCGGCGTGGCAGGACCAGTAATTGCCAATCACGTGCGCGCGACGAACCTGCCGTGGACCGTGGATGCGCAGACACTGTCATCGGAATTGGACGTGGCAAAAATTGTGCTGCTGAACGACCTGGGCGCGACGGGTCACAGCATCGAGCATTTGCCGGCGGAGGAATTCTGCGTACTGAATCCGGGGAAGCCGGAGCCTGGCGGGACGCGCGCGCTGCTGGCGGCGGGAACGGGCTTGGGGCAATCGATATTGGTGTGGGACGGCGCGCGCTATCGCATTGTGCCTTCGGAGGGCGGACATTCCGATTTTGCGCCGCACACGGAGCAGCAGATCGAGTTGTTGCGCTTCATGCGGCGGCGGTATCCGCAGGTGAGCTGGGAGCTGATTTTGTCAGGGCGCGGGTTTCGCACGCTGCACGAGTTCCTCGCGCCGAATGTGAAGCATGCGGCGTTTGAGGATCCGGATGCCGACCCTGCGCCGGAGATCACGCAAAAAGGACTGGCGAAATCCTGCCCGGTCTGCGTGGAGACTTTGGATTTGTGGACATCCATCTATGGCGCGGAGGCCGGGAATCTGGCGCTGAAGGTACTCGCGCTGGGCGGCGTTTACGTGGCGGGCGGCATTGCCGTGAAAATCATCGAGAAGATCAAGGATGGCACTTTTTTCCGGGCGTTCAAGGACAAATGGCATTTTGAGAATTTGTTGGCGAACATTCCGGTTTCCGTGGTGCTCAATGAGTCCGCGCCGCTGCTGGGCGCGGCCTATGAGGCGCTGGCAGCGATGCAGAAAGCTGATTTCGCTTGAGGCGGCTGAACTGTTTCAGCACTTCGAGGTGCAATCGCCGAGCGAAACTCTACGCTGCTTGTTACGCTTCCTGAGTGGCCTTCCTGGAAGAGTATTTCGGAGAGTGGAAGCCGATTTCGCGATATGCGGGAATCGGCTGGCTGTGCTTTTATCTTTTGTTTTTGGCGTATGCCGCGGCAAACCGAACGGGGTTCCTTTTTCTCGACTACGTGAATTTGATTGTTCATGAAGGCGGGCACTTCTTTTTCAGTTGGTTTGGCTACACGATTACGATTTTGGGTGGGACGCTGGCGGAGCTGATTGTTCCGCTGCTGTGCGCCGCCTATTTCTTCTGGCAGCGCGAGATTTCAGGGTTCGCGTTTTGCGCATTTTGGTTCTTTGAGAACTTTCCGTACATCGGCACGTACATGGCGGATGCGCGGGCGCAGGACTTGCCGCTGGTGGGTTCGGGCGACCACGACTGGGCAATATTATTCGGGCAGTGGGGATGGATGGCGCAGGACCAGAAAATTGGCGGAGCCGTGCGAACGATGGGATGGATGGGAATGGTTGCGGTAGTTGGATGGCTGGCGTGGCGGACTTACCAGAGCGCGCGAGCAAAGGGAAGTGCGCGCGCGATGGTATCGGCTCGATGAGAAGCTTCGTCACCCCTTCGTGCTTCGTGTTCAACCTTACATATTTTTGGTAATCTAGGGCAGCTTTGACACTCGCGGCGACGGGTACGCGCGCGAAATCCGATCCTCAAGCAAGCAGGCCAGGGAGCATTTCATGAGCAGTATCAGCACGATGCGGGAGCCGAAGCTCCAGAACTATGTCAATGGAGCGTGGCAGGCATCGACGGCAACGGAGTTTGTGGAGGTGATCAATCCGGCGACGGCCGAAGTGCTTACGCGCACCCCACTTTCCACGCCGGCCGATGTCGATGGGGCGGTGCAGACCGCGGCAGAAGCGTTTCCCTCGTGGCGGCGGACTCCTCCCGGTGAGCGTATCCAGTATTTGTTCAAGCTGAAAACTTTGCTTGAGGAGCATATAGATGAGCTGGCGCGACTGATCACGTTGGAGAACGGAAAAACGTTCGGCGAAGCGAAGGCGGAATTACGCCGCGGGATTGAGAACGTAGAAGTAGCCTGCGGAATTCCGCTGATGATGCAGGGCTACAACCTGGAAGACGTGACTCCTGGTGTCGATGAGACGATGATCCGGCAGCCGCTGGGCGTCGTGGCGGCGATTACGCCGTTCAATTTTCCGGCGATGATTCCGTTCTGGTTTTTGCCGTACGCGATCGCTTGCGGGAACACGCTGGTTCTGAAACCTTCGGAGCGCGTGCCGCTGACGATGCGGCGAGCGATTGAGTTGATCGAGCTAACGGGGATTCCCAAAGGCGTCGTGAACCTGGTGAACGGCGGGCGCGAGGTTGTGGATGCGCTGTGCGATCATCCGAAGGTTCGGGCGATCAGCTTTGTGGGCTCGACGCCGGTGGCGAAGCACGTGTATGCGAGGGCGGCGGCGAGCGGCAAGCGCATGCAGTGCCAGGGCGGCGCGAAGAATCACGTGATCGTGCTGCCGGACGCGGACATGGAGCTGGCCACGCAGATTATCAGCGATAGCGCGTTCGGCTGCGCGGGGCAGCGGTGCCTAGCTGTTTCCGTCGCGGTCACGGTTGGAGAAGCGCAGAAGGCGTTTCGCGACGCAATTGGACAGGCGGCTTCGGCGATCCGCGTCGGCAATGGACTCGAAACCGGCGTGCAGATGGGCCCGGTCATCACACGTGAGAGCAAGCAGCGGATCGAATCACTGATTGGCAAAGGTGTTGGTGAGGGCGCCAAGCCGGTCGTGGACGGCCGCAACACGAAAATTCCGAACTATGAGGGCGGCAATTTCTTGAGGCCCACGGTTTTGGACGGGCTGCCGTCCTCCAGCCAACTGGCGAACACGGAAATCTTTGGCCCGGTGCTGAGCCTGGTACACGCGAATTCGATGGACGAAGCCATGGAGTTTTTGTCGCGAAGCCCGTACGGGAACCAAGCGTCGCTATTCACCACGAACGGTGCGGCGGCGCGGCGATTCCGCTATGAAGCGCCAGCGGGGAATATCGGGATCAATATTGGCGTGGCGGCGCCGATGGCGTATTTCCCGTTCAGCGGCTGGAAGGAAAGCTTCTTCGGGATTCTGCACGGGCAGGGGCGCGACGCCGTGGAGTTTTATACGGAATCGAAGGTGGTGATCGAGCGGTGGTCGCGGCAGGAAACGCGAAAATTCTGAACGCGTGACGCTTCGCGCGATAATCCTCTTATGCAGAACAAGTCCTTGCACCTCGATGTGAACGAACAGATTGAGTGCGCGCACACGCTGGCATCGCGCTTTTACACTGATCCATCGATTCTGGACATTGAAAGAAGCAAGATCTTCCGGCGCACGTGGCAGCTTGTGGGAACACTGGGTCAAGCTTGCGGGGAATCCAACGGCGCGAAGCGGACGATTGCCGACCCCGAGACTTTTTTTACAGCGGAGTTGGAGGGCGAGCCGATCATAGTGGTGCGCGACAAACAAGGAACGCTGCGCGCGTTCAGCAACGTGTGCCGCCATCGCGCAGGGCCGATTGCGCAGGGCAGCGGCTGCAAGAATGTGCTGCGCTGCGGGTACCACGGCTGGACCTACACGCTGGACGGGCGGCTGATCGGCACGCCGGATGTAGAGGGCGTGGAGTTTTTCGATCGCAGCACGATGGGCATGGTGCCATTGCGGCTGGAGACCTGGGAGCAGTTCATTTTTGTGAATTTCGATGCGCAGGCAGAGGCGCTTGCGGCATTTCTGGGAGACATTCCGCAGCAATCGGGGGGATTTCAGTTTGAAGGATTGCAATTGGCGGAGCGCCGCGACTATGTGATCGATTGCAACTGGAAGGTGTATGTCGACAACTATCTCGAGGGATACCACATTCCCATTGCGCACCCCAGCTTGATGCGCGAGATCGACTATGCGCAATATCGCACGGAGACGTTTCGCTACCATTCGCAACAGTTCGCGCCGATCCGCGCGATGAAGAGCGAGGATTCAGGCGAGCGGTTTTATGCGCCAGGAACGAGGTTGCAAGAGGCGCTTTATTTCTGGGTATTCCCCAATTTGATGCTGAACATTTATCCGGATAACGTCTCGACAAACTTAATCCTGCCTATTTCCCACGAAAAGACGCTGACTATCTTCGAGTGGTTTTTCCATGGCGCGAGTTCCTCCAAAATGCAGGAGCGCGTCAAAAAAGCGGTGCAGTTTAGCGACCAGGTACAGCAGGAAGACATCGGGCTGTGCGAGAGCGTGCAGCGGGGCCTGCGGTCGGCGACGTATGACCGCGGGCGGTATTCAGTGCGGAGGGAAAACGGCGTGCACCATTTCCACATGCTCCTACGCGAATTCCTTGAGCGCCCCTGAGGCATTGCGAAGTGTCAACCATTTAGCATTTACGCTAAATCATATTAGTTTTCAAAAAACTGCATTGCCGATAAAAAAGCAAGTTCGTGGTCTGCATAAGCCTCTGAAACACAACATCTTAATTTCAGCACGGAATGGCGAATGATGTGCAGCCGACGCAGAGCGTGATTGCACGCGGACGAGTTTTCTCGTTTAGGAAGAATTCGGATCGCAAGCGGAAATCGAAGCGGCTTTTTTCAGAACAGCCCCAGTAAGTCTTGAAAATCATCCCGGCCCCAAAATCGCAGCGCTTTTCCCCAGCCCGCTTGGAACTACTCCCAGCCTTGTCATAAGACGTCGGGCACATCCGTCGATGCATGGTGCGTTCCGGCCGGCCTCGGAACGTTTCGTCTGTCGGCGATGTTCTCCACAGCAAATTGAGAATTTGCGAGAGACGCGCAAGACGCGCAAGAAAGGAAGAAGGGGATGAAATTTATAGGCAAAACGATGTTACTGCTGATGACTTTTGCCCTGACGATCGCGCCCGTATGGGGGCAAGTAGAGACGGGAACGATTTCCGGCACGGTTCGCGACACATCGGGAGCTGCTGTCGCGGGAGCGACGGTGACGGCGCGTAACACAGCCACTTCGGCTGAGCGCTCAACGACAACCGGAGACAGCGGCCAATATACAATTCCGGGCCTGGCGCCTGGGATCTATGAACTGACCGTGACAAGCGCCGGCTTTGCGAAATTCACGGCACGCGTGGAGGTAACGGTTGGCGCCACGGTAACGGTCGATCCACAACTTTCGGTTTCAAATCAGACGACAACGATTGAAGTAGTGGCCGCCGGCGGCGTGGAAGTGAATACAACGAACCAAGAACTGTCGCAGGTGATCAACACACAGCAGATGGAGCAACTGCCCAGCCTTACGCGCAATCCGTATGACTTCGTCGCCATCTCCGGCAACGTGAGCAGCGGTGATCGCACCGCCAGCGGCTTCGACCAGAACACGACGAATCGCGGAGTGGGTTTCGCCATAAACGGGCAACGCACTTCGGGAACGGAAGTGCTGCTCGACGGCGTGGAGAATATGGACCTGTTCACCGCGACGTTCGGTATGCAAGTGCCGCTGGACTCCGTGCAAGAGTTCCGTGTGATCACGAGCGACTTTGACGCGCAATACGGACGGGCATCTGGCGGAGTCGTAAACGTCACGACAAAATCGGGAACGAACTCCATCCATGGCGGGTTGTGGGAATTCAACCGGCTATCGGCCTATACGGCAAACACGTTTGGGAATGCGGTGACCGGCGCGCCGAAAGGCACATACACCCGCAATCAATTTGGCTACGACATTGGAGGGCCAATTATTAAGGACAAACTGTTCTTCTTCCAAAGCACGGAATGGCTCCGCGTGCGCAGCAATGCGGTCTTGCAGGCGTACGTGCCGACGCCGCAACTTCGGGCAGCCGCTGCTCCAAATGTTCAGGCGTATTTCAATGCCTTCGGGTCCAACAGCTTTCATTTCGCAAGCACCGTCACTGCGGGATCCTTGGGAATACCGGGAGTGGCATCTGGAACGCCGGCGTTTGGGCTTGTCAATTTCAACGCGCCTTCCGACGCCGGCGGCGGCTTGCCCCAAAACACGCACAGGATTATCGGGCGGCTTGACTTCAATCTAAACAACAGCACGCAGATGTTTTTCCGCTACGCGCTGGAGAATCTCGTTGACTTCAATGGAGGCGACTTCGCCAGTCCATATCCTCAATACAATGTCGGCGATTCTCAGTACAACAACACCGGGCTGTTCTCGCTGAACCATTCCTTCGCGCCCACGCTCTACAGCAGTTCGAAGATCAGCTTCAGCCGGCTGAATATCAAGCAGACCTTTGACCCTGCCAGCCTGAACGTGCCGGAGCTGCTTATGAACGGGGCGCCGATTAACATCGGAGCGATCCCCATTCAGCTTCCTGGCCTGTGGGCGCAGTTCGCCGGTTCCGGCGGCGAGCCGTTCGGCGGTCCTCAGAACGTGTTGCAATTGTTCCAGGACATGTCTTGGACCAAGGGTAAGCATACTGTGCGCTTTGGCGCCATGTATGACTACCAGCAGATCAACAACGCGTTCGGAGCGTTTGCGCAAGCTATCGAGCAATTGGGAACCGACGCGCCATCAGCTTTCGCGAACTTCGTGAGCGGCAACCTCTCGCTGTTCCAAGTTGCCGTGAATCCTCAAGGAAAGTTCCCTTGCCACAATGTCCCTGGAGTGGGACTGATAGCTGATCCGAGTTGCACTCTTATCCTACCGGCCGGCCAGCCAAGTTTCGCGCGCAGCTATCGTTATCATGACTGGGCGGTATACCTAGAGGACAGTTGGAGAGTCACGCCTAAATTCACCTTCAACTATGGTTTCCGTTACGAATATTTCGGCGTGCAGCACAATGACAATCAGCGGCTGGACTCGAACTTCTACTTGGGTCCGGGCTCCAGCTTTTTTGATCGCGTCCGCAACGGCGCGGTGCAGATCGCTCCGAACAGCCCCGTGCACGGGCTCTGGAATCCGAACTATGGCACCATCGCGCCGCGCATCGGTTTTGCCTACGACATTTTTGGTGACGGCAAGACGAGCATTCGCGGCGGGTACGGTATGAGCTACGAGCGGAACTTCGGGAACGTGACGTTCAACGTGATCCAGAACCCGCCGAATTATGCCAGCGTGCAGATCACGGAGACAACTCCGGGTGTTCCGCCACCTGTAGTTACCACGGACAATCTAGGCCCGTTCGCCGGTTCGACGGGAACCGTGCTACTGCGACCCTCGAGCTTGCGGCACGTGGATCAGAACATTCCCACGGCGCAGACGCAGTTCGTCAGCTTGGCTCTAGAGCGTCAAATTGCCCGCAATAGCGTGCTTGCGCTGGAATATAGCGGCGCGCATGGGATCCATTTGTACGACATCTCCGCTTCCAACCCTCTAGGCGGTGGCAACGCGTACCTCGGCGACAGCCGTGCCATACTGACGCGCGTCAACAACCAGTACACCGGAATCAACACCCGCGGTGGCAAGGGCGCTTCGCACTACAGCGCGCTGAACATCAGGCTGCAAACCCAGAACCTGCACAATTCGGGGCTGAGCCTGACGGCAAATTACACCTGGGCACACTCCACGGACGACCTGAGCTCGACCTTCTCTGACAGCACGCAGGGAGCCTCCAACGGCATCGGCAATCTCGGCTATCTGGATCCACGAAATCCGCGGCTCGATTGGGGGAGCTCAGACTATGACGTCCGGCATCGCATCACGGTGTCGCCGATCTATGAGCTTCCGTGGTTTAAGAGCGGAAGAGGGTGGAAGTCACAAGTAGCGGGAGGGTGGATCCTTGTCGGTATCTTCACCGCTCGGACGGGAACACCGTTCTCGATATTCGATACAAGGAATTCGGCGAACGCCGCTGCGGGCAACGGAATCGTGAGGTATGTGCCGTCGACGGGCAAAGTTCCGCGGATGAGCACAGGGACTCCGGTGAACGTGGGACCAAACAATTACACGGTACTAACTCTGCCGGTGGCCAATTCCACGCCGTTCGATCCCACCCTGACCAGTGCTTCTCACCCGAACGGCATTTCGGACTTCGGTCCATATCCTGCCGATATGACCGGAAGAAACATTTTCCGCGGCCCCGGCGCTTGGAATTTGGACGCTGCGGTTGCCAAGTCCTTTGCGCTGACCGAACGATTCCGGCTGGAATTCCGCGCGGAAGGGTTCGATATCTTCAACCACCACAACTTTTACATCCTGCAGACAAACCTTGACGCCGCCAACTTTGCGGGAGGGCCACTCACGGTTACGGCTCTCAAGGGCGGCTTGGGGATTAACAATGTCAGTGCCACCAACCACGATGAGCGCCGCTTCGGGCAGTTCGCGTTGCGGCTAACGTTCTAGTCCACTCCAACTCCGAACGCAGGAAAAGGGGAGCCGTACGCGGTTCCCCTTTTTTTCTATATTGCGGGAAAACAATTGCTTCGGCTTCAGACTGGTTCTGGCACAGGTTCCATTGAACCGAGGAGAAATACATATCCGGCAATGCCGACGACAAGAAACGCACCAGCGACGGCAAAGGCCCAAAAAAACGAGTGGGTCGCCTGAACCACGTAGCCGGTCACGATCGGTGCCGCGATTCCCGCGAGTTGATTGCCAAAATTCAAGATTCCTCCGAGTGTGCCGACGCTTTCTTTGGGAGCGATCAGGGAAGGAATCGACCAGCCTACAGGCGACGCGGCCGATAATCCTCCGATTGACAGGCTGATCCAAACGAGCGCGGACGTAGTAGTGTGCGCGTTTGCCGCGCCGAAAATTCCCAGTCCGAGAGCTGTTCCCCCGATCAGAACGGCTTGACGCACGCGAACCGGGTTGGCTCCCCGCTGGATCAGCGAATCCACGAGCCATCCACCAACTGCCAAATCGAGCAGCGTGGCGATTATCCAAGGAACGCTCGTGTAGAGAGCCGAATGAAGAAGATCGACATGATGCGTGGTGGAAAGATAGCTCGGCAGCCAGGTCAGCAAAAGATAGAAACTGTAGTTATAGGAGGCAAAGCCCAACGCCAGTCCCCAAACTCGACGCTGCCGCAACAAGTAGGCGAGAGGAGCGCCCTTGGCGGCGCGCGCGCGATCTTCCGGTTGCGCTCCGCCATGAGCGATATATTCGCGCTCGGGGCTGGAGAGCAGCTTGTCTTCGCTGGGGTTGCGATAGAAAGCGTAGAAAAGTGCGAAAAAGAGAACACTGATCAGGCCGGTAGCCGCAAAGTTCCAGCGCCATCCGAAATGCAGCAACACGAGACCCAACACTGGTATGCCGATAGCGGAAGAGAATTTCGCCGCGGCGTCGAACATCGCGGTTGCCAGGCTGCGTTCATCCTTGGGAAACCAATAGCCGGTGGCTTTGGCATAGGCTGGAAACGTCGGGGCCTCGCCGATCCCCAAAAGGAGCCGCGCCGCAAACAAACCGCCGATTCCGCTGGAAATGGCCGCGGCGAACGAGGCCACGCTCCAAATAATCGTGCTGATTATTCCGACGCGCCGAACACCAAAGCGGTCAAGCAACAGCCCGGAAGGAAGCTGGAGCGCCGCGTAGGTCCAATTGTAAGCGCTGGACAAATACCCAAACATCACGGCGGAAATTCCGAATGCCTCCTGCAGCGCGTCGCGGGAGACGGAAAGGTTTACGCGGTCGAAATAGTTCACCAACACGCCGAAGCCGAGGAGCAAGGCGATGCCCCATCGGCGGCGCGGCACTTTCAGTGCTTGAGCCGCTGCCTGTACCTGCGCTGGCGTCATCTCGGAGCGCGAGTATCCCACAAGATGACATCGAACGCACCGCAGTGCGAGGGATCTCTATGAGTTTAGTTGTGAACGGGGCAGCAAGCGGCCGCACCTCTAATTGCTGAACCTGCGGAAGCGCTTAGGCCCAGGAATAGCCCTGCTTCGCGAGAGGCAGGGTGCGGATGCGCTTTCCGGTCAGGGTGAAAAGAGCGTTGCAGACAGCAGGCAATACCGGCGGCAGTGCGGGCTCGCCTAATCCCGTTGGCGAGTTGTCTGTCTTGAGGAAATGGACTTCGATTTCCGGCGGGGCTTGCGTCAAACGCACCGGCGGGTATTCGTGGAAGTTGCTCTGCACCGCGCGGCCGCGCTCGATGGTGATCTCGTAGCCCATCAGGTGGCTGAGCCCTTCGATCACAGAGCCTTGCACTTCGTTAAGCGCGCCGCTGGGATTGATGATTTGGCTGCCGACGTCGCCAGCGACCCACACTTTGTTAACACGGATTTTGTTGCCGGGCGCGAGGTGCACTTCCGCGACTTCCGCAAAGTGTCCGCGGTGGCTGAAATGGAAAGCCACACCTAGAGCGGTGTCTTTCGGCAGCTTACGCGAGCCCCAGCCAGATTTTTCGGCGACGAGTTCGAGGACGCCGCGCATGCGAAGGGCGTCGAACAAGGGAGGCGGTGGTGCGCCGGGCGCGGCGCCTTCCGGCGGCGTGAACGCAAGGGGCGCGGCGCTGAGCAGGGCCAGCCGGAATTGCACGGGATCCTTGCCTGCGGCGTGCGCGAGTTCGTCGATGAACGATTGCATCACGAAGGCGATGCCGTTGCTGCCGGGAGCACGCATCGCGCCAGTCGGCACACCCGTAGGCATCAGGGAATTGTGCATCGCGAAATTGGGAACGAAGCGCGCGGGGAATTCATCGGGAGAAATGCCGGCGCTGGGCGCGAATCGTTCGCCTTCGCCAAAGGAGATGAAATGATTGCGCCAGGCGACCAGGTTGCCCGATCCATCAACGGCCGCCTTCAGATAGTGATAGCCCGCCGGCCGGTAAAAATCGTGGCGCATGTCATCTTCACGCGTCCACAGGAGTTTTACAGGGGCGCCGATGGTCTTGGAGATCCACGCACCTTCAATCATGTAGTCGTTCGTGAGGCGCCGTCCGAAACCGCCGCCCATGCGCGTGAGATGAATAGTGATGTCCCTCTCATTCATGCCGAGCGTTTTAGCAACTTGGCCCAGGCCGCGCTGCGGTGTCTGGCTCGGCACCCACATTTCTAGCTTGCCATCCTGATAATGCGCGGTGCAGTTTTGCGGCTCGAGCGGCGCGTGCGCGATGAAGGGATAGGAGTAGTACGCCTCGAGAACCTTCGGTGAGTTTTGCAAGGTGGCTTCGGCGTCGCCGTCCTTGCGAAGAGAACGCATGGGCGGCTGTTTCGAGAGCTCTTCGGCGCGGCGCGCGAATCCTTCGCTGCTCTGCTGCGCGGTCTTGCCCTCGTCCCACTTCACCTGCAGTTTTTGCCGTGCGGTACGCGCTTGCCACCAGCTGTCCGCGACAATGGCAACACCGCAGAGCAACCCGGTCAGGTCGCTGCCGCCTTCGACGACGAACGCGTGCCGCACGCCCGGCATCGCTTTGACCTCATCGACGTTTGCGCTAACGACCCTGCCGGCAAACACCGGACACTTCTCAAACACGGCCCAAAGCATCCCGGGCATTGTGAAATCGATTCCAAAGAGAGGCTTGCCGGTCAAAATTGCGGCATTGTCCACCTGCGGCGTGGATTTGCCGATGATTTTGTAATCCTTGGGATCCTTCAGGTGCACAGTCTGCAGATCAGGCGGCGGCAATGTCGCTGCCTTTGCGGCAAGCTCGCCATAGCCAAGCGACCGCTTCGTGGACTCGTGATGCACGCGACCCGAAGAGGTAGCGCATTCCGACTCTGGCACGCTCCACGTCTGGGCGGCGGCTGCAACCAGAATCTGGCGGCCCGCTGCGCCAACGCGGCGCATCGGTTCCCAATTGTTTGGTGTGGCGGTGCTGCCTCCCGCGACTTGCAAGCCGTATTTAACGTAATCGACGTCGGCCTGTTCGGTGCGCACGTCTTTCCAATCGACATCGAGCTCTTCTGCGATGAGCATCGGCAGCATCGTCTTGATGCCCTGGCCGATCTCAGGATTTTTGGCCGTGATGGTCACGATGCCATCCGGTGCGATGCGGATAAACGCATTCGGCGTGAGATTGGCGGGCGGCGGACCTTGCGGCGCTTGCCCGAAAACCTTTGGATCGATGTAGGTCGAGAGAAGCAAGCCCCCGCCTGCGATCGCACTTACGCGAAGAAAGGAGCGGCGCCCGATGATGTTTGGAATAGTTGCGGTTGCCATAGCGCCTCCTTAGTCCTGACCCGCCGCGCTGCCGTTGCTGACAGTCTGCGCTGCGCGCACCGACTTACTCCCAACCAATGAAGCGGCTTTGTGAATTGCCTGACGAATGCGGATGTAGGTTCCGCAGCGGCAGATGTTGCCGTTCATGGCCGAGTCAATATCTTGATCGGTAGGCTTGGGGGTCTTCGCCAGCAGCGCCGCCGCGGACATCAGCTGCCCGGTCTGGCAGTAGCCGCACTGCGCCACGTCAAACTCCGCCCACGCAACCTGGACAGGATGCGAGCCATCGGGCGAGAGCCCTTCGATGGTTGTGATCTTGGCATTGTCGGCGGAGGACACCGGCGTCTGGCACGAGCGCACAGCACGGCCGCCGATGTGCACGGTGCAAGCGCCGCACAGGCCGATACCGCAGCCATATTTTGTGCCGCGAAGATTTAACACATCGCGAATGACCCACAGGAGAGGCATATCAGCGGGAGCGTCCACCGTCGCGGGCCGTCCATTCACAGTCAGTTTGTATGGCATGGTCGAATCCTGAAAGCAAAATCACTGCGTGGTTAGAGCCGGGCTAATACAGAGCCTCCGAACAACACAGAACATAAAAGGGGACAAGCGCTCTTGTCAAACCAAAAAATCTTAACTGGAACAGCAGCAAACCTGCATTAAGCACAAATGCTTGCGGCAGCCTCTCCTCTCATGTACGCTCCGAGCTTCGTAAGCGCCGATTTTTGCGAGAAACGCGTCCCCCATCGAAATCGCAGAGCAAGCGGATGGAAGGAGCCATTCAGAATGACGGGAATCGACTGGCTGATCCTGGGCTTATATTTCGCATTCGTGTTGGGCATCGGCGTGGCGCTGAAAGGCTCCATGAAGACGAGCGCGGATTTTTTTCTTGCCGGCCGTGCCATTCCCGCATGGGTCTGCGGACTCGCGTTCATGTCCGCGAACCTCGGCGCGCAGGAAGTCATCGGCATGGGCGCTTCCGGAGCGAAGTACGGGATCGCCACCTCGCATTTTTATTGGATCGGCGCGATTCCCGCGATGGTCTTCGTCGGCATCTTCATGATGCCGTTTTACTATGGCTCACGCGCGCGCTCTGTGCCCGAATATTTGCGTTTGCGCTTCGACGAAAAAACGCGCGGCCTCAACGCAATTTCCTTCGCCATCATGACCATTTTCTCGTCGGGCATCTCGATGTACGCCATCGCCAAGCTGATTCAGACACTGCACGTCTTTGACGGCGTGTTTCAGCGGTTGGGGCTCAACAGCTCGTGGATTTTCGACTTCGCCATACTAATCTCCGCCATCGTTGTGCTCGTCTACACATTTCTCGGCGGCTTATCGAGTGCCATCTACAACGAAGTGCTGCAATTTTTTCTCATCGTCGCCGGATTTCTGCCGCTCAGCTATTTGGGACTGAAGAATGTCGGCGGCTGGTCGGGATTGAAAGCCACGCTGGGCCCGAGCTACACGCACTCGTGGGCAGGATTGAGCCGCGCAAACACCAACCGGCTCGGGGTGGAATGGTTCGGTTTAGTCATGGGCCTCGGCTTCGTGCTTTCCTTCGGTTACTGGTGTACGGATTTTCTCGTTGTGCAGCGCGCTATGGCCGCTAAGTCCATGAGCGCGGCGCGCCGTACGCCGCTCATCGGCGCATTCCCAAAAATGTTGTTTCCGTTTCTGGTCATCCTGCCGGGGTTGATTGCCATCGCGCTGCCCACGCAGCCTGCAGTTCCGCCGCACGCGCGCGTCGTTGTGAGCGCGGAGCCGCCTGGGAAAGGCATCATCCCTCTAAAGGTCGACGCAAGCTCCGGCCAGCCCATGCTCGACAAGGACGGCAAGCCGCAGTTCGACTACGATCTCGCCGTGCCCAACATGCTGCTGCATTATTTTCCGCCAGGCATGCTCGGGCTCGGACTCACCGCGCTGCTCGCCAGCTTCATGTCCGGCATGGCTGGCAACGTAACCGCCTTCAACACCGTCTGGACCTACGACATCTACCAGTCGTATATCCGGCCGGGTGCCACCGACGCGCACTATCTTTGGATGGGCCGCACAGCCACCGTCTTTGGCATTGCATTTTCCATCGGCGCTGCTTACATGGCCAATCGCTTCAACAATATTATGGACATGCTGCAGCTCGTCTTCGCGTTCGTGAACGCACCGCTCTTTGCTACCTTTTTGCTCGGCATGTTCTGGAAACGCACGACCGGCCACGGAGCCTTCACGGGGCTGCTTGCTGGGACCGCCGCGGCGGCGATTCATCACGGGCTGACGCTTCCCGCCGGCGCTGTCGTCGGCATCAAGGGCGGATGGCTCGCCATAACGCACACCTATCCGAGCGAGATGGCGCAGAATTTCTGGACCGCGATTTATGCGTGGAGCACCTGCTTCGTGGTCACGATCATTGTGAGCCTGATGACCCGCGCTCCGGAAGAGAGCAAGCTCGTCGGCTTGGTTTATTCGCTCACGCCGAAACCCGAAGAAGAGCCGCTCGCGTGGTATGGAAGGCCGGCTTCGCTCGCGATCATGGTGCTCGCCGGCACCGTCTTGCTGAATATCATCTTCTGGTAGGAGAGTTAAGTGGGAATCGACATTCGCTTGCCGCTCGGAATTCTTTTTTTGCTGGTGGGATCGATCCTGGTCGTCTACGGCGCCGCGAGCGATCCCACGCTCTACCGGCAATCTCTCGGCATCAACGTTAACCTCTATTGGGGAGTTGTCCTTCTGATTTTCGGCGCGCTGATGTTTATGCTGAGCCGCCGCAGTGCGCGCGCTGCCGCTCGAGCGGAAAACGCTCCACAATCTCCGCGTTCCTCCGGTCATTGAGGACAACCCTTAGAATATGAAGCTAATCCGATATCTGGATCACTCTGGAAAAATTCAATATGCCGCGGAGCAGCCCGGCGGAGCGCACCTGCGAATAGAAGGCGATCTCTTCGCCAAAAACCGCGTCACCCAGGACTTGGCAAGCATCGCAAAAATTCTCGCGCCTGTGGTCCCCGCCATGATTTGGTGCATTGGGCAGAACTACCGCCGCCATGCGGACGAAGTGGGCATGACCTCGGGCGACTACCCCGTGGTGTTTGCGAAAGGTCCCAACGCGTTGCAAGATCCAGGTGCGCCAATTGCCACTCCCACGCGAGCGGGAACTGAGGAGCTGGACTACGAAGGCGAGCTGGTTGTCATCATTGGGAAGGCTTGCAAAGACGTGGGCCGCGAGCATGCCCTCGAGTACGTCGCAGGTTACACCTGCGGCAACGACGTGAGCGCCCGCGACTGGCAGTTGAAAAAAGGCGGCAGCCAGTGGTGCCGCGGGAAAAGCTTCGACACGTTTGCGCCAATCGGTCCTTGCCTGGTGACTCCGGATTCCATCGCCGATCCTAACGGGCTGGCCATCCAGACCACGGTGAACGGCCGCGTAATGCAGGACGGCAACACTCGTGACATGGTACGCGACGTCCCTGCCCTCATCGAATTCTTGAGCCAGAGCACAACGCTGCTGCCGGGCACCGCCATTTTTACGGGCACGCCGCACGGAGTAGGCATGGCGCAGAATCCGCCGCTGTGGCTCAAGGACGGCGACGAAGTGAGCATCACCATCGAGAAAATCGGAACGCTCACGAATACCGTCCGCAAGTTGTAGCGGCGCCCTGCGAAACGGCCGAGGCGCTGTACGAAGAACCCGCGTGGTATAGAATCGGACGCACATGTCGGAAAACGGAGCAAGCCAACGCCGCGTCTTGCGGCTCGATCCGAGAGATAACGCTCTCGTAGCTTTGACGGACCTGCGCAAAGGCGAAACTGTCAGTTTTGCGGGCAGCGAGTATGTGTTGCTCTCTGACGTTCCCGCAAAACATAAATTTGTCACCGAGGCTCTCGCAGCGGGCGGCGAAGTCATCATGTATGGCGTGCTTGTTGGTCGCACCGCCGAACCGTTGCAGCGCGGCGGTCTCCTTTCAACCCGCAATCTCCGCCACGCTGCCGCTACATTTCACAATCGAGATGCAGCCCCACGGTGGTCGCCGCCCGATGTCTCTCGCTGGCGGGAAAAAACATTTCTTGGGTACGAAAGAGCGGATGGGCAGGTTGGCACGCGGAACTATTGGGTCGTGCTTCCCTTGGTGTTCTGCGAAAACCGCAACCTGGCCGTCTTGAAGCAAGCTTTTGAGGAAGAGCTGGGCTTTGCCGCTCCGCAAATCTATCGCCGCCAGGTGGCGGAAATGGTGCGCCTGTATCGAGAGGGCAAGAGCGAGGACCTTCGCAGCGTTTCGTTCACCGAAAACAAACCCCCAGCGGCTGCCGCGAGAGTATTTCGCAACATCGACGGCATAAAATTTCTCATGCACGAAGGCGGCTGCGGCGGCACGCATGAGGACTCTGCAAATCTGTGCGGGCTGCTGGCCGGCTACATTCATCATCCCAACGTTGCCGGCGCTACGGTTTTGAGCCTCGGATGCCAGCATGCGCAAGTGACCATCCTGCAGGAAGCAATCAAGCGCCGCGACGCAAACTTCCGCAAGCCGCTTCTTGTTTTCGAGCAACAAAAGAGCGCCTCCGAAGCGGCCATGATCTCGCAAGCGATTCGCGAGACGTTTCTTGGCTTGGTCGAAGTCGACAAAGCCCAGCGCCGGGCGGCCCATTTATCGCACCTCTCCGTTGGCTTGAAGTGCGGCGGCTCCGATGGGTTTTCTGGAATTTCCGCCAATCCTGCTATCGGCCATGTAGCGGACCTCCTGGCCGTGCTCGGCGGTCGGGGAATTCTTTCGGAATTTCCCGAGCTTTGTGGCGTCGAACAGGAACTCATCAATCGTTGCGTGAGCGCCAGCGTTTCGGAGCGCTTCATGCACTTGATGAGCGACTATGCGGCGCGCGCCAAAGCTGTGCGCTCCGGATTCGAGATGAACCCTTCGCCCGGAAATATTCGCGACGGGCTGCTCACCGACGCCATGAAATCGGCGGGCGCCGCAAAGAAGGGCGGCACTTCGCCGGTTACCGGAGTGCTCGATTATCCGGAATATTCCTCGGAACCCGGCCTGAATCTGCAATGCACGCCCGGCAATGACGTGGAGTGTGTCACTGCGCAAGTCGGCGCAGGCGCGAACGTGGTCTTGTTCACCACCGGGCTCGGCACGCCCACCGGCAATCCCATCGCGCCGGTTATCAAATTATCCACTAACTCAGATTTAGCGCGGCGTATGCCGGACATCATCGATATCGACACCGGTGGCATCATTTCCGGCGAAATCACTATCGAGCAGATGGGCGAAAGCATTTTGGAGCGCGTCATACAAGTGGCCAGCGGCGAGCTTCACACCAAGGCGGAGCTGCTGGCGCAAAACGACTTCATCCCGTGGAAGCGAGGAGTCTCTCTCTGAGCGGCGGCCCGCAACGTCGCGATGCTTTCCGGCTCGACGGCAAAGTCGCTGTCATCACCGGCGCCGCCAGTGGAATCGGGCGCGCCATCGCGCAGCGCTTCGCGCAGCAAGGCGCGGCGGTGCGCATCCTCGATCTAGACGAAACGGCCGGCAATGCTGCGGCTCAGGAAATTGCAGCATCGGGCGGCGATGCCAAGGCCTATGCGTGCGACGTCTCCGATCAGGCGCGTACCAAGGAAGCGTTCGACAAACTCGCGCGGCAAGCACGCCTCGATATTCTCGTGAACAATGCGGGCGTGTCGCACATCGGCACCGTCGAGACCACGACCGAAGCCGATTTCGACCGGCTCTTCCGCATCAACGTAAAGGGTGTCTACAACTGCACGCATGCCGCGATAGGGCACATGAAGTCGCGGGGCGGCGGCGTGATTCTGAACATGGCGTCCATCACCGGAACAGCGGCGCTTGCCGATCGCTTCGCGTATTCCATGAGCAAAGGCGCTGTGGTGGCCATGACATATTCCGTGGCCAAGGATTATCTGGCGCACAAAATCCGTTGCAACTGCATCTCTCCAGCGCGCGTGCATACCCCGTTTGTCGACGGCTACCTGCGAAAGAATTATCCGGGCCGCGAGCATGAAATGTTTCAAAAACTCTCGGCGTCGCAGCCCATCGGCCGCATGGGGGAGCCTGAAGAAGTTGCTGCGCTCGCCCTTTTCCTTTGCTCGGATGAGGCCGCGTTCATCACTGGAACGGATTATCCGATCGACGGAGGATTCTTCAATCTTCGTGGATAAAACGAAAGCGCGCGTTTCTTCCGGGCGGCCGGAATCTTTAGATGAAGATTGATTCGCACCAGCATTTTTGGCGCTATGATGCCGTGCGCGATGCGTGGATCACCGAGTCCATGACCGTGTTGAAACACGACTTCCTGCCCGAGCATCTCGCCGCGGAAACCACCGCGAACGGTATCGACTCCTCCATCGCCGTGCAAGCTGATCAGTCGGAAAGCGAAACGATTTTTCTGCTCGATCTTGCGGAAAAGAATGAGCGTATCGCCGGCGTTGTCGGCTGGGTGGATCTTCTGTCGCCCCGCGTCGGGGAAAGGCTCGAATATTTTTCGCACTTTTCAAGACTGCGCGGCTTTCGCCATATCGCCCAGGCTGAGCCGGACGACTTTCTGGCGCGGGAAGACTTCGTCAAAGGTGTCGCGCAGTTGCGCCCGTTCGGTTTCACCTATGACATTCTCATCTACCCGAAACAATTGCCTGCGGCCATCGAACTTGTAGCTCGGCTCCCCGAGCAGCGTTTTGTGGTCGATCACCTTGCCAAGCCGAAGATCAAGTCCGGGAAGGTCACACCCTGGGCGGTGCAAATGAAAGAAATTGCACAAAACAAAAACGTGTTCTGCAAACTTTCAGGCCTGGTCACGGAAGCTGATTGGAAGCATTGGAAAGCCGATGATTTCAAGCCTTACCTCGATGTGATCTTCGATGCCTTCGGTGCGGAACGGTTGATGTTTGGTTCCGATTGGCCGGTATGTTTGCTGGCCGCGACGTATCGTCAGGTGAAACAGCTAATCGAGGACTATGTCAATGGATTCTCCCGCTCCGACAAAGAAAAGGTTTTCGGCGGCAACACCGCTCGATTTTACGCGTTGAGAACGGCACAACATGGACTTGCAGCTTAAGGGCAAAGTAGTTCTGGTCACCGGAGGTGCCAAGGGCATCGGCGCCGCAATCGTGCGAGGCTGCGCGCGCGAAGGCGCCATTCCTGTTTTGGTGGACAAGGATGGCGAAGCGGGAAAGCAATTGCAAATGGACCTGCGGAAGTCCGGTGCGTCCTGCGGGCTAATTTGCACGGATTTGTTGCCGGCCGCAAATTGCGCTGCCGCGATCGAAGGAACGCTGCGCGATTTCGGAAGGTTGGACGCGCTGGTCAATAATGCCGGGATTAACGACAACGCTGGCCTTGAACACGGCAGCCCAGCAAAGTTTCTACGCTCGCTGGAGCTCAACCTTCTGCACTACTACAACATGGCCCATTACGCTCTGCCTGCTTTGAAGAAATCCCAGGGCTGCATCGTCAATATCGCCTCTAAGGTCGCCATCACGGGACAAGGCGGCACCTCCGGCTATGCCGCGGCAAAGGGCGCGATTCTTGCTCTGACGCGGGAGTGGGCCGCCGAATTGCTCCCCTATGCCATTCGCGTGAACGCGCTGCTCCCCGCCGAAGTCATGACCCCGCTCTACAAACAATGGCTCGGCACCTTTCCGGATCCTGAAGAAAAGCTTAGGGACGTCACGGCGAAAATTCCGCTGGGCAAGCGCATGACCGAGCCCGACGAAATTGCCGCAATGGTTCTGTTTCTCATGTCAGCGCAGGCCAGCCACGTAACTGGCCAGCATGTGCTGGTCGATGGCGGCTACGTCCATCTCGACCGTGCCCTGACGTGAAGAACAGGGCTGGCGGTATAAGCTGATTTGTGAAATTGTGATGAACAAACGATACTGCCTCACTCTCGACCTCAAAGATGACCCGGCGCTGATCGCCGAGTATCGCCGGCAGCACCAAAAGATCTGGCCGGAAATCGCGCGCAGCATCAAAGATGCCGGCATCGTCGCCATGGAAATTTATCTGCTCGGCACACGCATGTTCATGGTCATGGAAGTGGACGAGCGATTTTCCTTCGACGCTAAAGCCAAAGCGGACCGCGCAAATCCCAAAGTGCGCGAATGGGAAGAATTGATGTGGAAATTTCAGAGGCCCCTCCCAGAGGCAAAGCCGGGCGAAAAGTGGCTGCTCATGGAACGAATTTTCAAGCTCGAACCGTAAGCGTAGGAATTAACAACAGGAGGACTTCTGCTCATGAAACCCAACGGCATCCCGCGCCGCGATTGGCTGGTTGGCACCGGAGCGTCTCTTCTCACCCTGGCCGCCTCCGCTAAAACAGTCGGAGCTCCCGCAGAGTCACAAGCGCAGAAAAGCTCCGACGCGGAAGACGCCGATCGCGCTCGCCGCATGAAATGGTGGCACGAAGCGCGATTCGGTATGTTCATTCATTGGGGTCTGTACAGCGTGCTCGGTCGCCACGAATGGGTGATGGAAAACGAAGGCATTCCCGTAAGCGATTACGAGCAGCTCGCCAAGCGCTTCCAGCCGGAACCGAACGCTGCGCGTGCCTGGGCCAAGCTCGCCAAGCAAGCCGGGCAGAAATACATGGTGATGACTTCGAAACATCACGAAGGCTTCTGCAACTTCGATACCAAGCTCACCAACTACTGTGCTCCGAAACAAGGACCCGGCCACGACCTCGTGCGTGAATACGTCGAAGCCGCGCGCGCGGAAGGTTTGCGCTTCGGCTTTTACTATTCCTTAATGGATTGGCACCATCCCGACGGCGCGCGTTGCGCCACGAACGAAGACGCCCGCAAACGCTTCGTCGAATACACGCACGGCTTAATCCGCGAGTTGCTGACCAATTACGGAAAAGTCGACGTGCTTTGGTACGACGTTTCCTGGCCGCTCGATGCCCGTGGCTGGGAATCCGAGCGCATGAACAAAATGGTCTTCGAGCTTCAGCCCGACATCATCGTGAACAATCGCAACGCGCTCCCAGGTGATTTCGCAACGCCTGAACAGGAGATTGTCGCCGACAAACGCGGTCGCGCCTGGGAATCCTGCATGACGCTGAATGAAAGTTGGGGATATCACCAGGCGGATGACGCCTGGAAGACTCCTAAGACGATCGTGCGCAACCTCGTCTATTGCGCGCACGACGCAGGAAACTATCTGCTGAATATCGGCCCCAAGCCGGACGGCTCCATTCCCGAAGAGTCTGTACGCATCCTGACCGAGGTCGGCCATTGGACGTCACGCAACGGCGAGTCCATCCATACTCAAGACCGCTGCCAGCCACACCAATCGAACTACGCGGCTTTCACGCGCAAGGGGAACACGCTTTACATGCACGTTTATTTTTGGCCCGGAGAAACCGTCGCGCTCTCCGGATTAAAAACCGGCGTGAAATCGGCGCGCCTTCTAGCCAGCGGTCAGCAGGTCAAATTCCAGCAGGATCGCTTTCGCGTGCGCTTCACCGGCTTGCCCAACGAAGCGCCGGATCACCCGGTCACCACCATCGCCATCGAGTGTGAGTCCGAACCCTTGCAGGACACCGATTTCGTGCGCCGAGAACGTCCGCGCAATTCGGTGTGATTTCGTCGTCTTTCAGTTTCAAAAGATCGATTTTAGAAAAAGGTGCGAATCCGCCATGCGCATTACCGACGCCAAGGTCATCATCTGTAGCCCAGGCCGAAACTTCGTCACGCTAAAAATCACCACAGAGGACGGCCTATACGGCCTTGGCGACGCCACGCTCAACGGCCGCGAACTCGCCGTCGCTACTTATCTCTCCGACCACCTCATTCCGCTTCTCATCGGCCGCGACGCGCGCCGCATCGAAGATCTCTGGCAATACCTCTACAAAGGCGCGTACTGGCGTCGCGGCCCCGTCACCATGGCGGCGATCTCCGCGGTCGACACCGCGCTCTGGGACATCAAGGGCAAAGCGCTAAACGTTCCCGTCTATCAATTGCTCGGAGGCGCGTCCCGCGACGCCGTCTTGGTCTACGGACACGCCAGCGGCAAGGACATCGACGACACCGTCGCCGCCGTCGCCGCCTACGCCAAGCTCGGCTACAAAGCCATTCGCGCGCAGAGCGGCATCCCCGGTCTCGCAAGCACCTACGGCGTCGGCCGCGGCAAAATGTTTTACGAGCCCGCAGAAAAAGACGCGCCCGTCGAAGATCTGTGGAGCTCCGAGCTCTACCTCAATTTCGTCCCCGGCCTGTTCGAACGCCTGCGCAAGGAATTCGGCTCCGAGCTCCACCTGCTCCATGATGCGCATCACCGCCTTACGCCCATCGAAGCCGCCCGCCTTGGCAAGGAACTCGAGCCTTACCATCTCTTCTGGCTCGAAGATCCCGTCCCGGCCGAACTGCAGGAAAGTTTTCGCCTGATTCGCCGCCACACCACCACGCCGCTCGCCGTCGGCGAAGTTTTCAATTCCATCTACGACTGCCAGCAGCTCATTCAGGAGCAGCTCATCGATTACATCCGCACCGCCGTCGTGCACGCCGGTGGAATTTCCCATCTGCGAAAAATTGCCAGCCTTGCCGAGATTTACCTGGTCCGCACCGGCTGTCACGGCGCCACCGATATGAGCCCCGTCTGCATGGCCGCCGCTCTGCATTTCGATCTCAGCGTCCACAATTTCGGCATTCAGGAATACATGCACCACTCCGCGGAAACCGATCGCGTCTTCCCGCACTCCTATACTTTTGCCGACGGAATGATGCATCCCGGCGACGCTCCCGGCCTAGGCGTGGACATCGACGAGCAGCTCGCATCCAGCTATCCGTACCGCCGCGCGTACTTGCCTATCAATCGCAAGCTCGACGGCACCATGCACAGTTGGTAGGTTGCGGTCTGGCTCAATCTTTGTTTCAGATTTTCGGGTTTGACAGAACACCAGCCCGTTTCTATAGTCTGCGATGAAAATGCGAAGGAGTATTTGATGAGTTCTACAGTCTTAGCCGCCACCGAGAAAAACGTCTTCCGCAAGACCAACGCGCACGCTGGCCGCCGCGTTTGCATCACGCCCGCGAACAGCTCCATGCGCCATCTCGCCTACAGCCGCATCCTTTTGAATTCCGCCAAGCCCAGCGAATCTTTTTCCACCGGCGACCGCGAAACCGGCCTCATCTGCCTTTCCGGCGAAGCAACCGTTTCCGTCGGCGCCAAGGAAATCACTCTCGCGCAGCGCGACGCCATCTACATCCCCCGCGATTCCACTGTGAAAATCGCCACCAAGACATCCGCCGATCTCGCCGAATTTTCCTGCGACGTAGCTAACCGCTACCCACTGCAGGTCGTCCGCGCAGCCGAAATCGCCAAGGACGCCGGCTTGCAATTCACCACCGGGAGCCCCGGCTGCACCCGCCACCTGCAGATGCTACTCGCGAAAAATATCCAAGCCGGCCGCCTCATCGCCGGCATCACGCAAGCCGATCCCGGCAACTGGACCAGTTGGCCGCCGCACGAACACGCCGCCATGCTCGAAGAAATCTACGTTTATTTCGACATGCCCGCGCCCGCCTACGGCATTCAGCTCGTCTACAACGACACGCAAAATCCCGAGCTCGTCACCGTCGTCCGCGATGGCGACGCCGTGCTCATCCCCAGCGGCTATCATCCCAATGTTTCTGTTCCCGGCCATCGCATCTGTTTTCTCTGGGCCATGGCCGCACATCACGAAGTCGAAGATCGCCAGTTTGGCGTCGTGAACGTGCAGCCCGGCTTCAATCAAGGACCCACTGGGCTCGAAGCCGGCCGCGCGAAATAGTCGTCAATCCTGACAATGGATCCCGCCCGCCCCATTTCTCCGCCCAGCGCCGTCGCCGCCTCGGCGGATCTCACGTCAGTGCAAGCGGACGAGCTAGCGCGCCCGGCAGCTTCCACGCGTGTCGGCTATTTCCGCTGGGTGATCTGCGCGCTCCTTCTCTTCGGCGTCACGAAAAACTACATGGATCGCCAGTTGCTCGGTGTGCTCAAGACCACTCTGCAGCACGACTTCGGCTGGAATGACATCCAATACGGCCACCTCGTTTCTTATTTTCAAATTGCTTATGCGGCCGGCATGTTGCTCGTCGGACGCCTCATCGATCGCCTCGGTACGCGCGTAGGTTACGCGCTGGCCATGACCTTCTGGAGCGTCGCGTCGATGGCCCATGCCGCGGCAGGCTCCTTCGCCAGCTTTGCGGCCGCGCGTCTCGCGCTCGGATTCGGCGAGGCCGGCGTTTTCCCCGCCAGCATCAAGTGCGTCGCCGAATGGTTCCCCAAAAAAGAGCGCTCGCTCGCCACCGGAATTTTCAACGCCGGCACAAGCGTCGGCGCCATCGTCACGCCGCTAGTCGCGCCGTGGATCGCTTCGCACTGGGGCTGGCGCTCCGCCTTCCTTCTCACCGGCGCGCTCGGATTTGTGTGGCTCATCTTTTGGTTTTTGATTTATCGCAGACCGGACGAGCATCCGCGCGTCTCCAAGGCCGAGCTGGACTACATACGCTGCGATCCTTCCGAACCGATCGGAAAAATCAAGTGGTCCGCGCTGATCCCGCACCGCCAAACCTGGACTTTCGTCGTCGGTAAATTTCTCACCGATCCCATCTGGTGGTTCTATCTCTTCTGGGTGCCCGATTTTCTGCAACGCCAGCACGGTCTGGTGCTGATGAAAATCGGTCCGCCCATTATGGTCATCTATCTGATTTCAGACGTCGGCAGCGTCGCCGGTGGCTGGCTCTCTTCTCGCCTGATTCGTCACGGCAGCAGCGTCAACGCAGCCCGCAAAATCACCATGCTCATTTGCGCGCTCTGTGTCACTCCCATTGTTTTCGCGTATCGTATCGAAAGCCTGTGGGGCGCAGTCTTGCTGATCGGCCTGGCCGCCGCGGCGCATCAGGGATTCTCCGCGAATCTCTACACGCTGACTTCAGACATGTTTCCCGCGCGCGCCGTCGGCTCTGTGGTCGGCATCGGCGGCATGGCCGGTGCCATCGGCGGCATGCTGATCGCCGAAGTAGTCGGCCACACCTTGCAGTGGACCGGCAGTTACATGATTCCATTCTTGATGGCCGGAAGCGCCTACCTCATCGCGCTATTCTTGATTCACATTTTGGCGCCTAAACTGGAGCCGGCCAGAATCACCTGAGACAAGCATTACCTGAGACCGGCATTATTTGAGAGAGGACGCGTGACGCTGCACATCAAATCCAAACAGCAATGCCGCTGGGACTTGATCAGCCTCGGCGAAATCATGGTTCGTTTCGATCCCGGCGAAAAGCGCATCGCCACTGCGCGCTCGTTCGAAGTCTGCGAAGGTGGCGGCGAATACAATGTCGCGCGCGGACTCAAACGCTGCTTCGGCTTGGACACCGCGGTCGTCACGGCGTTCGCAGACGATCCCGTAGGCCGCCTGCTGCAGGATCTGGTCTATCAAGGCGGCGTCGACCAATCGCTCATCCGCTGGGTCGAGCACGACGGCGTCGGCCGCGCCGCCCGCAACGGCCTCAATTTCACCGAGCGCGGTTTCGGCGTGCGCGCCGCTCTCGGCTCCTACGACCGCGGCCACACCGCCGTCTCGCAGCTAAGAAAAGGTGACATCGACTGGGACCAAATCTTCGCCAAACAAGGCGCGCGTTGGTTTCACACCGGCGGCATCTTCTGCGCGCTTTCCTCCACCACGCCCGACGTCGCCGTCGAAGCCATGCAATCCGCGAAGCGCCACGGTGTCATCGTCTCCTACGATCTGAATTACCGCGCATCCCTCTGGAAATCCCTCGGCGGCAAGAAGCAAGCTCAGGAAGTAAACCGTAGCATCGCTCCTCACGTCGACGTCATGCTCGGCAACGAAGAAGATTTTTCCGCCGCGCTCGGCTACGAAGTTCCCGGCATGGACGAGCATCACTCCGCTTTCGAAGTTGCCGGCTTTCAGCAAATGATCGCCAAAGTTGTAAAGGATTATCCGTTCCAGGTCGTCGCTACCACTTTGCGCAAGGCCAAAACCGCTACGCTCAACGATTGGGGCGCTGTCTGCTACTACGACGGCAAGTTCTATCAAGCAAAGAACCGCGAAAACCTGGAGATCTTCGACCGCGTCGGCGGCGGCGATTCCTTCGCCTCCGGCCTAATCTATGGTTTCCTCGCCGGCCAAGACCCGCAGTGGTCCGTAGAATGCGGCGCCGCCCACGGTGCCCTGGCCATGACTACTCCCGGGGACACGTCGATGGTCACGTTTCAAGAAGTCGTGCAGGTAATGAAAGGCGTCGGCGCACGCATCGCCCGCTGAAACACGAAACGATTTTTTCTAAGGTGAAACCGAACCTGTAGCGCAGGGCGGAGTCCGCGGAGCCCTGCGGGTTTTAGGACTTGGCGGATTTAAGCGAGGAATCTGAAGTGGATAAACAACAAGTCCGCCGTCGAATCGAAGAGATTGGAATTGTTCCCGTAGTCCGCGCATCCTCTGCTCGCGAGGCGCGCATCGCCGCCGAAGCCGTCTGCAAAGGCGGCATCCCCATCGTGGAAATCACCATGACCGTTCCCGGCGCCGTCGATGTCATTCGCGAACTCGTGAAAAGCGCCGGTTCGGAGATTCTAGTTGGCGCAGGAACTGTGCTGAACGTCGACGACGCACGCCGCTGTCTTGACGCCGGCGCTCAATTCCTCGTCAGCCCCGGTTTCAACCGCGCAACGGTCGAGTTCGCCGCCCGCGAATCAAAATTGATCATGGCCGGCGCACTGACGCCCACCGAAATCATCGAAGCATGGACCGCCGGTTCCGACCTCGTAAAAGTTTTTCCATGCGGTCAGGTAGGTGGTGCAAAGTACATCAAAGCTCTGAAGGGCCCGCTACCGCAGGTCCCACTCGTTCCCACGGGCGGTGTCAATCTCTCCACCGCAGCCGAATTCATAGAAGCCGGCGCAGCCGCCCTCGGCATCGGCGGCGAACTCATCCACCCTGAAGCCCTCAAGTCGGGGAAGCCCGAAATTATCACGGAAAACGCCCGCAAATTCCTGGAAGTCGTAGCCGCTGCCCGTGCCAAGGCGAGTTCCGCGGGAGCCACATAAAAGACCTTGTCAGAATTCTCCTCACTTTATTTCTGCGGACGGCCTTTAAGTGCAGTATAGATCTCGCGCACAAATGCTTCTGCCTGCACTCGACCGTGGCTCCATCGCGTATCGAAATCGGCTGTCGGACGTGCGGCGATCACCTCATCCTCCGTGCGCCCTTGGTCGATCAAACGCTGCGCTCGATCGCGAACGGTCACAATCATGTTGCGAAAGGCTTCGACGCTAGCTCCATCGGTTACTTTCCCTCGGGCCGGCACGACGCGAATGCTGCCTGTCCATGCCCCCAGAGTTTTTAGAAGACCATCGAGGGTGCCGCCTTGAGAAAAATCAATCGTGGGATAGCCGTCGCCCGGGAACACTTCGCCAAGATAGACCAGATTGGCTGCGTGAAAATGTGCAATTGCGTCGGCATTGCTGTAACCCGGTCCTTGATGAACAACGTGAATCGCGTCTCCGTTGAGGTCAAAGGCCAGGACTTCAGAGAACGCAATATGTGGCCGATCCACTCCAAGCTTCACAAACTGCGGAGACAACGGTTGGGCTGGCCCCATTTTCGCTCCCCCGATTCGTTGAAGCGCATTTTCGTGCATTGCGACAAAAGCTCCCCGTTTTCCCCAACCAGCGTCCCCCTCTGAATTGGAAGGTTCTTGCGGTCCGATAACTACGTACCTGACGGGCGATTTAGTCCGCTTCTCAAGAATGCTGCTGATGAGCGGCGTACTTACTGTCGAGAACTCTCCGACTAGCAGAGCGCCGTCTGATCCAATCGAGGCGATGATGTTGCCCGCGCTCGTGGAAAGCACGAGCACGCTGGACGTTACTTCCGTGATCCCTACCGGCTCCTCGGAACCAATTGTGATTGTGGATTCATCCACGATAAGGAAAACTGCAAGCAGGACAGCGGGAAATATCCAGAGCCTATGTATTTTCAAGGTATTCGGCCTCACGATGTGCCGCCCGAATGACCCGGGCCCGATAAAGCATTAAACGTCCCTTGAATACTATTGGCTGTCTATCCGTGATTCAAGGACCACGTCTGGAGTCGAGGATTTCACTCCTGGGCGCTTACTGATTCACACCGCTAGCCAAAAATCCCCCATCCACCACCAAAACATGCCCGGTCACATAACTCGCCGCGTCTGAAGCCAAAAACACCGCCGCGCCCGCCAACTCGTCAAGTTGCCCAAAACGGTGCATCGGCGTGCGCAGCAGAAATTCCTTCCCGCGCTCCGTCCCGTCCAGCAGCACCGCATTCAACTCCGTGCGAAAAACGCCCGGTGCGATCCCATTTACGCAAACTCCCTTCGTGGCCCACTCAATGGCCAGCGATTTCGTCAGCGAAGCCACCGCCGCCTTGCTCGCCGAATACGCCGCAACCTCCTGCAGCGCAACAAACGAAGCGATCGACGCAATATTAATGATCCGTCCGTAGCGCCGCTCGATCATGTGACGTCCAAACACACGGCAAGCTCGCAGCGTTCCATTCAAGTTCGTGTCAAGGATGCCGTTCCACTCTGCATCCGGAAACTCCAGCGTAGGCATCCGCTTCGTTCGCCCCGCGCAATTAACCAGAATCTGCACGCTGCCAAATTCCGCCAGCACCGCCTTCAATAGCTCCTCGATGCTCCCTTCATTCGTCACATCGCAGCTTTGCACCAGCGACCGTCGACCAAGAGCCTTCACCTCCTCCGCCGCCTTACGCACCAATTCCGTCCGCCGCCCGGTAGGCACAACATTAGCCCCAGCCATCGCCAACCCCTTGTTCAGCGCCAGACCAATCCCGCTTGTCCCCCCAATCACCACCGCCGTCTTCCCACTCAAATCCAATTGCGCATGCGTCATAAACCTCACCAGTGGCAGGGGCTTTAGCCTGTGCCCCACGACATCACCTGCCACGATCCGTTTGTCATGTGATTGACCGCTACCAACACTGTCATTCCGAGGGCGGTGTTTGCCCGAGGAATCTGCTTTTTCTTCGTATCGACAAAACTCTACCGAGTAATCCGTCCAGCCCAACCCCCACCCGGTGCCAAACTAATCTTCAACTTCGTCCCGCGGTCAACCTGCGTCTTGGTCATCTTGTAGTCGCTGCCCATCCTATCCGCGTTGACGCCATCCTGATACGCCTGCAGCGTGAAATTGCCTTCCGGCAAGAACGAAAAATCAATCTCCATCTCGCGCGGCGACCAGTTCGTCATCGCTCCCACATACCAATCCTTGCCGTTCCGCCGCGCCACCGCAACGTACTGCGCAATCTTGCCATCGAGCACTTTGGTTTCGTCCCACACCGAAGGCACCGGCGCCAAGAATTCCATTGCCTCCGGCTCACGCAAATAATTCGACGGGCTGTCCGACAGCATCTGCAGCGGGCTCTCGAATACCACGTACATAGCAAGCTGGTGGCAACGCGTGCCCTGGCTCATCGGACGACTGCCAATCGCTTTAAAACTGTTCTTTTGCGCGTTGAGCATGGCGCCCGGCGTGTAATCCATCGGCCCCAGGAACATGCGCGTGAACGGCAGCGTCACATCGTGGTCCGGGTCAGTTTCCGCGCTCCACTTGCTCCACTCCATCCCGCGCACCCCTTCTGTGCTGATCAAGTTCGGATAAGTGCGCGTCATAGTCGCCGGTTTCTGATTTCCGTGAAAATCCACCATCATCTTTCGCTTCGCCGTCTCTTGGCTCACTTTGTGATAGTAGTTGATTAGCTTTTGATCGCTGCGCTGCATGAAATCCACTTTGACGCCCTTGATGCCCCACTTCGCGTATTGGTCCAGCGCCTTCTCCAGTTGATCGTCGAGCTTGTTCCACAGCACCCACAAGATCACGCCAACATTTTTCTGTTTTGCGTAGCCGGTCAGCTCCTCCATGTTCACGGCCGGCACCACATCCAGCACATCACCATTCCTGTACCAGCCCTCGTCCAAAATGATGTAGGGGATTCCATACTTCGCCGCGAAATCAATGTAGTACTTATACGTTTCCGTGTTCACGCCGGCTTTGAAGTCCACGCCGTAGACATTCCAGTCGTTCCACCAGTCCCACGCCACTTTCCCCGGCTTGATCCATGAAGTGTCTTGCACCTGCGAAGGCTTGGCCAGCAGGTAGGTCAGTTGATTTGTCAGCAGGTCACCGTCCTTCTCAGCGATGCCAATTACACGCCAAGGCAACGTCCGCGTGCCTTTCGTGACCGCGATGTAATCCGCGCTCTCCACCACGTGCAAATCGCGATCGTGTTCCAAGTGTTCTTTCAGCGGATAGGGAGGGAATACCGCCGCCAACCCGTTGCCGTTCGTGCCGCGCAGCCACAATCCCGGATATTCCTCCACGTCCGATTCGGCCACCGCGACCTTCGCTCCGTCTCCTACGTCCACCACTGCGGGAAGCGTCGCAATAAATTCAGGATGGATGTCCGCCAAACGTCGCGGCAAATACTTTCGCTCGTTATGCGAAAGAAAGCCTTCCTCCTCGGGATAATAAACGATGTCGTTGCTCGGAAAATTCAGATTCATCTCCTCGCCGTAAATCTTCACTTCCGATTGCGGCAGAGATGTTTCCAGCCGATATCCCAGTCCTTCGTTGTACGCACGAAACGTGACTGCGTACCCGCCATCCATGTCCAGGTGCAGCTCTTTGTAATTGTCGCGAATCTTCGCGAATTTCTGCCTCACTACCGGCTCGAGCACCTGGTCGTGGCTGCTTTCCTTGTGCTTCAAAACTTTGGCTTCCGCGCCCAGTTTCTTGTGATCGACGTCGAGAGAAATCGTGCAGTCCTGCAAGATCGCTCTGCCGCCCAGCAGTACGTCGTAGTGAATGCCATTTGCCGTGCGGATTCTGACCTCGACTCGATTGTTCGGCGACCGCAAATCGTAGCCCCCTTGTGCGTTCGCGCGCGCAGTAACCAGCAATATTGGCGCCAACACAAGCAGCGCCCTCTTCGACATTCGAATCATCGTTTCCCCTTTAAATATCTCTCTCGCCACACCGGCTGTAGTGGCCGATCTTTAGACCGGTCAACCTAGCCCACGCCCGGTCCGATCGCCACTACAAAATAATTCGCTGGGGTAGTCCCCACATTCTTCACCCCATGCTCCTCGTTCGAACGCACAAACCCAACCGAACCTGGTCCCAACGGATACGTAGTGCCATTCACAGTCAGCTCCAGCGTTCCTTCGCGCATGAAAAACATTTCCGAATGCACATGATGGTGGGGCGCATGGGGCATGACTCCCGGCGGCAGCGTGGTTGCATGCGTTTCAATCGATTCGCCAGTCGCCAGCTTGCCTTTGAAGATGCTGCGTGTTTGCGCCCCGCTCGGCGCAGCATGTGGCGTCAGCTTTTCGAACGGATAGCTAGCCGACGGCAGGGACTTGTCTTGCTCGCTCGCTTCCGCGAGCGGCGCAGCAGCAAGCGGAAGCATCGCCGCAGGCAGCAGCAAACACATTTCACGTCGCGTCATGGACATGGTCACCTCCTCCGCGGGCGCGGAGCATTGTAATTGTTTCTGACTTGAACCCTGCGTTGCTCAGAAGGCCCTCGACATCGGCACAAAGAATCTTTTAGCATCGCTGTGTTTGTCAAGCTGGAAAGCGCAAAGCAAAGATGAAGAAAAACTGCACGATCGCCCGGAAAGCTGCACGAGGTAAAGCGTCCGCAATGTTGCGAGGAAAAGCGGAGTGATGAATTTCACAAATTGCCAGAGAAGAGCGGCGTGACCGCTCCCATAATTTCGCGAGGCAACGCGGCGTGACCGCTCCGAAGATTCTGCGCCTTGGCAGCGTCAAAGATGTTTCACATTTCGCGGAACACTTGCGCGCGCTGCAATTGCAAATTCCTTGCGACGGCGAAATTCTGCGCGCGGCGGAATCGCCGCTTTTTTCGCCGCTTGCGCGCGGCGAAATCAAAATCGGAAATCGCATCACCATAAATCCCATGGAGGGCTGGGACGGGACTCCCGATGGCAATCCGACGGAAAATACGTTGCGGCGCTGGCGGCGATTTGGCCAGAGCGGCGCGAAATTAATTTGGGGCGGCGAAGCCGTCGCCGTCTCGCATAGCGGGCGTGCGAATCCTAATCAGCTTGTGATTGCGGAGCATACTCGCGCGGGGTTGGCGGACTTGCGCGCTGCGCTGATTGCGGAGCACAGGCAAGCTGCAGGTTCCGGCGAGGGATTGCTGATTGGTTTGCAGCTTACGCATTCGGGGCGGTACTGCAAACCGAATTCGCATTCTCGCGCGGAGCCGAAGATTTTGTTTCGGCATCCGATTCTGGATCGGCGGCTTGGTTTGTCGCGCGATTTTCCGGTGCTCACGGATGGAGAGATTGGCGGAATCATTGAAGAGTTTCATCGCGCGGCGCGCATTGCGTGGGAGCTTGGTTTTGATTTTGTCGACATCAAGCATTGCCACGGATATTTGGGGCACGAATTTCTGAGCGCGCACACGCGGGAAGGGAAGTATGGAGGAAGCTTTGAGAATCGCACGCGATTCCTGCGCGAGGTTGTGCAGGGAATCCGGGCCGCTGCGCCGGGCTTGAAAATTGGCGTGCGCGTCTCCGCGTTTGACACCGTGCCTTTCTATCCCGATCCGGCGCAATCTGCCAATGGAAAATTGGGTCCAGGAATTCCGGAGCCGCATGCGGATTTGATTCCGTATCGCTGGGGATTCGGCGTAAACGCGAGCGACCCGACACAGTCGGATCTTGGGGAGACCATTCAGTTTTTGTCTCTGCTGGAGTCGCTGAATATTGTTCTTGTGAACCTGACGGCGGGGAGTCCTTACTACAATCCGCATATTCAGCGGCCGGCGCTGTATCCGCCTTCGGATGGATACGCGCCGCCGGAAGATCCGCTGGTGGGCGTGGCGCGGCAGATGGAAGCGGCGCGAGAATTGAAGCGGCGGTTTCCGAATTTGATTCTTGTGGGCACGGCGTACAGCTATTTGCAGGATTTTCTGCCGCATGTGGCGCAGGCCGCGTTGCGCGAGGGCTGGGTGGATTCCGTCGGATTGGGGCGGATGGTTTTAACATATCCGGAAATCTTTCTGGATGCCGCGCAGGGCCGCGCGGTGCAGCACAAAAGAATTTGCAGGACGTTCAGCGATTGCACCACGGCTCCGCGGAATGGATTGCCTTCGGGTTGCTATCCGCTGGACAGTCATTACAAAACGTCCTCGATGGCCGTGAAATTGAGCGCACTGAAGGCTAAGCGTTGAGGGTTGCTTAGGCAAACCAGCCCGCCTCGGAAGGCGGGCGCTACAGATGCATTCGGAATGAATTGTGAGAGGCCATGAAAATTGAGTCGCTGATGGAACGGCGGAAATTGCGGCGCAAGGTGCAGGGGATTGCTGCGGCGCTGTTGCCGTATGAATCTGATGGACGCGTTGCGGTGGAGGCGTTCCAGCGGCACCTGGTGGCGACGCAACGCGCGGGGTTGATGAACGCGGTGAACATGGATACGGGTTACGTGAACTATCTGGACCATTCGCAAAAAGAAGAGGTGCTGTGCTGGACGCGCGAGGCGCTGGGAGCGGATGTGGCGTTTGTTGCCGGCGCGTACATCGAGAATCAGTTTGTCCATGGGGCCGGCGATGTTGTTGCGCTGTACCGGCGCGAGATGGAACGCATTGCTGCGCTCGGGGGAATTCCGATTTTGTTTCAGACGGCGCGGCTGCACGGAAAGTCCGCGGAGGAAAAGGCGGCGGCGTACCGGGCGATTTGCCAGGGATTTCCGAGCGTGCTGGCATTTGAGCTGGGACCGATGTTTGCGCCGAACGGGGAAATCTTCGATGAAGAGACGGTGCGGCGGCTGATGGAGATTCCGGAGCTTGCGGGGATGAAGCATTCTTCGCTTGACCGCATGGTGGAGCTGGGACGGCTGGCGTTGCGCGACGCGCACCGGCCGGAGTTTCAGATTTATACGGGCAACGATTTGGGAATAAACATGATCGAGTACGGCTCGGACTATTTGCTGGGGCTGGCGACGTTTGCTCCGGAAAAGTTTGCGGAGCGCGACCGGCTGTGGAGGGCGGGCGATCCGGGGTATTACGCATTGTCGGATGCACTGCAGTATTTGGGGAATGTGGCGTTTCGCGAGCCGGTTCCGGCGTACAAGCATTCGGCGGCAGCGTTTCTGCACCTGACGGGACGGATCCCGACGGACTTGCCGCACCCACGAAATCCGAAGCGTCCCAATTGGGAACGAGAGATTCTGCAGGATTGCGCTCGGCGGCTCGGAACAGTCGCCCTCGGAGATCACGGTAAACGAGGGGCTAGTTAACAATAATCCCTCCCCCCTCCTGTTTTTGCATAAGTGGTGATTCTAAAGGGAGTTGAAGTCGTTTGTTTTGATACACTTTTGCAAGTGTTGATTCTAAAGGAGATGGAGGAGCAAATGAGATCCTTCGGCTCCCGATGGTCGCTCCCTTCAAGGCTCCCCTCGAAGCTCGGGGCAAGCAGGGCAAGCAGGGTAAATCGGTACACCCCCGTGGCGACAGGAAGTATGCGCAACCTGCTGAGAACGGGAAAGATGTTGGCGCCACGTCGTGCAGATGACGGGAGGAGTAGGTGTTTACGGGAACACACACGGGGTTGCGGAAGAAGGAAGGGAGGAAACGGGGACACTGTCAGCAGAACCTTAACTAAAGAATATCGCACCTTCGTCCATTTGTCAAGTGATAAATTAGGGGCTGTGGATTGAATAGGTTGCGGTTGAGACTGCGGGGCGAAACGAGGGGAGGACGAGATAGAGCGGAATGTCAGCGCCACCCGCCAAACATTCCGTAAATGCCAAAGAAAGACCCAGACGTAAAATCGACGTCTGATGCACCCGGCGCCACCCAGAGCCATCCCACCTCGCGGCCACTCGCGTTTTACAATCGCCCCATGGGAGTCATTATCAAAGATCCGGATATTCTTGGCGGAACTCCTGTGTTTCGCGGTACGCGCGTGCCTATCCAAACGCTGTTCGACTATCTGGAGGGCGGAGAGACACTCGAAGACTTTCTGGAGGGGTTTCCGACCGTCTCGCGTGAGATGGCCGTCGCTGCTCTCGAAGAAGCAAAACACCTTTTGCTCGCGCGTCCCTAAATGCGCATTCTGATCGACGAGTGGTCGATGACCATTTGGCAACCCTTTGCCCGGTCACGCTTGTCAAACAAGCTGTCCAACTAGCTTGCCTCGCTGCACATTTTAAGGTACACTAGCACTATATAAGGTGCAGGATGGCGGAAGACCGACAGTCGCGAAAAATCCCGCTCATTTTTTACCGCCTGCGGCCTGGAAGTGAGCCCGTGCGGGAGTGGCTGAAGGGATTGCCGGAAGCCGAGCGCCAAGCCATTGGAAAAGACCTGATGCGTGCGCAATGGCGGTGGCCGGCCGGGATGCCGCTGTGCCGGCCGTTGGGAAACGGTTTGTGGGAGGTCCGCACGGACCTGCCGACCCGCCGGACGGCGCGTGTGCTGCTCTGCCTTCACGAGGAGCACCTCGTCGCGCTGCACGGGTTTATCAAGAAAACCCGCGCCACGCCGGAGGATGATTTGGCCTTGGCGCGCAAGCGCCAGAAGGAGTTGAAGCGATGAGTAAGAAGCACAAGCGGCGCGGAAAGCATATGGGTTCGAGCATTGACGATTTCCTGAAGCAAGAGGGCATCTTTGAAGAGGCGCAAGCACAGGCCGTCAAGGAGGTCGTCGCTTGGCAACTCGACGAGGCCATGAAGAAACAGAAAATATCTAAGAATAGGATGGCCACACTGCTCAAGACCAGCCGCACCCAGGTGGACCGGCTCCTGAATCCGAAAAGCGACATCACGCTTTCCAGTCTGCAACGCGCGGCGGCGATGGTGGGACGGCGGGTGATGATCGAGCTGGTTTGACGGGACGTGTGTCGGGAGAGACAGTTTTCCGGGAATACGTTTGGCTAAGTGGAGGCTGGCCCACCCGCCTCTGCTTGATTCGACGAGTAACCCCTCGGCCTCAACACCGTCGTCGCCAAAATGCGGTCCCCTTGGGTTTGCGAATCGTTTCCCGCATCCACTGAATCAGGACGTAGAGCATGAACCCGCCACCAAATAAACCAACCGCCGCTAATCCAATGACAGCCATCGCATAATCCTGGAGGCGCAGCCTTTAGGCTGGACGCAGAGAAACATCCCTGAATATCAAAAAGTACATAGCAGCGATCATGGCAATCACTGCCATCAATCCCCAAAACAAAAGTTTGGTTCCCCGGCGCTGCCAAGAAAAACGCGCAAGAACGGCGAAGGAAATAATCTCAAAAAGAATGAGTAGTGTGGTCGGGGGCTTGTGCCCTGAATGCTGGTGGGAAAACGCTGATGTGATCGATCCGTTCTCCATCACGGTCCCACTAAGTTAGATGCGCGGTAGAGCTTATCGATACAGGCTTTTTTGCGAATGCCTGCTCCGGTTATGATGGTGCATAAAAATAAGCTCGCTATGGCACCAACGGACGCACTACTTATCATTACGGGCTCAATGGGATCAGGTAAGACAACCGTGCTGTCCGAAGCGTCTGACATTTTGGCTGTTCGGAACATCCCGCACGCATCAATCGACTTGGACGCACTCGGAACGGCGCATCTTCCAAGTTCGGTTGAGGACAACCAGTTGATGTATCGCAATCTTCGATCCGTGTGGGAAAACTACGCTCAGGTTGGTTTGAGGCGGCTTCTGCTGGCGCGTGCGATAGAAGACCCGGCAGAACTGGAGTCCTGCCGTGAGGCCGTATCAGCATCGAAGGTTGTCATTTGCCGCTTGACCGCCAGCATAAAAACAATGCAAGACCGCGTTCAAAGCCGCGAAGTAGGAACATTGCAAGACAGCTTTGTCGCGCGTGTCGCGGAATTGAATGCCATCCTTGACCGTGCCCATTTGGAGGATTTTTCGCTGCTGAACGAGAATCGACCCGTTACCGACGTTGCGCACGAAATGCTCGTTCGTGCAGGGTGGCTCTAAAAAAGCATTATTTTGTGAACGGTTCGTAGACTTCTGGAGGAGGGATTTGTACGCCTCGCAGATCGTGACAAGCGGGTATGGAAATAAAGGGGGAATGAGATACGCGTGATTGGTGACGGTCGGGTTTCGGGAGAGCGGAGGATTATCGGAGGGCGGCCGGAAACGGCGCACGGAGCGGGCTGGAGATTCGATGATCACGGTTCATTTTACTGAATCGATGCAGCAGGGGAAACCGGCCTGAAGGACAAAAATGAAACACCTGCACTCGAAGATTTCTGAAAGTCTGGGAGTCCGAACAACCTGCCGCGATGGGCTCCCACGTGACATCCGCGCAAAACCGTACTCAGGTCACTCGCTGAGCCACTCAGGCTTGAACGGTTAGGGCTATTTGCAGTCTAATCCTCCTACCACTAAATGGCGGAGGATCAGCATTGTGAAGAACGACAACGGAAATGACAAAATCAAAGGATTGGTTAGTCAGTTCGTTGGCGAATGCGACCCGCTAGAAAAACATGACAAATTGCTGCTGCTGTCCGACGCAAAGACAGGAGCGTATTACTGTGAGTGCCACATCATGGGAAGTGCGATTATCGCCCTTGGAACTACCGATGTGCCTCTCGATCCTGATGAGCAGTCTGAGTATCGAGCTAACCGCGAAATTGAGGAAGGTAGCGTGGCGTTCCAGAAGATGAAGGACGATGCCAAGCAACAACGATCGTTCAGCAACATCGTGGCCGAGTGGAAGAAGGATTCAGATTCAACTAGTCCTCTCAAGATCATAGGTGGTCAGCATAGATTTGAAGCGATTCGACATGCGGTGGAAAACTCCGTCGACGTCTACCACGGAGTTAAAGTTTATTTCGCTCTGGACATGCCACAGAGATTAGACGTGCAGTTGATTTCCAATACGAACATCGACATTTCCGGAGACCTAATCGACAGGTTGCGAGAGACCGCCAAAGGTTCGGCATTGCGCGATTGGTGTCAAAACGTCCGACTGTTGCAAAAGGGGCAGGATTTTGCAGATAGCTACGCAAGGGGCGGTCCCATCTCCGTCAGGATGGCAACGACCTTCATCACGAACTACTTCAACGGTAAGGCAATCGACTCAAAGAATTTTGGCAGTGTTGCGACGGCGCCCGTCGTCTACAAGAGCGGGGGGCCGGATGAACAGTGGGAAGCAACAAAGGCTGATCACCCCCAGCTTTGGACTGACCAGGGACTCCTGACCGCTGCGAAGGAGTTCTCCTCTCTTATACAGGCGCAGCGGGGAGCGTTCAATGCTAAGAAACAGGGGAAACGCTCCAAGCCTGACTACCCCGAGAAGGCGCTGAACTTGGCCATAATGGCTGCCTGGGCATACGTCGCAGGAGTACTACATAACAATCAGCCAAGGTTGAAGCGTCATTTCGCCCTTAAGGACTGGACCTCGCATGATCCCTTGAATGCGGCGCTGCTTGCGGGTGGCCGACATTGGACAGACCCCCCAAACTATCGGGGGCTAGGTTACCGGACCGATCCCCAAGAAAGAGGGAGGTTTGTGGAGCTCTTTTTTATTCAGGCAGAGGATGGCAAGGGGATTACGAAATCTGCTATCGACATAGGCATCAAAAAGTATCACGCCAAACAGGGGCAATTGGAGGTCAAAGAGGCCGTAGATAAGGCGAAGGAGTCGTAGTGGCCGATTTTGATATTTTCGCGAACCAGCTTTTGGAAGAGGCGAAGCGATTCCTGGAGAAAGCCTCTCAGGCTTCTGATGTAACTGCTCAAGCGGCGAACCTCCATGCGGCATTGATGCTCTCGTTTTGTGCTCTGGAGGCGCATATCAACTTAATTGGGGAAGAGTTTTCCATTCGGACTGATCTGTCTGCTCACGAAAAGGGTTTGCTTCTGGAAAGAGATGTTCGCTTAGAGGACGGTGAATTTAAGGTCCAAAAGACCCTCAAGATGGTGAGGCTTGAGGACCGTATTGAATTCCTGCACGCCAAGCTTTCAGGAAAACCCGTGGATAAGTCTGCGGCATGGTGGGGACACCTTATTTCGGCAGTACAACTCAGAAATGAGCTCACACACGCCAAAGCGATTCCGTCAGTGACTGAAACTGCTGTGCGCAGCGCGATTCAAGCAATATTGAGCGCGCTAGACACGCTGGTCAAAGCGATTTACAAGAAAAAATTGCCAGCTGCCCAGATGGGCCTTAACTCCGTCATGACTTTCTAGGCGGGTGGCCCGGACGTTAGGCCGGAAGATGAATTTGGGTGCCCCACGTGTCGGCGTTACATGTGGGTCTTCGCTTTCGCACTCGGTATCCCTACCAAATCTACGGTCGATGTCAGCGTAATCCCTGATCCAGTCTATGCAGGAAAGCTTGACGCCTCAACTGGCCCGCCGCCTCTGCGCAATGCCGTTATGACGCGGATTGTTAGGGCGGGGCCAACCACCCTCCTTCCTTCTTTTCGGGTTCAGATCCTCCAGCATGGCATCCTGTAGCAGGGCATTTGCGCGGGTCTGATAGCCCCGGCCTTGCCGCCGCAGCCAGGCGATCACATCAGGGTCAAGGCGAAGAGTCGGGAAGAACACGAGGAGTGCGAGCGCGAGAAGGGCGAGGGCGGATATGAGTAAGTGGCGTCAGGCTTGTGCCTCCGGCGCGTCGGCCGAAGCGCCATTCGGGAGAATGGCGTTCCCGGGTTGCTTGCACTTCGGCGCGCGATTTGTCGGCCGATGACAGTTTGCATGATTGGGCAGGAAAAAGCCGCCCGCAACGGTCCGCGGCCGCTACGTAAGTCAAATTCAAGCGGGATGCGGCCTTCGGCCTGGGCGCGCTAAAGCGACGCCCCTACAAGGAGGGCGGCCAGGGCTAGAGCCAGGATTAGTCGGCGTGGGTGACGCGTCCTTGTGCCCAGCCGCTTTACTTCCGGCATCATACTGGGTCACAGTAGCGCCGCAAGGAGGAATACTCATGAATTCCAAGCAAGTGGTTCTCATTACCGGTTCCAGCACCGGCTTCGGCAGACTGTTCGTCAATACCCTGGCTCGCAACGGGCACACGGTTTTTGCGACGATGCGTGACCCCGGAGGCCGCAACGCAAAGAATGCCTCCGAAATCCGTACGCTTGCGGAAAAGGATTCACTGCCGATTTACGTCCTTGAGATGGATGTGACCGACGATGCCTCGGTCCAGCGGGCCGTGGATGCCACCGTCGCCAAAGCCGGTCGTATCGACGTCGCCATCAACAACGCCGGCTACGTCGTCTCCGGGCTGGCGGAAGCTGTCACCACGGAACAAGCGCAGCGTCTCATGGACACGAATTTCCTTGGTTCAGTTCGCGTAAATCGCGCGGTGCTTCCGCACATGCGGCGCCAACGCAGCGGCGTGCTCATGCACATCAGCAGCGCCGCCGGGCGCATCATTGCTCCCTCCATGGGTTTCTATTGCGCCAGTAAATTTGCACTGGAGGCTTTAGCCGAGGCGTACAGCTACGAACTTGCGGGGCAAGGAATTGAATCCGTGATTGTCGAGCCCGGCCAATATGAGACAGCTGTGTTCGGCAATGTAGTGACTGGCGCCGACGAGGCTCGCACCGATACGTATGGCGCCCTCAAAGAGATCCCTGCGAAGGTCCAGGCAGCACTTTCCTCCACCTCGGGCAATGCTCAGGAAGTCGCGGACGCCGTTCTGCGGATTATCGAGACTCCCGCGGGAGAGAGGCAGTTGAGGTATTTCGTCAGCCCCCAGAACTTCGGTGTCGACGAGATCAATGCCCTCTCAAAGCAAGTGCAAGCCAACGTGCTGGAAGGTTTCGGCCTCGCTGCCGACACCAAATTCCGCAAAGGTAAAGCAGTCGGCTCCGTTTAGGCTCCACATCGGTGGAAGGGTGGCGGATCTGGGAGGCGGATTTGAAGGAATTTTTGGGGAAGTATTTGGGCGAGAGGAAGCACTAGGACGCAGGGGCGTCGGCGCGACGGAAAGAATCAGTCGCGGAGGATGCGGGCTGGGTCGGTGCGTGTGGCGCGCCAGGCGGGGACAAAGCAGGCTGCTGCTGCGGCGATGGTCATGACGATCAAGGCTGAGCCGAAGGCTAACGGGTCGCGTGGACTTACTTTGTACAGAAGGTTGCCGAGCAGACGAGTCGATGCTAGCGCCGCTGCTGCGCCCAGAACAACGCCGGCTGCGGTTAGGGTAAGGCCATGCGACATCACGAGACGCAAGAGATTGGATGCGCCGGCGCCGAGGGCCATGCGCAACCCGAGCTCGCGCGCGTTCTGCGAGACGGTGTAGGACATCACGCCATAGAGGCCGACGGTGGCGAGCAGCAAGGCCAAGCCGCCGAGAACTCCCAGTAATGTGACCGCGACGCGCTGAGGCGATGTGGAGCGATCCATCTGTTCCTGCAGGGTGATCACTTCGTAGGGCGCGAGATTGGCGTCGAGCGCGTGCACTTCGTGGGCCAGCGCGGCGGCTATGGTCTCCGCGGGCATGCGTGTTCGAATATTCAAACCGGCTCCGACTGAGAAATCCTGGCGCAGAGGGACATAGAAAAACGGCTTTGGGTTTTCGCGAACGCTTTGGTACTTGGAAACCTTTGCCACACCGACTATCTGCCTCCACTGACCCTTGACCTGAAGGCGCTTGCCGACGGGATCGTCACCGCGCCAATACTGAGCCGCCATGACGTCATTGACCACGGTGACGGGAGCGGCGGCTTCGTTATCGGCGACGGTGAATTCGCGGCCGGACAGAAGCGGGATTCCGACGGTCGCGAAATAGCCGGGGCCGACTTCGTTGTATTGCACCGTAGGCTGCTCGTCGGGCGGGGGTTGATAGCCATCGACGGCAATCGGGGAGGAAGAAAAATTGCCATAGCTCAACGGCGTGCCGCGTGCAAACGCAGCCGATTCGACACCGAGTAGCGCCTGGATGCGCTCGAGCAGATCATCCTGAAAATTTTTGGCGCGTTGGGGATCGTACCCCGCGCTTCTCAAGTCTACAGCGGTGAACAACACACCTTGCGTCGAAAAACCAGGGCTGGCGGAGCGAACTCGCTTTAGGCTCTGCGTGAGTAGCCCTGCTCCGACCAGCAAGAGAAAACTGAGCGACACCTGGACAACAACGAGACCCGAGCGGATCCACGACTTTCCGTGGCCGCCACCGACAACACCCGACATTTCGGATTTCAGCGCGCTGGCAAGATCGATCTTCCTGGTCTGAATCGCGGGAACCAGCCCGAGCAGAAGAGTGGAGATGAGACAAACGCCGGCACTAAGTGCGAGCACGCGCAAATCGATTTCGCCGGGCAGGTACATTGCGACTCCCGCGCGCGCGGGGAAAAGCAGAACCAGCGCGTGGCGGCACCAGTGCGCGACGAGGAGTCCACCGGTCGCGGCGAGGGCCGACAGAATGAGGCCTTCGACGACAAGCTGCTGCAACAGGCGGCTACGGTCGGCGCCGACCGCGACCCGGACGGTCATTTCATGGCGGCGCGCGAAGGACCTCACGAGAAGCAGATTGCCGACGTTGGCGCATGCGATCAGAAGAACAAAAACGACCACGGCGAGCATGATGCCGAGCGTCGGGAGCAAGGTACCGGCGTTGTTGAATGGCGTTTGCCACAACGGCCACAGCTTGATGCCGCGGCCGCGGTTTGTTGCGGGGAAATCGATTTCCAATCGTTTCGCAACGGCGGACATCTCTTGCTGGGCCTGCTCGAGAGTCACGCCAGGCTTGAGTCGCACGTACGCTTCAATCCAGCGTGCGCCGCGATCTTCGAGTTTGTATCCGCCGCCCTCAAACGTTTCTTCCATGGAGGCTGGAACCCAGAACTGCATGCCCCAACCCACGAAGGTTCCCAAAAATCCCTCTGGCGCGACTCCAACAATGGTGTGCTCTATGCCGTTCAGGCGCTGCGTCTTGCCGATAATTGCGGGATCACGTTTGAAGCGGCTCTGCCATAGCTGATAACTGATCACGGTTACGGGATGGGCGTTGCGTCCAGTGTCTTCGCCGGGCTCGAAACCGCGGCCAAGAATCGGATGGACTCCGATGGCGTCAAAATAATTCGCGGATACGATGCTTCCGATGGTGCGCTCGGCGCGATCGCCAAGGCTGAGCGTGGTGCCCATGATCTTGTTCACGATGAAGGAGTCGATGAGCGTGCAGCTCTTTTGCAAATCGAGGAGGTCGGGCCAGGAGGTATCTGTGTGGCCAGCCTCGCCGCGAGCGGTTCCAGTGACGGCGAGAAGCCTTTCCTGGTGAGCTACAAGCGGATAGGGACGGAATAGGATTCCTTCGATCCAACTGAAGACCGCGGCATTGGCGCCGATTCCTAAGGTGAGGCAAAGGATCGCCAGGATGGAAAAGCTCGGGCTGCGACGGAGCATGCGGAAGCCGACGCGGAGGTCTTGCAGTACGCTGTCGAAGCGCAGCGGGAGCCAAACGCCGCGGGCGTCTTCACTGGCGAGCATGGCCGGTCCCATGCGGCGGTTGGCGGCGTGGGGGTCGCCGGACTCTTGCTCGAGCATTTGGCGGTGAAACTCCATCTCCTCGGCCAGTTCGGCCGCTTGGCGACGTCGGCGAAGGAAGTAGAGAATTCGGCGAATCAGGCGCATGACATCACCTTTTGAATCGCGACAATCATCCGATCGAACTCACGGTTTTCGGCGGCGAGTTGTTTGCGTCCAGCAGTGGTCAGCTTGTAGTAGCGGGCGCGGCGATTATTTTCCGATGCGCCCCACTCCGCGGTGACCCAACCGTTGAGGAGGAGGCGCTGCAGGGCGGGGTAGAGCGAGCTTTCGCCGACGTCGAGGACGTCTTCGGAGATTTTTTTGAGGTGTTGTGCGATGCCGTAACCATGACGCGCGCCGCGGGTGAGGGAGCGGAGGATAAGCATGTCGAGAGTTCCAGGTAGGAGGTCGTTTCCCATCGACTATCGATGGAAGCATGGATGGAAGCGGGTGTCAAGAAATTTCCCATTCGGTGGGCGGTGGGGGCGGAGTCAGAGTTTAGGGGCGCGGGCGGAGTTGTAGATGGATTCTACGAGGGCGAGGCTGCGGCGGCCTTCGCGGCCGTTGCAGATTGGCTGCGTATTGTTGGCGATGGTGTGGAGGAAGTCTTCGAGGATGGCTTTATGGCCGCTGATGTCAGTTACGGCGGCGGAAGAGGCGCTTTGGTTGGAGTCGCCGGTGGTGATGGCGGGGAAGTCGGGCGGAGGATTGCGCAGGTCGGCGGCGATGATGCGGTCGTGCTCGAGGATTACAGTGCCTTCGGTGCCGGTGATTTCGAGGCGGCGGGGGTAGCCGGGATACGCGGCGGTGGTGGCGAGCAGCGTGCCGACGGCGCCGCTGGCGAATTCCAGGTTGGCGACGGCGGTGTCTTCGGCTTCGATTTTGTGCAGGACGGTTGCGGTGCGGGCTTGGACGCGAGCTACATCGCCGAGAAGCCAGAGGAGAAGGTCGACGGTGTGGATGGCTTGATTGATGAGCGTGCCGCCGCCGTCGAGGGCAAAGGTGCCGCGCCATTTCGAGCTGCTGTAATAGTCGGGAGGGCGATACCACTTGACGCGAGCGTCGACGAGGAGAGGCTTGCCGAGGAGGCCGCGGTCGAGCCATTGCTTGAGGCGCTGGACGTTGGGCTTGAGGCGATCCTGGAAGATCACGGCCAGCTTTACGTTGGATTTGTCGGCGGCGGCGATTAAGGCGTCGGCATTTTTTGTGTTGATGTCGATGGGTTTTTCGGTGAGGACGTGTAGGCCGCGCTGGGCGGCGGCGATGCCTTGCTCGGCGTGACGGCCGGAGGGAGTGCCGAGGATTACGAGGTCCAGCGGCCTGTGCGCGAGGAATGCCGCGAAATCGTTGTAGGGCCTCGCGCGGTGCTCGGTGGCGAGGCGGGCGACGCCTTGTGGATTGCTGCCGTAGATGGCGGAGACTTGGACGCCGGGGATGGCACTCGCGGCGCGGGCGTGGGTTTGCGTGATGTTGCCAGAGCCGATTAGGCCGATGTGGGTGGTCATGGGAGTGATACCGGCTGCGCGCAGCCAGGAAAATTTAACCTCAATCTCAGGAATTCTAAAGCGTTCATTTCTTGAACTTGTTCCGGCGGGAACGAATGTGCGCTAGAGTATGGCCCGCTCGACAGAATTCGGTTGAGGTGCGCAAAGGCGTTCATGAAAGCTCTGTTGCTATCGAAATATAGGCAACTTGAATTGGCGGAAGTGCCGACGCCGGCGGCGGGTGCGGGCGAGGTGCTGATTCGCGTGGGGGCTTGCGGGATTTGCGGTAGCGATGTGCATGGGTATGACGGGTCGTCGGGACGGCGGATTCCGCCGATTGTGATGGGGCATGAGGCGGCGGGGCGAATTGCGGCGGTGGGCGCGGGAATTACGGGATTGGCGGAGGGCGACCGCGTTACTTTTGATTCGACGATTTATTGCGGGGCTTGCGGGTATTGCAAGCGAGGCGAAGTAAACCTTTGCGATCACCGGCAGGTGCTGGGCGTTTCTTGCGGCGATTACAGCCGCGCGGGAGCGTTTGCGGAATTTGTGGCGGTGCCGTCGCGCGTGGTTTACAAGTTGCCCGAGAGCATTTCGTTCGCGGAGGCGGCGATGCTGGAGGCGGTGGCAGTGGCGATTCATGCAGTGTCGTTGGCCAAGATGGGGGCGGAGATTACGGCGGCGAGCACGGTTCTGGTGGTGGGAGCGGGGACGATCGGCGTGTTGATTTTGCAGGCGCTGCGGGCGGCGGGCTGCAAGCGGGTGTTTGTTTCGGATGTGGATGCTACGCGATTGAAGATGGCGAAGGAATTGGGCGCGGCGGATGTTTTACGCGCAGACGCGGATGTTGTCGCGCAGATCTTGCAGCGGACTGGCGGAGTTGGCGTGGATGTGGCGATGGAAGCAGTCGGGCGGAATGAAACGGTGAACGCGGCGATTGCGAGCGTGCGCAAGGGCGGGACGGTGGTGCTGGTGGGGAATATTGCGCCGGAAGTGACGCTGCCGCTGCAGAAAGTGGTGACGCGGCAGATCCGATTGCAGGGATCGTGCGCTTCGGCGGGGGAATATCCCCAGGCGATCGAGTTGATGGCGCGGGGAGCGATTCGTGTGAAGCCGCTGATTACGGCGATTGCGCCGTTGGCGGAGGGACCGCAATGGTTTGAGCGGTTATATGCGCGCGAGCCGAATTTGCTGAAGGTGGTGCTTACGCCGGGGTCGGTTTCGTGAGTGGCGGATTGTTCGATCTTTCCGGACGCGTGGCGATTGTTACCGGCACGAGCCGCGGATTGGGGCAGTACATGGCGCGGGCGCTGGCGAAGGCCGGCGCGGATTTGGTGCTGACCAGCCGGACGCGCGAGAGTTTGCGTGCGTTTGAAGCGGAGATCAAAGGGCTGGGGCGGCGGGCGGTTTCGCTGGAGCTCGATGTCAGGAATCTGGAAAGCATCGAGCGGATGACGGCGGAGGCGGAGAAGGCGTTTGGCCATCTCGATGTGCTGGTGAACAATGCGGGGTGCAATGTTCGGAAGCCGGCGCTGGATGTGACTTGGGACGATTGGAATCTGATTTTGGATACGAATTTGCGCGGAAGCTTTTTTTTGGCGCAGGCGGTGGCACGGCGGATGATTGCGCGCGCGTATGGCCGGATCATTAACATTGGGTCGGTGACGAGCGTGGCGGGCTATGCGGGGCTGGGCCCTTATGGGGCGAGCCGCGGCGGAATTCGGCAATTGACGATGAGTTTGGCCGACGATTGGGGCAAGCACGGCGTGACGGTGAATTGCCTGGCGCCGGGATGGTTTCGCACGGAACAGAACAAGGTGCTCTACGAAAATAAAGAGTGGGTGGAGTATCTTTGCGATCGGATTCCGGTGAAGCGGCCCGGTCGGCCGGAGGATTTGGATGCGGCGGTGGTTTTCTTGGCGGCGGAAGCGAGCCGGTATGTGACGGGACAGACGCTGCTAGTGGACGGAGGAATTTCCACGGGGGCGATGCGAGCGCTGGTGCAACAGGCGAGTTCAAGTGCGAAGCAGGAAAAAAAGACGAGTTCGCGCGGCAAAACGCGGCGCGGGAGGTGAATTTTGCAAGGATTTCTGGCGAGGGGAATGTTTGCTGCGGCGTTGGGTTTGTCGCTGGGATTATTTGCCAGCGCCGCGCCGGATCCGGAGGCGCACAAAGCGCTGCAGATTTATTTCGTAGACGTGGAGGGCGGGCAAGCGACGCTGTTTGTTACTCCGGAAGGGAAGTCGCTGCTCATCGATACGGGATGGCCAGGGAATAGCGGGCGCGATGCGGATCGCATTGCGGCGGCGGCGAAGGATGCGGGCATCCGCAAAATTGATTTTGTCCTGATTACGCACTATCACGATGACCATGTTGGCGGTGCGCCGCAGCTGGCGGCGAAGATTCCAGTGGGGACGTTTATTGATCATGGGGAAAATCGGGAGACAAGTGACGCGGGGGCCAGCCGAGTTTTCGCCGCATATCAGCAATTGCTCTCGAGCGGAAAGTACAAGCACATTACGGCGAAACCGGGAGAGGTGCTTCCGATTGCGGGAATGCAAGTGCGCGTGGTGACCACGGATGGCGAGTTGATTGAGAGGCCGCTGCCGGGAGGCGGGAAGGAAAATGCGAGCTGCGCGAATGCCGCGAAGCCGCCGGTTGACGTGACGGAGAATCCGCGATCGCTGGGGACGCTGATCACGTTTGGGAAGCTGCGGGTTTTGGATTTGGGCGATTTGACTTCGGACAAAGAGATGGAGTTGATGTGCCCGATGAACAAAATTGGCGCGGTGGGTATTTATGTGGCGTCGCATCACGGCTCGCAGCCGAGCGGGAGTGCGGTGCTGGTGCATGCGATCGCGCCGCGCGTGGCGATCATGGACAACGGGGCGAAGAAGGGCGGATCGCCCGTGGCGTGGGACGTGATTGAGAAGTCGCCGGGGCTGGAGGATCTTTGGCAGTTGCATTATTCGGAGGAGGGAGGGGACGCGCATAACGTGGCGGCGCCTTTCTTGGCAAATCTTTCGGGGCCGGACGCTGGGAACTATTTGAAGATGACGGCGTCGGCGGACGGAAGTTTTGCGGTGTTTAATTCGCGGACGCGAGAAACGAAGAAATACGCGGCGAAGTAGAATTAACCACAGAGAAAAACAATCGCTACGCGTCCGCTTTTGATGCCCCCTCACTAGCGGCTTGGTGAAGTTGGCGCTCGCGGAGCTTGAAGCGCTGCAGCTTTCCGGTGGCGGTCTTGGGTAGTGCCTGCAAAAACTCGATCCAGCGCGGGCGTTTGTAACTGCCGACGCGCTCAGCGACAAAATCTTGGAGTTCGCGGGCTAACTGTTTGCTGGGGGAGCATTCCGTTTTCAAGACAACGTAGGCGGCAGGCTTGGCGAGGCCGGCTTCATCGTCGCGCGCGATGACGGCGGCCTCCAGCACGTCCGGGTGCGCTATCAGCGCGCTTTCGACCTCAGCGGGGCTGAGCCAAAGGCCGTGCACTTTGAAGAGATCGTCGGACCGGCCGGCGTGCCAGAAAAATCCGTCCTCATCTTGACGATATTTATCGCCGGTGCGGAACCATTGGCCGACGAAGGTGCTTGCCGTTTTTTCGTGTTGATTCCAATAGCCGGCGCATAGGGAATCGCACTTAACCCAGAGGTCGCCAATTTCGTTGGGAGCGGCGGGGCGGCCGGATTCGTCGGTGATTTTTGCTTCGAAGCCGGGAAGGATTTTGCCGCTGGAGCCGGGCTTTACTTGGCCGGGCCGGTTAGAGATGACCATGTGGAGGCTTTCGGTGGAGCCGAGGGCATCAAGGATTTCGACGTGGAAGCGCTCACGGAAGCGTTCGAACAGAGGCGCAGGGAGTGCTTCGCCGGCGGAAACAGCGTGGCGAATGCTGGAGAGATCGAAGTCGGGGCCGCCGGGGCGATGATGATCGAGCAGCGCAGCGTAGTTCGTGGGCACGGAGAAAAAGAGGGTGGGGCGATAGCGTTCGATATCGGCGTAGACGCTGGAGGGCGTCGGCCGAGCAGGGGAAAGAATTGTGGTGGCGCCGCAGGAGAGAGGGAAATAGCCAGCGTTGCCGAGACCGTAGGCGAAAAAGAGGCGAGCGACGCTGAGGCAGCGGTCGCGTTCGTTGATCTTGAGGATGGCATGAGCATAGTGATGCGAGCTGACAACCATGTCGTGATGAAGGTGCACGCAACCCTTGGGAACGCCGGTGGAGCCGGAAGAGTAGAGCCAGAAAGCCGCGTCGTCCTTGGAAGTAGGCTCGGCGGTGAAGTCGGGAGAGGTGGCGTCCATTAGGTCGCGAAGGCGAGGAAGAGGGCTCGCGCTCGTGTGGTTGGCGTCGCCGACGAGGATGATTTCGCGGAGATAGCGGAGATTTTTGCGCGGAATGGCTTGGAGTTGCGGGAGAAGAGCTTCGCTGACGATGGCCACGCTAGCGCGGCAGTCATCGAGGATATATTCGTATTCGTGCGGCTTGGCTTGCGTGTTGACGGGAACAGCCACCGCGCCGATTTTGATGGCGCCGAAAAAGGAGTAGAGAAATTCGGGAGAGTCGAGAAGCAAGAGGAGCACGCTCTCTTCCGGGCGGACGCCGAGATTGCGAAGCGCGTTTCCGGCGCGGTTGGTGCGCTCGAAGAGTTGTTGGTAAGTAACGCGCTCGTCGCGGCATTCGATGGCGACGTTTTGCGCGCGGCCTTCGAGAATGTTGCGATCCACGAAATATGTGGCGACGTTGAAGAGTTGCGGCAACGGGATCACGTGGCAGCCATGTTCATCGCGCGATAACGGCGAAAAATTCGATACAAACGCCCTTGCAAGGGCGACGGGTTGATAGTATACGCAGTAAGCGATTCGGTGCGGCAATTTCAAATCCTGCTCCGGCTTGGTGTTAGCGCGAAGGTCTGGACGCAGTTTGTGATGGAGGTAGTTGATGTCCCAGCGCTCGAGGCGTCGTTTCCTGCGTGAGGCGGCCGCGGCGAGTGTAGCCGTTTCGGCCGACCAACTTTTCGGCGGGTTGGTCAGAGCGCAAACGGCGACTGGACAGGCGAGTGGGCCGGCACGGCTGTACCTTGACACGCGGCGAACGCGCGCCACGCTGGATCGCAACGTGTTCGGGTCGTTTCTGGAGCATCTGGGACGGGCGATTTATGAGGGAATCTACGATCCTGGTTCGACGCTTTCCGATTCGAATGGCTACCGCAAAGATGTGTTGGAGGAAATTCGCAAACTGAATGTTCCGATCATTCGTTACCCGGGCGGAAATTTTGTTTCCGGCTACAACTGGCTCGATGGAGTGGGCGCGAAGCAGGATCGGCCGCGGGTGCTGGACAAAGCGTGGAACGCGACGAACAGCAATCAGTTTGGCACGAACGAATTCTTGGCGTGGTGCAAAGCGGCAAGCACACAGCCGCTGCTGGCGGTCAACCTCGGCACTGGGACGCCCGAGGAAGCCGCGGCGCTGGTCGAATATTGCAATGTGGAGAAGGGAACCCGCTGGAGCGATTTGCGGAGGAAGCATGGCGTTGCGGAGCCGCATCGCGTGCAGCATTGGTGCTTGGGAAACGAGATGGACGGGCCGTGGCAGATCGGGCACATGCCGGCGGTGGAGTACGGATTGAAGGCCGCGGACGCCGGACGCCAGATGCGCTACGTGGACCACGGGCTGACGCTGGTGGCCTGCGGTTCGAGCGGTCCGGGAATGAGCACGTACTTGGAATGGGATCGAGGGGTGCTCGAGCAGTGCTACCCGTATGTGGATGCTATTTCGTTGCACCGCTACTTTAGCAATGAGGGCGCGGAAACCGGTGGCGACAGCGCGAAATTTCTGGCGTTGAACTTGAGCATGGAGCGACAAATTGCCGAGGTGGCAGCGGTTTGCGATTTTGTTCGCGCGCGGCTGAAGTCCCCGAAAAAGCTTTGGCTTTCCTTTGACGAATGGAATGTGTGGTACCGAGCGCGCAGCGGCCGGGCAGTGGATGGGAATCGGCAGGAGGCGCCGCATCTGCTCGAGGAAGTCTACAACCTGGAGGATGCGCTGCTGGTCGGCGGGTGCATCAACACGCTGCTACGGACGGCGGACCGCGTGCGCATCGGCTGCCTGGCGCAACTGGTGAATGTGATTGCGCCACTGATGACCAATGCGAATGGCTTGGTGCGACAGACAATTTTGTATTCCTATAGCTGGGCTTTGCGATATGGCAAGGGCGAGGTGCTGGACCTGGCGGTCGAGAACGCGGCGGTGTATGAAGTCTCGGCGACGGAGAAGGCGTCTTATCTGGACGTGGCGGGAACAGTCCAGAGCGCTGATGGAATGGTGTCGCTGTTTGTGCTAAACCGCGATCTGGCGAAGCCGCGGCAATTGGAAGTGAACTGGGAGGGCAAAGGGGCGCCGAAGCTGAGCACCTCGCTGGTGCTGACTGGGGCGGATCTGAAGGCGGTGAACGACTTTGGCGCGCCCACCCGCGTGGCGCCGAAAGAGACGGACAAGCCGGTCATCAGCGGGGGACGCGCGATGATTGAGGTTCCGCCGAGGTCTTATTCGGTCTTTCAGTGGCAGAGTTAGGCACAGGAGAGGATCATGACCGCGAAACAAAAGGCGCGCACTTTGCTGTGTGCTTTAATACTGGTCGGCGAAATTTCGCTTGCCGGCTCGCTGAGCTCGCAAGGAATGCGAGGAACTATTCGAAAACAATCGTTTGGCAAGACTGCTGGTGGGGAACAGATTGATCTTTATTCGCTTTCGAACAAAAAAGGAATGGAGGTTTCGATCACCAATTTTGGCGCCACGGTGGTCACGCTGCGTGTTCCTGATCGGGCTGGGAAGGCGGCGGATATTGTTCTGGGGTTCGACACGCTGGAAGGCTATGAGAACGGGAAGGCGTATTTTGGCGCTACGGTCGGAAGATACGCGAATCGAATCGCAGGCGGGAAATTCTCAATTGGAGGTAAGACTTACACGCTTCCGAAGAATGACGGCAACAATACGCTGCACGGCGGAATTGTAGGATTTAACAAGAAAGTCTGGAAGGCGCGAGAGATTGCTTCCAAGGACGGCGAATCCCTTGAGTTGTCGTATTTAAGCGCGGATGGAGAGGAAGGATTTCCTGGAAATCTTTCGGCCAAGGTTATATACACGTTGCCGACGAATCAGAACGAACTGAGGATCGACTACACGGCGAGCACGGACGAGGATACGGTGCTCAATCTGTGCAATCACTCCTATTTCAATCTTGCGGGCGAAGGCAATGGCGACATTTTGGATCACGTGCTGACGCTGCACGCTAAGCAGTTCACGCCGGTGGACAAAACGTTGATTCCCACGGGCGAGCTGCGCGACGTCGCAGGCACGCCGCTGGATTTCACAAGCGCCACAGCGATTGGGAAGCGCATCAACGAAAACTACGAGCAGCTCGTCTTCGGAAAGGGCTATGACCATAACTGGGTGCTCGCTCACTCCGGCAGTGGTAATCGCTTGACGCTTGCGGCGGAGGCGTATGATCCGAAGAGCGGGCGGAAGCTTGACGTGCTAACGACGGAGCCCGGTGTGCAGTTCTACAGCGGGAATTTTCTCGATGGCTCCGTTAAGGGCAAAGGGAATAAGGCTTACGTGCAACGGGCGGCTTTTTGCCTCGAGACGCAGCATTTTCCAGATTCTCCGAATCACCCCAATTTTCCCGGCACACTCCTGAAGCCGAAGGCGGTTTTTCACTCGCAGACCGTGTTTCGCTTTTCAGCAAAGTAGCGGAACCAACGTAAGACCGTGCAGGTATGAGCTTCGAACTAGACCTGAAAAGCGCACGCAAAAGCCCCACGCGATTCGAGTTTTTGGCTTCGATTTGAAAGTGAACCAAGGAAGAGTGGCGCGCCCGGGGAGACTCGAACTCCCGACCCTCTGCTTAGAAGGCAGACGCTCTTTCCAACTGAGCTACGGGCGCGCTGTCTCTAACTGATTCACTTTACTGTGCTTTCGGCCTGATTCGCAACGGGCAAACTAGGCCGATGCGGATTCAGTGTGCGCAGTTTTGTGCCCACCCAGTCGCTCGAACGGCCGCCAAGACTGTATCCTCGGATGAGTGGGGCCGCCATTTTGGCGTTAAGGATCTTCTTGCTCGATGAAAGTTTACTTGAGCTTTCTTGCGTCCGAGATATTTTTCAAGGGAAGTTCGGCATGGGCGAGCGCAACGGCCGGTGTCAATCCCGTCACGGTGCGCGCCCAAACTGTGAGGCATTCTCCTGCGCGAACAGCGAGTACGCCGCTTAGAAGTAACAGCGCCACGCCGACAAACAGCAAGCTGAAGTATAGCCAGCAGAACAGAAGCTCCCGTACGTGGTAGGAAGACAGGCTGAGTCCCAGGAGCAACCCCGAGAATTGCGACACGTGATGGCTTTCTCGTAACTGATACACAAATTCCTCTATCTCTCGCGGCTTCGAACGGAAGGCCGTTTTCCAGTGTTTAGCTGAGAAGAACGGCGCTGGGAGGGATACTGCCTGTCACTCTTCCTCGCCGTGGAGTACATCGTAGACCTCCTCAAGGCGATTAACTGTTCTCTTTGGAACAACCGCGAGGAATATTCCTGGTGGGGCATTCGCCACGAGGTGTGAGAAGGGACTGCGGTAGACCTTGTTTCGGATGACAGAGATGAAAACAGAGATGTCAGATTCCGCGAGGGATTTGGGGCGAATAACCATCTGACTCGAAACAGAAATCGGGGGGCACCTCGATGCCCCCCGACTATCCGCTGCTAAGTAAAACTAACGCGCTATCAATTTAGGCCGCGTTCCGCTGTTAGTTTTTGGGTTTTTGCTTGACGGGTGGCCTTTTTTCTCCGCCCTTGGTGCTGATCAACGCCAAGAAATCTTTGGCGTTAAACGGGTACAGGCGAGTGGATTGTTGTCCGGTGGTACTCAAGGTGACGTCAACGCGCCGATTGTTGGCCAGGACCATCACCTGGAGATTATTCAGCATTTGTTGCCTGTCGGCCGGAGTCAAGTCCGGATCTTGGGCTATCAACTCCTTTATCTGGTCGACAGTCAGTTGGTTCTCTTTGCCAAACGACCGCGTCTCAATGTGGTCCGCAGGGACGCCGTGTTCCACCAGGAAGTTCTCGGTGCGTTCAACGCGTCGCTGCGTAAGGCCCTTGTTGTATTCCTCCGAGCCGCGGGGGTCTGCATGGCCACTGAGGATCAAGTGGGCGTCAGGACGGTATTTCAGATATTTGCTGAAGTCTTCGGCCAGGGTTTTCAGGATCGCCGCCTGACTGTCGAGCAAGCCGCTGTTGGGATTCGAGGCCAATGGCCGAGCCGTCTGAAAATAGATGCTGTGAAGGGCCAGTCTCGCTTCGAGTACCTTTACCTCCGGCGGCGCATGCACTTCGACACGCAACGAGCAATCGGCGGTGCCGCCGCGTCCATCGTCGACGCGGCCGCTTATGGTGTACTCCCCAGCCGTGACGCCGGCGGTGTCGAACCTCACGGATGCTCCCGTGCCGCGGACCCGTCCACCGCTGGAATTCCAGGAGTAGGTTAGAGGGTCGTTGTCGGGATCGCTGGCCGTTGCAGTGACCTGCACCGATTCGCCGATCACCACCGAATTACGGTCCACCGAGCAGCTCATGGTGGGCGGGCGATTGGGTGGCGGTTCCACACGAATATCCGCCGAGCAACTGACTGTGCCGCCACGCCCATCATCCACGCGCACTTTTGCGGTGTAAGTCCCGGGATTCACGCCGGAAGAGTTCCAGCGGACTTCGGGACCGCTGCCTTCCACGGTGCCGCCGTTTGCCGTCCAAGAATAGGTTAGAGGATCGTTGTCGGGATCGCTGGCGTTCGCACGCACAACCACGAGGTCGCCCGAGCCGGCGTAAACCATGGACTTATCAACGGAACAGGAAGCCGTGGGGTAACGGTTGGAAGGGGGAGGCGGAGGCGCTCCGCCACCGAACATAAAATTGAGGCCAACCTGTAGTCTTAGGCCTCGGATTTCGGTGCGCGGCGTTACGGCCGCAGAACCATACTGGTAATTCGAGTGTACGTAGTCGGCCCGGATCAGCCGGAGGGCAACGTGATTAGACAGGTTGACATCAAGACCGCCACCGAGCATGAAGCCAAACTTGTCGATATCGTGGAAGGCATCCGGCATAAGACGATGGATGCCCACCAACCCCTCAAGAAATGGGGAAACATGGGTGTGGCGGAACGTAACCTTTGGTCCAATCGAGAGATTGGAAAAAGCGGCGTCATCAATTCTAGAGAAGAGCCCGGTTTCGCCGCTACCCCAATGGGTGCTGGTATCGAGAGTGAGTCCCAGCCAGCGGTTGAAATCATAGGTAGCGCTGAGGCCCACGCCTCGCGGATTCACTTCCATGCGGCTGCTTATCGGGAACAATGCCCCTGGAAGTTGGCCGTGCACATCCCCGCCGGGATGAAAGAAGGAGTATCCGCCGTAAAGCTCCCACTTCGGAGTCTGGTCCTGAGCTGCGGCGAGCGTAGCAAACGTAAACAGGGCAGCAATCATTGCCGGGAGCATTGCCAAGACCCGACCAGGATGGCTCTTTAATTGAGATGACATGCGAATATTCCTCCGAACTTCACCAACGTGAAATCGTGTTTTTCCAGCCTGACCGGCAGTGGACCAGCCTCAAGCTGGTCCACTACCGAATACCTCATGGACAGGGAGGCACATTAACTGGATTGCTGTCCAAAGCGATTGCGCCCGTCCGCGCCAGCGCTCTGCCATCTAGCCTCGCGCCGGTGGTAAGCGTGATCGATGCCTGAGCCATTATGGTTCCTTCAAATATTGAGTTGGTTCCAAGGGTCGCTGAACTGCCGATCACCCAGAAAACGTTATGAGCCTGGGCGCCGCCGATCAGGATGACTTGGCTCGCTGGCGGCTGGCCCGCGCCACCGGCTGCTGTCGTGAGTGCGGACCCAACCTTGATGATCCAGACACCATTCGGATTGGTGCTACCGTCGAGGGTGAGATTCCCGGTTATTCCCAACGAGGTCGTGGCCTTATAAATACCAGGGGGAAGGGTTTGCCCTCCTATATCTGCTGTGAGGACGGTCCCCACCGATGGCCCTCCTCCTGCGTTATTGGCGTTGTTATACGCCGTGGTCAAGTCACCCTGGGCCGTCTGGGCAACCGCATCGGCCCGGTGTTGCCCGGTCGCTCCCGTAGTATTTACTCCCGGCGGAAATCCAGTGATCGAAGCTGCTGGGAATATCCCAATGTCTCCCGTAACGATGGTGGGGCCGACATTGGAAACGGAGGGGGTGGCGGCCAGAATTCCGAAACCGCAGGCCGCTCCCAACCCTGAGGGCGGTGGCAGCAGACACGGAGCGGAGGTCGTGAACGTCCACGTGAAATTGGCCGCCAGATGATTGCCGAACGTGTCCGTCGCCCCGGTAGTAATCGTGGCGGTAAAAGTGGTGCTCGGTGTAAGACTGGCTGCGGGGGGTGTAAAGGTGGCAATACTGGTCGACGGATCGTAGGTAACGCTCCCAGACACGCTCCCGCTTGCCCTAGTCAAAGTAAACGTCGTGGTGTTGATCGTCGCAGGGTCCATCGCCTTGCTGAATGTTGCGGTAATGACCGCGATGTTGGGACAAACAAGGGTAGAGCCGTTCGGCGGTGTTACGGAGGTCACTGTAGGCGGGGTTAGGGGGCTGCCCGGATTCCCCGGATTCTTGTCCGCGTCGCTGCATCCGGCCACAAGAACGGCCAGCAGGAACGCCGAGATCCAAACTTTGCTAACCATCAATTTGCGCATTAGCTTCTCCTCTTCACCCAGTGACAAGGCGTTCCATGCTTCTACCCGCCAAGGCGGGGATGTGTAAGGGAACGTACGGGAATATACGGATTTGACGATTTGGAGTCTGTCTCTTAAAGGACACCTCTAATTTAAATTGAATGTCTTGTTTTGGACAGTTCTGAGCGAACACTTTTGTTATTGTGAGCAACGACCGTGGAGCGAGCTGGAACAGCCGTAGTCTCCACTTGAGTATGAAATGAAAAACTCTACAAAATCGAACAAGATAAATTCTTTCGACCCGCAGGTGTTTCTCGACACTTCAGGAGTGGCGAGAAAAATAGCGGAATTTCGGAGAGGTGAATCGATCTACTCCCAGGGCGAGACGGCGGACAGCGTCATGTACGTTCAGAAGGGCGGCGTGAAATTCACTGTGGTTAATGGGTCGGGAAAAGAAGCTGTGGTCGCGATGTTTGGTCCGAATGACTTTTTTGGCGAGGGATGCATGGCGGGCCAGTCAGTGCGGATGGGCACGGCGACAGCGGTTACGCCGACCACCATTCTCGTCATCGACAGAAACGAACTGCTGCGCGTACTTCACGCAGAACATGAGTTATCCGACTATTTCATTTCCTATATGCTTTCGCACAACATCCGAGTCGAAGAGGATCTGATCGATCAACTCTTCAACTCGAGTGAAAAGCGGCTGGCGCGCACGCTCCTGCTGCTCGCTCGTTATGGAAAACAAGAGCACCCGGACCGGATCCTGGCTAAGGTTTCCCAGGAAACGCTAGCGAAGATGATCGGGACCACGCGTTCACGGGTGAATTTCTTCATGAACAAGTTCAGAAAACTGGGCTTCATCGAATACAACGGCAAAATCAAGGTCAATAAGTCATTGTTGACGGTTGTCTTACACGAGTAAGGCCGCAAATATTTTCTGAAACCGGGCCGGATTCCCCTTCGGCCAGAAAAGCCCGATAGTCGAAACACATCCGAGGCGGATGGCTTCTTGGGTGGTTCAAGCGGTGATTCTCCCGCAAGTCATGGATTCACGGGAAAACGATTGTCACTGCCGAAGATAATGCCTTTCACGGAGACCGTGGCGCTGATTGAAATGCAGTCTCTCGTATTGGAACAGAAGCTAAGCTCGCTGACACCTACACCGCCGTGCCCCGCACTCCCCAATCGAATCGCAATCGTGGGGAATTATCTTCCTAGGCGTTGCGGAATCGCGACGTTCACAACAGATTTATGTGACGCCATCCATGCGGAATACGGTGCGACGGAACTGCTGGCACTCCCGGTTAACGATACGGAAGAAGGCTATACCTATCCCGCCAGAGTGCGATTCGAGCTGTCCGAAGATAACCTGGCTTCCTACCGGCAGGCCGCCGACTTTCTAAATTTCAGCAACATCGATCTGGTTTGCCTGCAGCACGAATATGGAATCTTTGGAGGACGAGCCGGCGGACATATCCTGGAGTTTCTGCGGCGCCTGCGAATGCCTGTGGCAACCACGTTGCACACGGTACTTCGCGATCCAAATCCTGACCAACGCGCGGTGATGGAGGAAATTGCGACGCTTTCGGACCGCATGATTGTCATGAGCCAGCACTCCGCAGAGATCCTGCAGGAGGTGTTCCACGTTCCGATCGAGAAAATCGATCTGATTCCGCATGGCATCCCCGATTTGCCTTTCACTGATCCCAATTTCTACAAGGACGGGTTTGGAACGGAAGGAAAGGATGTTTTGCTCACGTTTGGCCTGCTCTCGCCAAATAAGGGCATAGAAAATGTCATCCAAGCTCTGCCAAAAATTCTGTCGCGTCACAGCAATGTTATTTACATGGTTGCCGGCGCGACCCACCCGCATATCTTGCGGCGTGATGGCGATAAATACCGCCTTTACTTGCAGAACCTGGCGAACGATCTCGGAGTTAAGGCCAATGTGATTTTTCGCAATCGTTTCGTGAGCCCCCAAGAGATGGTTGAATTGATCGGGGCGGCGGACATTTACATCACGCCTTACAAACATAAGGCGCAAGTCGTTTCCGGCACGCTTGCGTATGCCTTGAGCGCCGGCAAAGCAATCATTTCGACGCCCTACTTGCACGCGATGGAACTCTTGGACGACGGGCGCGGCACACTTGTTCCTTTTGATGATCCGGAAGCCATCGCCGCAAAAACGGTCGAACTCCTGGATAACGACACCGCAAGGCACGCCATGCGGAAACGCGCTTATCTTTATGCAAGAGACATGGTGTGGAGTCGCGTGGCGCAGAAATATATGAAGAGTTTTGAAAGCATATACAACGAGCGCTTGCGAAATCCCCGCGCCACATTTTCGGCCCTGAACACAGAAAAGGCCCTCGACCGGCTTCCGGTCATAAAGCTCGATCACCTATATCGAATGACAGATCAGACGGGGATCGTCGAGCACGCGGTTTTCGTGATCCCGAACTATCCGGAAGGCTACACAACAGATGACAACGCCCGCGCGCTGATCGTGTCCATTCTTCTGGAAGAGCTGGGAGCCGGCGTGCCAACAGGCTCCGCCGATTTAGCCTCTCGGTACCTGGCCTTCCTGTGGCTTGCTTTTGATCCAACCACTACGCGGTTCAGAAACTGCCTGAGTTACGAACGGCAATGGCAGGAGGCAGAGGGCTCGGAAGACAGTCACGGGCGGGCTCTGTGGGGATTGGGGACTGTTCTCGGCAGATCCAAGAACGCGGGATGGAGAGGCGCTGCAGGGCGCATGTTTGAACTTGCTGTTCCCGCGGCTATCGAATTTAAGAGTCCCCGCGCCTGCGCTTTCGCCTTGCTGGGACTGCAGGAGTATCTGGAGTCGTTCCCCGGGGATCGCGCTGCTCTCAGCGCGTCCGATGTTTTGGCAAATCGATTGTTGAATTCCTATCGAGCCAACCATTCCGATGATTGGAATTGGTTTGAGAATGTCCTCGCGTATTCAAATGCGCGATTGCCGCAAGCTCTCATTCGAGCGGGGATGCGCGCCGCTAACGATGAGATGGTTTCGGCAGGACTCGAAGCGCTGGATTGGCTGGTCACGATTCAACGTTGTGAGGTGAAGGGCCATTTCGTACCAATCGGATCACAGGGCTTCTATTCCAAAAAAACGCACAAGGCCCGCTTCGATCAACAGCCGGTCGAAGCCTGTGCGGTCGTCTCAGCCTGTTTGCAGGCCTATCGCGCTACGGGAAAGGGCCGCTGGCGCAAAGACGCGTGGTCCGCGTTTAATTGGTTTTTGGGAGACAACGATCTTCAAATCGCGCTTTACGATCCGACTACCGGCGGTTGTCGAGACGGCCTGCATCCCGACCGGGCAAATGAGAACCAGGGAGCGGAGTCCACATTGTCCTTTCTGATGGCACTCCTGGAAATGCGTAAGTTAGAAGAAGCCGACGGTACTGGGAATAAGCTCTGACAAGCAGGCCGTTACTTTTGGCCTGAGCAGAACCGGAGAAATCAATTCAATGAGTGCCGTGAAAATCGCTATGAAGGCAGTGATGCAACAATACGAAACGCTGTTTCGCCGGCACGCTGCCAATCCAATTTTGACGGGAAAGGATTGGCCCTATTCCATCAACAGCGTTTTTAACGCCGGCGCAACACTTCTGCCGGATGGTTCCACCCTGCTGCTTTGCCGCGTCGAGGATCGTCGTGGTCTCTCGCACCTGTGCGCAGCCCGGTCGGTGAATGGGGTTGATGATTGGCAAATCGATCGTGAACCGACACTCCTGCCCAGTCCCGACCAATTTCCCGAGGAGATATGGGGCATTGAGGATCCACGCATTACGTACGTGCCGGAACTCAAGAAATTTGCCGTGGCTTACACATCCTATTCTCGCGGCGGGCCCGGAGTATCCTTGGCCCTTACAGAGGATTTTCGGAGCTTCGAAAGAATTGGTGTCATCATGCCGCCGGACGACAAGGACGCCGCTCTGCTGCCCCGCAGGATCAATGGCTTCTGGGCATTAATCCATCGGCCGATGACGCCTCTCGGAGCGCACGTGTGGATCTCTTACTCTCCCGATTTGCGTCACTGGGGAAGCCACAAGCTCATGCTGGAAGCCCGCCGGGGCGCGTGGTGGGATGCAAACAAGATCGGCATGTCGCCGCCGCCGATTGAGACTTCAAGAGGCTGGCTGATGATCTATCACGGCGTGCGACGGACGCCTTCGAGCTCCATCTATCGGCTGGGTCTGGCTCTGTTCGACCTTGAACAGCCGGACAAATGTCTAATCCGCGGGGATTCCTGGATGTTTGCGCCCGAGGCGGAGTACGAGCGTCATGGAGATGTCCAAGACGTGGTGTTTCCTTGCGGCTACACCGTGGCGGCGGATAGAGACACTATCAATCTTTATTACGGCGCTGCCGATTCAAGTATTGCTTTGGCGCACGGCAGCATTCGGTCTCTCTTGAGCTGGCTGGACGCCAACGGCCATTCGGAGCACAGTGGCGACCGGCGTCACAAGTGATTCCTTTTGCGGGACGGCCACAAGGTCCTAGTTACACGCAAGGCGGATGGTTGGCACCCAATCTGACAAGGCTAGAAGCCACACTGCAAAGGATCATTCAGGTCATGCGACCTTTCCTTTGCAGGTGGCTCCGCTTTTCTGAAGATTGGCAGCCCGCCGGGCTGAGAAGAATCCCGGCAAGCTGCCCAATCGATTACTTGATCGCAGCGCGTTCTGATTCGTTGTGCGGCGCGCTCTTTTGCAGCGTATTGACGAGGTGACGGCCGGTTTCCGGCACGCCCATCGTTTGACTTCTCACGATGTCCTTGGCCTTGATGGCACGCCCGTACACCTGTTCGCTTGCCTCATCGTCGGGGCGAAGCGTAGAGCCTTCGAGGGAGACGCCGGCAAATACACCACGGGAACGCGAGTAGCTGAGGATCTCGGCTCGCATCCAAGCATCGGTATTCGCGGAAGCATCACGTCCTTTGGGCCCACCGGCAACGGAAGCATCCGCTCCCAATTTAACCTTGCTGCTGAGAATCGATTCCATGCCTCTGTCATTCATCACAAGCAGGATCAGGTCAGTAGCTTCTCCGCCGATTTGAAAGCCGATACTACCGCCTTCTAGCGCGTACATCGCGGGAGCTCCCCAAGATCCATTAAATTTCTCGCCCTTGCGGCAAACCATCGCGCCGCGCCCGTAGCTTGCGCCAACGCCAAATGCAAGCTTGCGCACGGACGGGATCACGATGACGCACTCGGCCTTGTCCAAGAGTTCCTTGGGAATGTTGTCCGGGATATTGAGCACTTCTTGCATGACAACACCGCAGTTTTCCAGGCGTTTTTGTTCGTTGTTCAATTTCCTGGCATACACTGCACCTGCTACGAGGGTAAGGCATACCGCGCCTACTAAATATCGTTTCATTGCTGACCTCCATGATCAAAACTTCTCTTGCTGACCGTACTTCTGACAATCTCTGGCTGAAGAGCGTTCAACCGGGTTCAAGTTAAGAGAGGGCTATGCGTTACCCGACTCTCAGGCGGGGCACTTTCGTAGTTTCGAGCTAAGAATTCTTCTTTGCTCCAATCGCGAGCAAGACGATTCCTCCCACCAACGCGAGCCCGCCGAGTACCGGTGGAATAGAAACTCGGTCGTGTTCTTCCGCGGTGGCATGGATCGGCCCGAGATCGAGTATTTTTTCTCGGTGCGTGTAATTAAATCCCTGATAGGCGAGACCTAACGCGCCCAGAACAACTAAGAGAATTCCAATCCACATGATCGGTTTCATATTGACTTCTCAATTTCCTAGTGGCTCATGCTAGCCGACCCGCAATCGTATGTCTGTTCACTTGAGCACACTTTTCCGTTTTATTTCGCAAACCCTTGCACCACACTTCACTCCTTAACAACCTGCTCGCGCAAAATCCCGTCAACCTCACGGGCATGCACGATGAAGCGGTTCGGTGCCGGGCCTACAAAATGAAATGGGAAGCACGTGATGAATGTCAGGTCGTGACCGGTCGATGGTTCCAATACTCGAGTATCATTGGGTGCGACGACTTCAATCGACTGGACCAGGTACTCGAATCTACGCTCCGAAGTTTGGAAGCTAATTTCGTCGCCCTGGCGAATATCGCGCAGCGGCCGGAAGAAAGTGTCCCGGTGACCGGCCAAAGCGACGTTGCCCCATTCACCGGGCAAAGCCGACTTTGAAATATGACCTACGGCTCGCCGCAAGTTAGCGGGGGAGTCACCCTGAACAACGATGGCGTTGAGCCCCAGGCGGGGCACTTGAATTTCGCCAATCACGTCGCCTTCCACCAAGATATGCGGTTCCGAGAGGCGGCCCGCTTGCTGGAATTTCTTCCCTTCGAGGGCCTGATAGACGTGTGAGTCAGCGAAAACGAAGCCGGCATAGCCCAGGGCGAGAAGGCCGAGCGCGAGGAAAAAGTAACAGGCGCCACCGAGGATGCGGGTTCGGGTTGGCGAGATTCTTCTCGTTTCTTGAGAGAGCAGATTCATCTCGTTACCGATCCCGGCTGTACTGCGGGCTGCTTCTCTGCCGTAGGCGAGTAGCCCGACCGAGTTCGCACATGCAACCTGCCATGGCCTGGCTCAGTGACCTTCACTTCGATTTTCCGAAAGGAATCAGCCCCGTCCATCTTTCGCGGCACATACCCGAGGGTGTACTGCTCGCGAAGGTCCCGGGCGATTTCTTTGGAGATGTCTGCCACGCGCTCCCCTCTCTTAGGGAAATAAGCGACTCCACCGGTATCTTTGCAGAGCCGCATAAGGACTCTGGGATTCTCTTCTTCGCCCGGCGCCCTCAATAGAGCGATGGAATAGATCATTGCCTGTGATTGGCGAGCCTGTGCCAGCACCTGCGAATATTTGAGATGGCTGGCATTGTCTCCGCCATCGCTAATGACGATCAGTGCCTTTTTCCCCCAGCGGCCGTACTGAAGATGGTTGAGCCCCTGACTCACAGCGTCGTAGAGCGCGGTTCGTCCCCGCGCCGTGACGGCTGTGAGGGCCTCCTCGAGGTCCTTTGCGTCGCTCGAAAATGCCTTCCCCCTCATGAGTTCAATCGACACATCATCATTGAAGTCTACGACGAACATTTCATCTTGTGGATTGCTGGAATGTGCGAAGGAGGACACCGCGATAACCACATCCCGAAGCTTGGAACCCATGCTTCTGCTGTGGTCAACGACAAGGCCAACGGTAACTGGAGTGTCTCCCTCTTCGAATACAGTTAGGTTTTGGAGCTTCCCGTCTTCGTAGACGCGGAAGTCCTGTAACCTGAGGCCGGAGACGAATGTTCCGCGTGCGTTGGTCACTTTCACAGGCAGCAGGACGAGGTTGGCGGTCACGATAATTTTCGCCTGGCCGTCCACGCTAGCGGGAAACTCCATCATGAGAGAACCTGAGGAGCTGGCGATGCCGAGGAAGAGCAAAAGGGGCGCGAGGAAAAAGCGACTCCCGAGCAGAGAATGCTTGTAGGAATTCAAAGTGAAGCTCACGAAGAAACTTTCTCGTGACGCGGGACGTGATGTAGAACATCACGTCCGCGACGCGAAGGAGCTTACCTAAGTCTATGAAGCGAGCTTTAAGACAAGCTTCAGACCGAGAGCAAGGCCGATAAATGCCGCACCAAGAATCGCAAACAACGGCATTAGGCTTGCTGTCTGCGGCAATTCTGCAGCCTCCGGGGCGACCGGAGTGGTCTGAATGACCTTGTCGACTTCCACTTCTTTCTGGTCGGGCGTGACGGCGACGATAGGAATAGTCTTTATCGTGTTGTCGTCAAGAGTGTCGACCGCAACGGCCGGAACGATTACTTTGGTCGTCTGTGCCAACTGAATTGCACGAACCTTCGGATAGACGAATTCCTGTCCGAAATTGTCGCCAGGATAGAACCAAGCGCGGAGAGCTTCCGGAGAATCGCCCGGACGTTCGCTAAACTTCATGACGGTTTCGCCGGTCGGTTCCAAACGGTAGTTATTGATGGCGAGGATGGTGGTAATGATCTGACTCCCATCGGCACTAAAGATTTGAACGATGTGACGGTCAGAAGGAGAATCTAACAGCTGAAACGTGTACGTCCCGGCGGGAAGAACTTTCCCGGGAACTTCCACGGCCTGACTGAAGGTGACGACGGTTTTCTTGTTCCATGTATCCGCTCGAGCGCTGGACAGCACTGTAGCGCTGAGCAGGATGATTGCGAGAAAGCAAAATAGTACTTTTACAATTTTCATCCGAATTTCCTCCCAAGACTTGTAAGATTTTTCCGATCCCTAGTTACGTAGGGCGAAGCCGAGACGATCGGACGAAGAGGTGATGGGGTCTGCGCGAAAGTCTTTTTTGCTTTTTTCCTACATCGACATCTTAGGCACAACCTACAAAGAAGTCTGTTCACTTAGGGACAGATTCGCATTTTGTTTGCGCCCACTCTGACAGGCTTACTGTAAATGTTATGAATCACTCCAGGCTGCGTCGCGGTCCTGACTCTATAAATCAGCGCCGTTCTGCCGGGCTGGCCGCGAGAATCGGAGCTGGAGGCGTGATCAATTTTAATTGATCGAGGGCAGTCAATACGCTTTGCCAGCGAGCAGAGTCCTTCTTGGTTTCAAGAGGAAGAGAGAGATCAGAATAGAAGTGAAGAATATTGTCACGCAAGTCGGATGATGTTAGATCGAACTTGCGGTCCGCTAATTGACCCAGCAACTTTGCATAGGTGTCGTCTGTGAGCGAGTATTCTGCTGCCTTGGTTTCTTTGCCGCTGTCAAAATCAACGTTGGCAAGCTGTAGCGAGTCGGTACGAACTTGTCCGAGAAATATTCGATATTGGTCGACGGTAGTGTTGATGCTCTTGAAATACATATCCTCCGTCTGCGCCGTAGGGCTGTTGAACGCCAGCGCCTTGAAGGGGCCAATTTTCGGCATATATCGCAGGAGTATTGAAAAGAGCCGAGTCTTGAATCCGTCCTTCTTATAGTCCTTTCCCCACTCCTTTTCATAATCGGAGCGCGAAAGGCGGTATAGGAATTTGCGTTTTGCGAAGTTGGGCGTCTCCCGCACCATGTCTTTCTTGTGCGTTCGCAGCGCGATTTTCGTCATCTCCGGAATCATCCGGCTGACAGCGAAGCGATAGGAGCCGATCGCGAGATCCTCGTGTGTCAGCACGTCTTTCAACTCCACTCCGTAAACGACCGGAAAAGTCCGCTCCAACAAAGGCTTGGACACTTGGAATCCGATGAAATCGTGATACTGCTGCGACGCGTAACGATTCTTCGCCACTTGCACCATGTCGAACCCGAACTCCGTCTTCAGATGCGCGGTGTGGTCCTCCGCGTACCTGACGGAATCACCGTACTTTGCCCTCAGCTTAGGGTATTGGATGGAAACGGCCCGGTTGACGGCCGGATGGCCCGTGATATCCGAGGCATAGTGCGCGAGCGCGCCTAGGGCAAAGGCGTACTCGTTCGCATCCTGACTCTGCAACAGCAGCTCGCGAACGAAGTCACCGCTGCGAACGTAGTGCACCAAATTGCTGAACTCCACGCTGCCAAAGGGATAGTAGCCTAGGTCCTGGATAACGGCGCCGCCATAGGCGTAACCGTGTGCCTCCTTGAGCTGCTCTTCCGTGAGTGTTGGAAATCGCTTGAGAAGAAGTGGGCTGAGCTCATCGGTCCACACCAGGTCTACGATCTGCTCGTGGGTGAGCACGGAGTATGCGAACGAGCCACTGCTACACAACAGCAGGAGTACAAGAAGCGCCGCGATGCGGGTGCTCCATAGGCGCCGGCCAGCGGAAGCAGCACTCCGAGGGAGTTGCGTACTAATTTGATTTTGTGAGTTCATAGACAAGTTTTTTTGCTTCCTTCACTCTCTCTTTGTAAAACGTGGGGCTAGTGAGGGCTTTTTTCCCTCCTACCCGTAAGTGTTCCTTGATGTCCTTCTTCGACAGAAATAGAGACAAGGCCATGTACGTCTTGATTTCTTTCTCGAGAAACTTGACCACACGTCGTTTCGACAAGTTCATCGCTCACCTCCGGCCGGATGGGGCGGTAAGCCATCCATACTTTCGAGTTATCCCAAAGGGTGCAAAAGCAACGCACGACCTGCTGGCGAAAATTCTAAATACGCCCAAGAAGCACGAGAATGACGACAATGAACAGAGCGAGACCTACGCCTCCCGACGGAACATAGCCCCACCGTCGGCTGTGCGACCAGCGCGGCAAGGCACCCAAGAGTGCCAAGATCAAAAAGACCACCAGGATAGTTCCAAGCATTGTTTTCTCCCTCCTTTGGGGATTCAACCGTCGATATTCAGGCGCCCTGACCCAGCGGCGGTCTAATCCTCTGACAGATTTCCGCGCTGGGCCGGGGTTGCACTGGATCATCGCGCTTGATAAGCGCTTACTTCAGATAAAAACTGATGGCAATGCGATCGCCGGGATATCTGCGGTTGTACAGATAATATCCGTCACCGTAGTAATCCACGTATACGTCGTCGCTGTCGTACCAATCGCTTGACCAGTATTCTGGCCACGGGTCGACCAGACCGAACCAATAGCCCCCGTACTGGAAGCGGCGATGCCCGCTAACGTACATCACGGGGAGACTGTAGATGCGGAACCCGTGATCCTGGCCGTAGTAGCCGCGGAAACGGTCATCCGGAACGCGGTAACCGTTGTAACCGCCGCGTTGTTGCCAGGTGCGGTGCTCGGACTGCCAACTATGTGCACGATCACCCTGCCAAGCGACCTGCTGTTGGCGCGTCTGAGCAGGGCTCCGTTGTTGTGCAGACCTGTAGTCCTGCTGTTGACGCTGACTGCGTTGCTGATCCTGTTGTCCTCTGGCTTGTTGCTGCTGTCTCGCGGAGTTGTCTCCCTGCTGGCGCTGTTGCCGTTGCTGATCCTGCTGTCGCTGGGCTTGCTGATGTTGTTGATTAGAAGAGTTGTCTCCCTGCTGGCGCTGTTGCCGTTGCTGATCCTGCTGTCGCTGGGCTTGCTGATGTTGTTGATTAGAAGAGTTGTCCGGCTGCTGACGCTGTTGTTGCCGTTGCTGATCCTGCTGCCCTCTGGCTTGTTGCTGCTGCCTTGCGGAATTGTCTTGCTGCTGACGCCCTTGTTGCCGTTGCTGATCCTGTTGCCCTCTGGCTTGCTGACGCTGTTGCGGGCGCTGCTGATCTTGTTGCCTATTGGCTTGCGGCTGGTCTTGTCTTCCAGGTTTAGCCTGCTCTTGCCGCTTCTCCTGGTTCTTCGGTTTATCCTGTTGATCCTGGCGTGAATCAGCCGGAACAGTCCATCCGAGAAGCAGGAACACAGCAGATGTACCAATGACTCGAAATGATTTCATCATTTTGTCTCCACTAAGATGCGCGCATACTCGCCGCATTTCGCGTGTGCCGCGGGGCTTGTGCTCGATCGTTGATTCCGATCTTTCGATATCCTTGACGCTTGTGAAAGCCGCGCGGAACAAACCCGTCGATGGGCTGCACAACAAAGCAGTCCCTTTATTGCAAACCAATCCTAGACTTTGCCAGTGCGCATGTCTGTTCACTTATGTACACGCTGCAGTTTGTTGGTCGTGGCAACCGCCAAAGGCCGAACCAACCCCCACGAAAAGTTCACCGTCGATTTGCAGGGTGTTCTTCCTAGCGCTCCGGTGCGAGAGTGACGGCTTGGTCCAGGTTAAATTTGAGAACCGTTTCCGCGGGGATGATCACCTGCTTGCCCTTGGTGAGCACCTGGGCCCCTGCACCACCGGCAGCGCCAACGGCAGCTCCAATGGCTGCGCCCTTTCCGTGTCCAACGATCGCACCAACGATTGTGCCTATTACGGCTCCGCCGCCGACCATCTCAGCCGTACGCTTGTTCGCGCCAAGTCCACTCCTGCCTTTTTGCTGCAGGTCTGTGGTGGTGACGTTATAGCGCCGCCCGTTGACGGTGATCGACTGAATGTCCAGCGTGATCTCGGAGCCGCCCGTAACACCACCTGAAGACACCGTTCGAATGATGAGTTGAGCAGGGGAACCCTTGGGGACGATCAGTTCATTAGAACTGTCGATAACGTCCTGGTCCACCTGTGCGGAAAAGAGTTGATTTGATGCGGCTGTCTTCGAATCGATTGCTTCATTGGTGAGGACCACAAGCTGGGTTCCGGCGGGAAGTAATTCCGGCTGGTGATCGTTGTTGGAAGCGCCATAGTTTCTCGAAGTGTTATTGGTGGTCCGGAACCTCGATGTGAGTTCGACGTTCTGCACGTCCGAGGCCTTGTAGCGATGCACGACACCGCGTGAGTTCTTGAAAGTGATCGTGCCGGACGTTCTCCTGACCAAAACACCGGAAATGCGGGTTCCGTTTTGCAAGACCAATGTGTCGCTCACAACTGTGCCCGGCAGCATTAACAGAAATAGGATAAACGCACTCAACGTAAAGAATCTTTTCATGGTCAATCTCCTCTTCATTTTCGCTCGAGTTCCTAGGACCGAATTCTTCTCTTTTCGGCACGGAGCTTACCGGTTGATCCGCACCGAACGCAGCATCTGTTGGAACGTGCTCTCGTAGCTCTGGAATTCGCGCTCCGGCGCAGTGAACACGATGAACAGCAGGCCGTCGGGACGCTGCAGCGTGATCAGCCAGTCGGTCTCGCGGCTCCCGCCCGTGATGGGCGAATCATTCGAGAGGTAAGTGGAAAGGGCGTTTTCGCCGTCAACGCGGGTGCCATCGTGGTAGCGAACCACGCGCATGTTCCGATTCGACTGGCGGAGCTCGGCGACGAGTTGATCAGTGGCTTGTTCTAAAGCCGTCGCAGAGCCCTGCGAGGAGTTCTGTCCAGATCCCTGCCCGTAGTCGCGACCCTGCAACTGCTGTCCGTAGCCGTCGAAATGCGGCTGGTAGATGTTCACTATGACGCCATAAGCCAGGGCTTGATTGCCGTTGCCGTCATCCACGAGCCCACCGCGGGGCGCGATGGACGCAGCGTCGCCCTGCCCGTAAGCCTGCCAGTTGTCAGGATAGTCGATGTACAGAAGTGAGTTCTGAAAAGACTTAAAGCGATCTGATGGCCACTGGGATTGTGTGCCGCTCGGTGCACCGGTTTCACTCTGCTGTTGTCCGGTGGGAATGGAAACCCGCTGATTCTCCCGTGCAACCACGTCGTAGGCGCTGCCAGCCCATTGGTAGTTGATTCGAAGAGTCTTCGACGCGCCGCGCATAGGGTCGCCGCCCATCGAAGTGTTGGTTACCTGCAAGTCCAACCGATCGTCTTGCACCCGGGACTGTAGCAGCTGGCGCACATCGGTGAATCTATTTTGGGCTCCATAGCTCGCAGTCACTATCTGTAATCTACGTGTGCCGCGCTGCCTGCGATTGTCGCTGCCTTGCAATTGCCGGCCTTGGGCAGATGGCGCAGGCATGGACCGGATGTATCGCTTGATATCGTCGAACTCTCTGGAATTCGTTTGGGACCCGTTCCGCGCCCCGCCGAGCTTGTCCACTTCCTCGGCCACGCGCGCTACGCGGCCGTCCGGGCTTGGGTGGTCGCTGAAGAACGCGACTCGATGATTGCCCTGATCCAATGCCTGGATCTTCTCGAGAAATTGCCCCATGCCGCGCGGATCGTAGCCGGAATCGTACAGGATTTGCGTGCCCATGATGTCGGCCTGACTTTCATCCGCACGCGAATACTTCAGCAGGAGAGAATTCAAAGTGAAGCCCGCGCCGAGTTGTGCCAGCGCCGCACCTGTAGAATTGCTACCCAGCACCGCGCCCAGAATCCCCAGCGGCAACTGCGCGGCAGAGGATTTGCTGGCTTGATTTGTGCCGTGGCGCAACGCCACGTGAGAGGTTTCGTGCGCCATCACGGCGGCTAATTGCGCTTCATCATCAGCGGCTTCAATCGTGCCGCGATTGATATAGATATGTCCACCTGGCAATGCGAAGGCGTTGATTCCCCGGTCGTTCACGCCCTGGTACATATATTGAAACTGGTAGCCGGGCGCATGTGCCGAAAGCCGGTGGCCCAGGTTGTTAAGATAGTTGTCCACTCGCGAGTCATTCATCATGTTCAATTGCAGCTCGGCGTCCTTGGACGCTTGCTGGCCCACCTCGGCGTCCTGCTGGGGTGAGAACATGTTCCACCCTGGCTTCAGCGGCGTGCGACCGTCGGCCCAGGCCACCGGGGCCAGAAGAAGAGACCACGCCGCGACCAGTGCCACCACCTGTTGCAGGCTGTGTCCTATTAGCCCGCCCCGGGCGGGTCCGCTGCCCGTTAGATTTTTCTTGTTCATTTTCTACCTCCATTCAGCTAGAACTGGCGCCACCTTGCGCGATGTGGAGCGATCACCTCTTTTCCTCTCGTGTCCATGTCAGTTCATTTTTCAACCAACGCGAATACGCGAGAGGGAATGAAATAGTCCAAACACATTCAGGAGCCACAACACCACGCCAATGACCACGACTGCGTTCAAGATCGACTTGATGCTGCCCGCCATGGGTATGAAACGATTCACGAGCCATAAGAGGACGCCAACAACGATCAGCGTTACTAGAATCTGAAGGAGAGGCATACTTTTTTACCTTTCTGTCTTTGCTGCGAGACACTTCTACGCTGGCCCAGGAATGTCCATGCAATCTCTTGGCGGAAAGCGCGATGAACCGCTATGTCAACGAAGACATGGCCTGGGATGGATATTGCGGATTAGCCGCGTTAGCTTGCGTAGTGAAGCCTAGACGTTGTGGGGACGCGTGTCTGTTCCGTTGTATACAGTTTCGCAGCTTTCTTTTTGAGCGAATGGACGGAGAACCAGTCGAATTTCCTTGTCTTATCGCGAATCAGGACTGCTGAGTGTTGCGCGAGGTGACGAGAAGGCTGTCCCAACAATGATCCGCGACAGCGGAATCCGTACTGTCAACATTGTCCCCTTGCTTCTTGAACCTCCGAGTGTAAACGTACCCCCGAGCGCCAGGGCGCGCTCTCGCATGCCGGTGATGCCAAGCGAATCACGGCTATAGACGAGTTTCCTGGTGATGCCCTTCCCGTTGTCCATTACCGTTAAAATCAGCCCGTTTTTCTTCTTCATCAAAGTAATGAGGGCCCGCGAAGCACGTGCGTGCCGGGCAACATTGGTAAGACCTGCCTGGACGATCCTGAAAATAGCGACCGCCGCTGAATGGTCAAACTTGGCTTTTGCAGTATTCGTCTTGAACCTGCACTGTACTCCAGTATGTCCCTGGAATTCCCTCGCCTCCGATTTCAGGGTCTTAACCAAGCCCAACTCATCCAAAACGCCGGGGCGCAATTCACTCGCGATGTTCTTCACGGACCGGATCAAGCTCGTCGTGGTTGCAGATAGCGATCTGATTTTTTCCTGCAACGGCCTTTGCTCCGGAGTCAACTTGCGGGATATCCAGCTCAATCCTAACTGCAAGCTGGTGAGCGCCTGGCCAAACTCATCATGAAGCTCACGAGCGATCACAGTCCTTTCACTCTCGCGCACCGACAGCAAGTATGTCGCGAGGGCACGCAATTGATTCCTCGAACTCTTGAGGCTCTCTTCCGCCTGCTTCAAACGCACAAGCATGACGTGACGCTCACCGACAATCGCGTCCACCTGCTGGGTCCTCAGGGCGTGAATGAGCTCCTCTGCCTCTTTCATTTTGGTCTCCAGTTCGCCGTATGGCGGTTTCTGGTTATTCATCCCTCGTCACCGTTCAGTCTGAGTGCGGCAAGGACTTGCCTGGTATCGTTGAGGTTGCCCAACACTGTGACTTTCGGAAGGGGCCTGATCAGGATCAGCGTGGGTGTCACCAGCACGTTATTTTTGTGAGCGGCAGCGGCGTCTTTCAGTACGTCCACGGTGTCGATTTTGTAGCGTCCCTTGATGTGCTCCTCGCAGAGTCGAGCCAAATTCCCCCTGGCTTGCGAGGAATTTGATTCGTTACCGGCCACAAACAGCCGGAAGACATAGCTCTCCCCTCCAGGCTTTGCGGATCTTCGCCTCTCGCGCTTGCGAGCCTTCATCATCGGGCTCCATTTCGTGCGTACCCCTATGGATACGTCGATATGCTCACCGCATTAACTACGCTAGGCTTTCGCCAGATCAATACCTCGATCGGTGATGCGGAATTCATGGAACTGTTCGGAATGCTTCGACCCTCTTGACTTCATGACGATCAACTGGCGCGTTATGGCGCCACCGATCGGAAGCTGGCGTAGAAGGATGATGGTATCGATGATGGACGAAATACCGATCCCGCTGATCTCTTGGGCGATATCCAAACCCGAAGTCTGGTTGATATAGATACAGGTGATGCCGCGCTCTTTACAGGCGTTCAGCAGCCGCATCAGGTATTCAAAGGCAGCCTGGTCCGAGCCCATGCGCTTGCATGCCGAGATGGCATCCACCACCACGTGCTGGGGTTGAAGCTCATCCAGGTCTTTCAAGGCATGAAACAAGTGCTCCTCCACACCCATGGCCTCCGGCAAATACGACCGGACCACCAACGTCCCCGTCTTGATCAGCGGCTGTAGGGCAAGACCAGGGCTGAGCATGTTGCTGACTAATGATTCTGCCGACTCCTCAAAATTGAGATAAAGGATTCGCTCACCCCGCAGACAAGAGGCGCGGGTAAAAACACAGGCCAGTGTGGTCTTTCCAGCGCCGGCGGTCCCTGCGATCAGGATGCTCGTCCCGCACTTGTAGCCGCCGGCGAGTACGTCATCCAACCCAGCTTGGCCGCTGGACACTTTGGGGCCGGGGGGGCGGTGCTGCAAAACGTTGCTGGTGATAGGAACAATGTTGATGCCGTTCTCGTCGATGATGAAGGGATACTCGTTGCGGCCGTAACCCGAACCGCGGTACTTGATCACTCTCAAGCGGCGCGTGGTGATCTGAGCGGTGACGCGCTGGTCTACGTGAATTACACAATCCGCCATGAAGTCCAGAAATGCATAGCGGGAAGGAGCCTCCTCCTGCGAGACAGTCTTGACTGTCATGATCGTGGTTAATCCGCGGTCCAGCAGCCATTCGTGCAGGGCATATAATTCGTGACGCTCGCGCATGGGGCTATCGTACAAATGCAAGAGCGCGTCCACCGCATCAATTACGATCAGCTTGGCGCGCATAGCCTTGAACCGGTGGTCAAGGACAGCCAGGATACCTTTGATGGAGAAGTCGCCGGAAATTACCGCTTCAGGATTCAAACGCGCATCCATGAGATAGAGCTTTTTTTCCTGCTCGAGCCTAGCCAGGTTCCATCCCAAGCTCCGGGCGTTTTGACGCACGGCCGCGGCGCGTTCCTCAAACATAACGACAATGCCTGGCTTACCAGCACCGGCGCCGTGTAACAGACATTGCAGCGCCATCATGCTCTTGCCGCTGCCGGCGCCGCCGTGGATGAGCGTCACGCGCCCGGCGGGCAGGCCGCCGCCTAGCACCAAATCCAACCCGGCAATGCCCGTCGGTACTTTCGAGAGCTCTTTCCTTCCCTTCCTCTTTCGTGCGCCCGCTGCGACTCTCCCTTGCGCCCGTCGTTTTGCTGTGGCCACCGCGGTCCGTCCTTTATTCCAGATTGACTCAGATACTGTCAGTGCAAGCACCAGCGGAACGCCACTGGTAGACCGATATCCCGCAATCCTATCCCAAGCCAAAAAGAAAAGCATAATTCTATCAGGGCTTGACTGTGTTGGGGTTGATTGGCTCGATGCCTGGCCGACATCGAATTCCGGGGTAAAAACGAAAAAACGGTTTTTTTGCTCAAGCTAGCTTACACTGCGGTCGGGGACATGGTCCCCGACTAGCAAAGAGAGGATGGTGGTCAATTTCTCTCTGCGAGAAAGTAGCGTTTTTCTAAAAAAGCTCCATGATATTCTAGGGTTCACGGGCTAAGTAGTGATGGAGTCCACTCCGAGCGCGGACCCCGGTGTGAGAGGCGACTTGCTGTTGCTCCGCGCTTTTGGGTAGGAGGGGGCTCAAGGTTCTTGAAAGGCGTCATGGTGACCGTTGCGCTGGCTGATGACCATGTTGTCGTGAGGCAAGGGCTGCGCCTCTTGCTGGAATCGGATCCAGAATTTTCCGTTGTGGGCGAAGCAGTCGATGGGATCGAGGCGCTCGAACTGGTCAAGCGCCACAAGCCCAAGGTGTTGATCGTCGATCTGATGATGCCTAACATGGACGGTCTGGAAACCACACGCAGAGTCTCGCGCCTGAAATCAAAAACCCGCGTGATTATCCTTACTATGTATGGGGACGAAGCGTATTTATTGGATGCAATCGGAAGCGGTGCGGCAGGTTATGTCGTCAAAGAATCCTGTGGCGCTGACCTCTTCCAAGCCATACGCGATGTGGTTGCCGGGCGACGTTACCTGAGTCCGCTGCTTTCTGAAGCTCATACTCGCGGATACTTACAAAAGTTTCAGGCCATTTTGCTGAAGCGCGCTCCCATACTGACAACCCGCGAGCGGAAGGTGTTGCAACTAGTCTTGGAGGGGACAAGCAATTGCGATATTGGTGCCCGACTGAAGATCAGTCTCCGCACGGTGGAATCCCATCTGGCCAACTTCGTGCAGATGCTGGGCGTCAAGCCCGGGTATGTTTTCATGCCTTCCGCAGTTCAGCGCAGGGTAAGGCCTAAAGGGCCACGCAAACGCCGGGAAAAAACAACAACCTAGGGATGTCGCGATGAAAAGGAGCATAGAGCTTGGTTAAAGCGGGAGAATTAAGGCCGGCCTTGCCCGCACCTCGCGGACTACGGTCCGGGCCCGCCTGAGGAGAAAAATGCCAGACGAAACGTGGATTAAAACGCTTGCAGACGGCCGAAGAGTGAAATTCACCAACCAGGAATTCCCGGAGACCCACGCGTTTATCACCGCCCAGATTGAAGGTAACGAGGTGGTTTATTCGGTCGTACTGACCGCTGTAAGAAACCCACTTAGTCACGAGGAAGTCGAAGGTCATTTTGAAGGAGAGCTTTCGAAAAAGTAGTAACATTCAACCAGGATTCCGCCGTTCCCCGGAGGGAATATCTTGTTTCGATTTACATGGTTTGCTATGGTTTGTTTTAAGTAGGCGGTTATGGAAACAATCGTGAATCCCAGCAACAAAAAATCCAAGAGCATGTCCAAGAAAAAGGGCGCATTCAATGCCCAAGCTTTCCTAGATTCGGCTGGCGTGGCAAAGAAAGTCAGGCAGTTTAAGAGAGCGGAGATTATCTTTTCTCAAGGTACCCCCGCCGAGAGCGTCATGTATATTCAAGAGGGCGGTGTGAAGATTACTGCCCTTAGTGAAGCCGGCAAAGAGGCGATCATCGCAATTTTGGGACCTGGCGCTTTCTTTGGTGAGGGGTGCCTGGCAGGCCAGCCTGTTCGCATGGGGAATGCGACGGCGATTACTCCTAGCACTTTACTCGTCATTGACAAGAAGGAAATGACGCAAGTGCTTCATGACCAGCACGAGTTATCCGACCTCTTCATCAATTTCGTGCTCACACGGAACATTCGGATCGAGGAGGACTTGGTCGATCAGCTATTCAACTCGACCGAGAAGAGGCTCGCGCGCACTCTTCTGTTGCTTGCCCGATACGGTAAGCAAGACCAGCCTCACAGAGTACTCCCCAAAGTATCGCAAGAGACGCTGGCGGAGATGATTGGCACAACGCGCACGCGCGTCAATTTGTTCATGAACAAATTCAGGAAGCTGGGTTTCATCAAGTACAACGGCGGAATTGAGATCAATACCTCTCTCTTGAGTGTCGTGCTGCACGACTGATTCTGAAACTGGTTTACTTGACTAAGGGTAATTCGCACGAATCGGAGCGATTGCCGCTATTGCCTGCTTCATTGTGACGTTTGATCGCAACGGCTGCCAGGCACGTCGCGCGCTCAATCAACTGCACTTCGCTGAGGGAGGGGCGGCGCGGAACACAACAATACATCTCCACAGACCCAAGCACCTCCTCGTTCCCACCAACAACAGCCGCTGAACAGAACTTGTGCAAGTCGAAAATTGCGGCGCTCTTGACGATGGTGGCAAGGAAGTTGGCGTCGCCATTGGACAGCGAAACGAGGGAAACCATGTTGCCCATCTCGGAATTCAGAGCGTCGCAGATTTTGTGCAGTATCTCCGCTAGAGGCATACCGGCAGAAATCGAGTGGAGAAGTTGTTGCTCCGCTCTCAACAAATACTGAACTTCGGCTCCAGCATTGCGATGGGTCCGGGGTTTTTGTGGCCTACCTCGTAGTCGAAAATGAATGTCAGCCATCCGAGTTCCTCGTTTCCACGTCGCATCCAGAACAAATTGAGTCAGGCCTCCTGCCGCGTTAGGCGTGACCCGCCCGAGCGGCTCTTGGTTGTTTGTCTTTCATCGCGTACAGGGCTCGGTCTGCTGCGAATAGCAGCGTTCCGATGGTATCGGCATCCTTCGGATAACTGGCTACTCCTACGCTGACGGAAAGGGCCGGCTCCTCGGGATCTTTCGCAAGAAGATCGCAAATCCGTCGCGCTACCAAGGTGGCGGCGGCGGCGCCTGTCTCTGGCAGGACCAGCGCGAACTCATCGCCGCCCTGCCGCGCGGCGGTATCTATGGACCGGCAGCAGTCCGTCAGGGTCTGCGCCAGCCTGCAAAGCGCACGATCCCCCGAGAGGTGACCAAGTCGATCGTTAATCTCTTTCAGTCCATCGAGGTCCAGCAAGAGAAGAGAGAATTCCCGCTCGGTACGCTTGGACCGGCAGATCTCTGCCTGTAACAACTCAAAAAGGCGGCGATGATTGGCCAACCCGGTCAGCGAATCACTCGATGCTTGGCGGCGCAGATGATCCTCAAGTGCGCGCTGTTCGGTGACGTCGACCACGATGATCTCGTAGCCAACAAAACTCCCACGGTCGTTATAGACGCCGCGGCCGCTGAGCTTGGCTTTCAGAGTGGTGCCGTTTTTCCGTCGCCACTCCATTTCGACAGGTTCGATCCGCATCACCTCGTGGGACCGGCCGGCCGATGGCGTTGTCGGGCCGAGATCGAGGACGACCTCAAACGCATTGTTCGCTGCCAAGAGTTCCTCTCTGGTTGCGTAGCCGAGCATGGTTACGAGCGCCTGGTTGACGTCGAGAAACTTTCCTTCCGCATCGCAGCGACATATTCCGTAAGTAGGATTGTCCGCCAGGGCGCGATACAGCGATTGCGAATGCCGCAAGGCCTTTCCTGCAGCTTCCAGCTCTGCGCGCAATTCTTTTTCGTTCAGAGCCCGGCGAATGGCCATAGGCAATTGAGCGATATGTTCCCGTTCAACGTAATCGAACGCACCGCAAGCGATTAGTTCCGCGATGGGTCTACTTCCCACGGCGGTGGTCACGAAGACGAGGGGGATCTCCTGCAGAGTCTGCTGAAGGAGTTGCAGAGCCTGCGATCCTTTCCAAGTTGGGCTGGGGTACTCGGCCACGACAACATCATAAGATTGGAAGCGGAGCTGCTCCGTACACTGGGCTAAGGTCAAAACGACATCGGCGCCGACGGTGAATTGCGCTTTCTCGAGTTCCTGAACGCAGCAGTCCACGGCGTCAGCATCGCGGTGGATGAAAAGGACGCGGAGGGGCCGGCGTCTGTGGGAAGCCGTGCTCTCCAGGCGGATATTTCTCCGATCAGACTGGATTTCGTTCTGAGCCAGTTTTGATATGGAAGCCATACCTGGAACCACCAAGCCGTCGATGGTGATGAGCGGCTAGGATGTGGACCCCTCCTCGCTGATGATATGGCGGCCAGAAAACTGAATCTGTCTCGTTTAGGACAGTTGCGATACTAGTCAGCCCCATGGAGCCGGCGGACAGTCAGCTAGAAGGCAACGCTTTGCTTGGCTGAGGTTCGCTTGATCCCGCCGAACTGCTCGACGGAACCTCATTATCCCTCACCGATGTTTTGGCACGGCGTCTACATCCTGATCGCCTTTCCCCTTGGAGAAGACAGGGCTGTCGATCGTTCCGCCGATCCGAAAGGGAAACTGCAACTTACCGTCTTTTAATGTGGCTCCGGACATCCGGGCGACGGTGTTGGTGAAGAAGCTCTCCTTGGTTGTAATCTCCGCCAACCCGCGATAGTTCAACTCGTCAGAGCCCGACACGCTGACACTGCCTGAGCCATCAACATCGACTCCGTAGCCGTCAATGTCTATAACCTTGCTCGAAATCCGCTGATTCGCTAGCTCCAGGTCAGTGGTTATCAAGTTAAACGCCGAAGGATCATTCTTGGCCGGGCCGAGATCGTTGAAGTGCGCCAGCTTCATCAAATTCGCGTTGAGCTTGAGACTCGGCACCTGACCGTTGCGCACCGTTACGTGTCCGGCTCCGTGGATTCCCGCCAGCGGGCGGGGCGTATGCTCGATCTCTCCCGCTAACTTTACGTCTCCTTCCATTTTCCCGGTCATCTTACCGCCGCCATTTGGGAAAGCCGCTAAGAGCTGGGCCACATTAATTCCGCTGAATCGCGCATTGGTCTTAAACCCTGCATTCTTTCCAGACAAGTCAAAGGAGAGCTCGCCCGCGGCCTTCCCGCCATAGATTTCTGCTTTGACACCCAAAAAAGAAACGTGTCTCGACTCCAAAAGCAATTTGGATTCCAGGTTTCTTGCCTCGACCGCGCCGAAGCGGAGAAGACCTGCCGTTAGGCTGCCCTGGCCGTCCATCGAAGAAGACGAAGGATTGATAATTCCCATCAGGTTCACTTGCTCCAAGTCACAGGAGATTTGGTGGGCTTCGAAGAAAATGGGACCCGCGGCGTCGGAGGGCAGGAGATTCGACGCTATGAGCTGGCCCCTCTTAATTTGCACCCTCGAAATCACTCCGAGTGGAAACTTATTCTCCGAAGCCTTCGATTGAGGATTCTCGAAGTTCCATGGGCCGTCGGGATCCGAAGTCATATTCAGGACCGGCTCCTCAAGTACGATCGACTTAATGACCACTTGCCGGTGCAGCAGCGCTCCAAAGCTAAGTTCGGCATCGATCCGCGCCACCTGGACGACATAACCGGAGGGGAATATCGGAGGGTTCTTCACTCCGAAATGATCAATGCGAATCGCTAAAGGAAAAAACGTGACCGACAGCCGTCCGATTTCGACCTGCTTCCCAGTTTTTTGTTGAAGATAGGAGATCACCCGGGGCCGGTAGCGATCCACGTTAATGAGCGCGGGTACGATGAAAATAAGCGCGAGCAAAAGTATCGCGGCAATTCCACCCGCGATCAGAAGGTGTTTACCACGGGTAGTCATGGCAAGGGCCAGAACACGGTTGTTTCTTTCGCACGAAACCGCGACATGTTTCTCACCGGAGAACCATCTGAGAGACAGCTTCTTATACTGATTTTTGTGCCGTCAGGTCTGTCCTATTCAGCACACCCCTTCGCAGACAAACCGCACGGACAAGTGCTAATCACGCGCCAAAGCCGAGGCAAACGAGCACGGTGTGGATAAAGATTCCACCGAAACATGGTCACATGACCGTGACGAATTTGAGTATGGTTAGCGAAACTTGCAAAAAGTAGGGCGCGCCATCTTCAATGAGATTTCTAGTAAGGTTAGTCGCCAGTTAGGCCGAGCATTGTCAAATTGGAGCGCTCTTCACTTAGAGCCGTGGGCGTTCGCTTTACTGAACTGCTGCCGACTAGAAGAATTTGGCTTTGGCGAGCTTGGGTGCTCGGCGCACGCATGCGACATGAACTCCTTGTCGCGCTGCCGCTCGTAATGCTCTTTCATTTCGGCGATCGAGTTGCCCGTGGGCGCACCCGAAGGGCTGAACTGCCATGTGCATTCGGAACAGGCCCAGCCCTGGAAACGCTCTCTTTCGACCCATACCATCTCGCGGCGCATAGCGGGATGTCCTTCGACCCTACTTATAAGTAGGATTATAGCATCATCGCCCGTTTCTGCACAAGCTGTCTATAGCACCGGGCACCAGCAGTACTAGCAGACCACCTACAGCCGGCTTGTTTGGAGGGTCTCCTAAAGTGGATTGGAAGCTTAGAAAGGAAATGACGTACTGGCGGTACTGGCAGACCACCTGCGGCCAGTTTGTTTCGAAGCTGTCTTAAAAAGGACAGATACCAGTTCAGATAAGTTGGTAGCATCCGCTCCGGTTTGGAAGCTCGACGTCGACTCGACAATTCCGTCCCCACACTGTCAGCGACTGACAAGTCCAGCCAAGGAGCTCCGATATGAAAAGACTTTTGTTGGGTATTTGTATGTTCAGTATGGGCAGCGTGGCCTGGGCGCAGACGGCGCCATCACTGGGCACGGCGGCAAGCTTCGCAGTCCTGGGTAGCGCGGTGACCTGTGTCGGCCCCGGCGTGATCAGCGGAGACGTGGGCGCCACCGGCGCGTTCACAAATACCCCCGTTTGCACGATTGCGGGCGGGACGCCCCCTGCGACCAACGCGGCCGCAATCCTGGCGCAAACCGCCCTCAACACCGCGTATCAGAATGCGCTTGGCCCGAACAGCAATTGCACCCTTCCCCTCCTGCCCGCTGCCCCGCCTGCGTCATTAACGCTCACGCCGGGTGTGTATTGCAACATGGGGGCCCCGGGGCTAACGTTCACCAACAAAACCTTGACACTCGACGCCCAGAACAACCCCAATGCGGTCTGGGTTTTCAAAATCGACGCAGGCCTCACCGGCACTGGGTTCCAGGTAGTCATGGCCAACGGCGGCCAACCCTGTAACGTGTATTGGCTCGTCGGCGCCGATAGCACATTTACCGCTTCGACGTTCCAGGGAAACATTCTCGCAGGTGGGCCGACCGGGAGCTTCACTAGTACCGGCGGAACCTTAATCGGACGTGTCTTGGCGAATGGCGCCGTGTCCATGACTGGCCCCAACGTCCACGGAACCTGCGCCATCGCGGCTCAGGGCGGAGGCGGAGCAGGCTGCAAGGATGACGACGATGATCGTGACAAGGACCATCATGACGGGGACAAAGACAAAGACCGGGATCACGATAAGGACCGCGATAAGGACAAGCATAAGGACAAAGACCATCGTGATGACAAGGACTGACGATCCTATAGACTGAAACTAACCCTGAGGAATGTCCGGAGGCGCGACGTTTTCCCGCCTCCGGGCACTTAGGGCTGGCGCCGCACCGAGATTCCTTCAAAAGTGTCTTGAAATCGCCGATCACGGGAGAGCCTTCAAGGCCCAGACGTAAGAGCCAAGTTCGGGGCACCGGGCTTATCGCGGAGAACTTTGTTTTCACACATGTGCTGTACAGAGCAGATATCGCGACGCCAGGGACACATAGTAATGGCTGCCGGGGTTCTGAACTTAGGTATCTCGGATTTGGAGGACTACTTCATGCACCATATCGATCGCTACATCGGTTCCCTATTGTTGGCTGCGGCTATCGCCGCGCCAACGGCAATCATGGCGGCCCCCAGTCCGCAAGACGCCCGCGTCCAGGTTCGAGTTTACGATCGGGACCACCGTGATTACCATAACTGGGACGATCACGAAGACCGCGCTTACAGGCGTTACCTGCAAGAACAGCACAGGAGCTACCGTCAGTACGACAGGCAGCACTACAGGGTGCAGAAACACTATTGGGGTTGGCGCCATAGTCATCCGGACCGCGACAACGAAGGCAGATAAAGAGCAGAGCGTTCAAGCTTGTGTTAGGCGTCAGCGCGGCATGAGCAAAGAAAAAAAGAGCCGGCTCCCGAGGGGAGCCGGCTCTTTCATTGCGGTTTGACTACTGAGGGGACGTGGCGGAAGCGACGGGTTGCAGCCTGAGGGAAATGATCTGAGTACCGATCACTTCGCCGGAGACAACCAACTCAACGCGGCGGTTTTGCTGACGGCCTTCGGATGTGTCGTTTGACGCGATGGGCCGAGTCTTACCGAAGCCCGTAGCGGTGGTGGAAGATTCCGGGACGCCTTGCTGGGTTAAGTAAGTGCGGACGCCTGCGGCGCGCTGCTCCGAGAGCTGCTGATTGAAAGCTTCGGTGCCGACGCTATCGGTGTTGCCCTCAACGGCCAGCTTGAGCGATGGATAAGCGAGCACGATGCCGGATATTTTGGCTAGCTTCTCGCGGGCCAGCGGGCGGAGCGTGAACTTGCCGGAGTCAAAGAGCACGTCCGACATATTGACGACTAGGCCACGCGCGGTGTCGCGAGTTTCCAGGATCAAGTTGAATTGTTGGAGGAGACGGGCGCGAAGTTCTTCACGTTCACGAACGGCGTGTTGAAGCTGCGCGTCGGATGAGGCTGCGGCGGCGCGATTCCGGTCGGAATCCGCTTCGGCAGCATGTTGCTGTCTTTCCGCATCGGCTTGTGCGCCAGCAGCGTGTTGGGCGGCGGCTTGCGCATCGAGGTTCTTGCGGTCTGCTTCATCGCGCTGGCGAACGGCATCAGCGGTAACGGCTTCGGCGTTGACTCGGCGCTGCGATTCCTCGCTGGCACGAGCCTTTGCGTTAGCTTCACGCCCGGCTCCCGCGGCGCGTTCGGACTCGGCGCGCTCTTCGTCGATATGCTTCACGGCGATTTCACGGGCGTCTTCCGAGGTCTGCACGACTTCGCGCGACAGGGAAATGAGCGTTTTCTTGTTTTCATGCTTTCCGGTGGCGAGCGCATCGGCCTGGTTCATCTGGCCGACAGCCTTTGCGTAGCTTGTCGCGGCGTATCTTTCGGCGCCGGCGGATTGTGCTATGCGCACAGCATTGCGAGCTTCAAAAAATTCGAGCGGCAATTTGGCGTTCAGGATTACCGGATCGAACTTATACCCCGTGGGGATGTAGCCGCCGCGATCGATCAATTCATACTTGGCGTCCACGGCCTCGGTAGCGCCGACGGTATCCGAGCGAATGGCGTTCTCGAGGACCACGACGTTGCTGGGACGACGCACGGCATAATAAGGTTCCGCGGTTACGATCAGCGCAAAAGCCTGAAGGTCTGTGGTTACGTCCAGCTTGCTCCGGTGATTATCGCCCACCAATACTTCGCCGATGTTCGTTGGCCGGCCTTCCGGGGAAATCGCCCACAACACATAAGTCAGATACTCGTTGCCAAAACTCGTGGGCCTGTCCAGTCCAGAGAATTCGGCTTCGATTTCAAGCGCCCCGCGCTTGCTCTCGACTTTGGCCTCGCCCGCCGCTGCAGGCATCAAATCGGTCCCTTGAAAATTGATCTTTGTGGCCCCACTTCGGTGTCTGTAGCTCACCGCCCGGGTCGTTCGGCTGACTACATTGATCCGGTACGTCGGTGTTGGATTGCCGGAATCCGCCGGCACTTGCGTCTGGGCCTGCGCAAGCGCCGATGCGCCAAGCGCCATTACGACTGACAGCGTGATACTTGATATCTTGAACATGAGTCTCCTTCGAAAATCTTCGAGACCTTAGTATCAGGGTTTGTGAGCCTCAATACTGTGCGATAGTGCACGTTTCCCAAGAAAAAACGGATGCGAAGCCGAAAATTGATGACGGCTAACACCGGTCGGGTGGCCGGCGTTTTCAGGGCGTGGACTGGTCGGGCTTCAGCTGCGAGGCGGGGGCTCCGTGCAGACCCAAGCCGTGAGTGGCAAACACTAGCGCGACAATGGTGAATACGCGGAAGTTGGGCGCGGCATCGGTCCGCAGAGGTCCGTTTGTGCCGAATTTGCTGAAGCTTTGCCCTTCGAGCCAAATCATGGAAGCGATAGGAATGTTTCCAGCGGCGATCAGGCACTATACCGGGTGCTGGTATCGTGGAGGTCCGAGGCGATGACGTCCAACACCAGAGCCACAAATCGCGCTTTACCCGGGCCGGCGGTCAGTTCGGCCTAGCTAGTTTCGAGCTACCAATCTCATTTTCAAAATGTTTCCCCGGGCATCTTGCACGCGTATGGTGAGCGGGAATTTGGATTCACCTTCGCGGACCATAGCGGATGTTCCGTCTGTCAATTGCCAGTCGGTCGCTTGATGGTGATTGCCGCAAATCGCCCGAACGTGTCCTGCTTCGTTATCAACTACGTGGATCGTGAGGGGAGCCGTCATTTTGTATCTTTCGACCATCCGCCAGAGCCGATCAAGGCCTCCATAGACTTTCAAATCGCAAGCGCTCATATCGGTCGATTCAGGCAGAGGGATCGTAAACTCGTCGATTTCTTGCGGCATCCCCTCTCCTCCCCCATCTGCTTTAGCAAGCCCGTTCTTTGCTGAGCCCGTTCCGCCCCTGAACTGAGGCGCTCTTCGTATTTGCATTGTTGCGATAGTCGCAGCCTTCTACGCCGCAACACCAATCGACACCGGCTTCGCGGTCAGTATTCCTTCGACGATACAACCAGTGGTTATGACTAGGGCATTTCGCGGTGTTTACGCCAGGCTCATCGACTGGGTTTGCGTGATTAGGCATTCCGATCAGCATGTAATATCCGTCGGTTGCGTCATATCGAACACTGCAGCCTTCGAAACCGCAATGGTATGACGCTTGGCTCCCGGAATTAGACCGGGAGCTGCCGGCTTCGTACTTCATGAGGTGATTGTCGCGTGAACAGAGCGGCTTCAGGTGGCTGTTCAAAATATCTGTCGAAGAGATCTTCATAGACACTTTCCCGCACAAATGCGACGGCTATTTACTTGCGGAGTATGACCCATCGGACGCCGGGCGGTAGTCCGTGTATGTAAGGACCCTTTGGATGTCCAGACTCTTCAAGAAAAGGATTCGCGCCGTTGCCCGAATTTCGATCCGTTTCGGAACCCAAACGGCGTCACCAACACATGTCTGTTCCAAGATGATGTGAGAGCCGCGCTCCACACGCGCCAGGATTAGCCCCATCGAGAACGACTGCGTTACCTGGCCATCGACCTTGATCCAGCCGAAGTCCTGCTTGTCCACCCAAAGCCGGCCCTCCACCCTGGAAAACATCTTGGCGTACTTGCCGTGCGCGTGATACCCCGCGCGAGGCGTGGCGTGCAGTACATAGGCCGGCCTGCCGCCCACTATCTCTTCGCCGATCAGACGGAAGTCAAACGCCTCGAGGACGTCCCGAAGAAAAGCCCTGTTTTCCTGGTCCTTGCGGAGACGAGCAGCCTTCTCGCCCGGCGTTTCGTGCTTCAGCTTGTCGAGATCGTCGTCGCTTCTCTTTTGTTCCTTGGTCGATGGAAGCTGCCCGTTGCGTTCCATGAGCTGCTCGAAGCGAGCGCCGTTGACAACAATCATTCTGGTGACGTCGACATTTTCCGATTTCACCTGCCCGAGCGAGTTCAGGCGCCGATCCTCATCGCGCTCCGTATACGTGTAATGGTCACGCGCCTGCCAACTGCGCTCCGCGGCCAGGACCGACGGGGCCACGATCTGACTTGCGTCCACGTCGCTCGCATGACTCTGCGCAGTGTCCGGCCCGCTACTTTGCGCGAAGAGCGCGGTGGAAGCCGCGACCATGACGAAGAGCAGTTCCATGACGGATTTAGCTTGGTTTACCATTTTTGACTCGAGGGAAGAAGACGACGCCGGGGAATCGGAATCCTCGAATAGACTAACGCATCGAGTAGTCGAGCGTCTGTCCGGAAAGGAACATCTAGGGCGCGTAACGAGATTATCGGAAAACTGATTGGGGCACTGTGGTAAGAGTCGTGGTCCGAGATTCTCAGTGCGGGCAACCCAACAAAGCGCGCGTCGCTCACCTGCGATTCAGATAATTCGAGAAAGGCTGCGCATCGAAGGCGCTGCTTCTTAGGTTTCAGCCTGAACCCCTTGGGCGCTTGGCACAGACGTGAGATGCGAACTCCTTGTCGCGCTGCTCCTCGTAATGCGTCTTCATCTCTTCGATTGACTTGCCAACAACTGGCCCTACAGGGTTGAACACCCATGCGCATTCAGAACAAGCCCACCCCAGAAAATTCGGTCTTTCCACCCATACCAGCTTGCGACGCATCGCCTCCACGGTACACCTCGAGATTGGTGCGGTTATGCTTATTTGAAGAAACGGTGCAGCATTGATCTTCGGCGGCACCGCGACGACAAAAAGCCGCTGCTTTCATTGCCCTGAGCGAGGTTCTGCCCAAGTCACTGCTTTTGGAACACACACCAAAACCGAAGTGAATGCACAAGGCCTGAACATTACCGATAGGAAGGCGTTGCTGTCTGTGGGGTATCCGACACTGACAAGAATTGCTATCTCAATCCGAGGTCATGCTCGAACTGTTGAATGACACCGTAACACTCACAAGCGGAGTTCTGGAGTTTCCTGCGGTCCACAACCTTCACTGCGCCTCGCACGTATTCGATGATTCCCTTTTTTTGCAGTACGCCCGCCGCCACGCTGACAGTAGATCGGTCCGTACCCATCATGGTCGCAATGAAATCGTGGGTGATCGGAAGTATTCCCAAATTCACCCTATCCTGAGTCATCAGCAGCCACCGAGAGAGACGCTGCTGTATATCGTGGAGTCGATTGCACGCCGCGGTCTGTGCCACTTGCATCCCTTGAAGCCCCGAATGCCTGCTCAAGATCATCTGCAACTGCGGAGCAGCCTGCAGAATTCGTTCTAGCGCACTCCCAATCATTCGGAAGCCATCGCCTGCGATCTGGACTACCTCACGCACGGAACTTCTGCTCAAGCCGACTGCCAATCCTGCCCCAACGTAACCCTCGTTCCCCACTACACCCACTTCCACGGTTCGGCCGTCTTTGGTCACTACAACTTGGGAAACCATTCCTCGGTTGGGAAAATAGACAAACTCGATGTTTTGCGTCGGCTCATGAAGGCTAAGATGATCCGGCAGTTCGACGTATGTCAAATCGGCACGCATCAGCTCGTATTCATTATCCGGCGCCGCCAGCAATACTTTGTTGCTTACTTGTTTTCCCTCGGCGTTGGTCCGCTGCCCTGTCGGTGCGACTCGAAAGTTTTTCCCACTCATGTCAATCCTGAACGGCACCAAAGTGCCTTGCCTGCATTGCGTCAAACTTCATGACATCTGAGATTCCATGTCTATTCAACCAAAAGAAGGGTGTAACAATCTGTTCGAAATGGGACACCTCAAATCCATGAATCGTTCCGCGCTGGGACTACTCTGAGGGCACCAGTGTGCGCTTTCGCGTAGCACCGCTCGCGATCAGCTTTGGAAGCTTAGCGGGCCTGCGGCCGCGCCGATCAGCACTCATAATCGAAACGTAATTCAGTTCCACTCCCTGACGGACGCACCGGAGCATCAGTCCGCCGCGGCTCATGTCGCCGCGTCCGGCAAATTCCGCGGGGAAAAACAGCCTCTCGCCAAAAATAGCCATCAGGGGCTCCACATATTTTGGCGTCGCAACGCTACCGAGCAGCACAACCTCGCAATCGTCGCCGACCTGCTCGTCCAGACGGTGCGCATCGCGCTCTAAGGGAACTCGGTAGCGTGGTTCTGATGCTTCCACGGGCGCGGCTGAAATCTCGCAAAGCTCCGACCGGGTAATCAGAGCGGCGGGTGACATAAGTCCCCCACATGCGGTGATTACCAAGACGCCGGGTGCCCCGTGGGGAGGAGCCGCGAACGCGCTGGCGTATGCCAGCTTGCCGCGAAAATACAGTCCGCTGATGAAGCTGAAAGCTTCCCCGAGCAGCACTCCGCGCTCCCGGAGCCGCTCAGCCAATTCGAATGTGGCGGCTTCCCGCAAGAGGAGCTGCGCGCGTTTGCCGCCGGCGTGCGCGGGGGAAAGAAGAAACCCGCTTTGCGCACCGCGCACCGCCCGGATTTAATTGGGGCTTCACTGGAAGACTTGGCACATTCAAATAATAGCGCATCGCAGAGCATCCGATTTGATTCACCCGGGAAGTTCAAGACTGATTGACTACCCGACAGCGGATGAACACAGAATGTTCTGGATGGAACGACGCAAAGGGTTCACACTGGGCAGCGTAAAATTGCCGGCGTAACACTTCGCCGCCGCGCTGCCTGCATGACACGAGCTCTTCTAATTGATACCGATACAGCCTCCGACGACGCCGTGGCGCTCATCATGGCCCTGCGCTCGCCCGAAGTCCGGGTCGCGGCCATAACTGTGGTTGCGGGGAACGTTCCCGTCGCACAGGCCACCAGCAATGCTTTGTTCACGGTAGAACTGTGCGGCGCGGACGTGCCGGTTTACTCCGGAGCCGAGGCTCCGCTGTTGCGAAAGCTCGTGATTGCGGATTGGTTCCACGGCGCCGACGGCCTTGGTGACCACGGGTACAAGCCGGCCAAGCGCCGCGCAGAGCCTCGCCATGCCGTGGACGCACTCATTCAGACGGTGCACGAAAATCCCGGCATCGAGATCGTCACGCTGGGCCCGCTCACGAATTTGGCCATGGCCCTGCTGCGCGAGCCGAAACTCGCGGCTTTGGCGAAGCGCTGCGTAGTGATGGGCGGCGCTCCTTGTTGCGAGGGCAACGTGACTCCTGCGGCGGAATTCAACATCTGGGTGGATCCGGAAGCCGCCCGCATCGTGTTCCGGTCCGGACTGCCCCTGGAAATGGTTGGTTGGCAGCTGTGCCGAGGGGACGCGGTCGTCAACCCGCGCGAAATTGAACGCGTGCTCGACCTAAAGAATCCCATCGCGGAGTTCGCGATCCGTTGCAACAGCACCGCTGTGGAGGCTTTCTTCAAGCAAACCGGGCAAAGAGGCATATCCCTGCCAGACCCCGTGGCTATGGGCATCGCGCTGCATCCTGCGCTTTGCACCTCTTCCAGTGAGCACTACGTCGAAATCGAAATCTCCAGCGAGCTCACGCGCGGTATGACGGTTGTCGATCGCCTGGACGTCGCCGCGGATTCTCGGAACAGAGGTGTCTGGGCGAATGCCATCGAACGCGAGCGCAAAATCCATGTGTGCTGGAACCTCGACATTCCGAAATGGAAAAATCTCTTGTTTTCTGCACTGGCCTGATGCGTTCTTCTTGCGAAGTGATCGCTCCCGAGCACATATGGGTACGCAGGGCTATGCATTCGAAGAAAACTGCGCCTTCTGCAAAATAGTGCGCAATGACGAAGGGTTGCGTGTGTTCGAGGACGAGCACACGATTGCTTTCCTGGACCATCGGCCTTTGTTTCCCGGCCACTGCCTGCTTATCCCCAGGAGCCACTTCGAAACCATCCAAGACCTGCCAGATTCTCTCCTCGCGCCGCTGTTCGCCAATGTGCGAATGCTTTCCGCCGCTGTCGAATTGGGCATGCGCGCGGAAGGCACATTTATCGCCTCCAACAATCGCGTCAGCCAAAGCGTACCGCATTTCCACGTGCACATTGTTCCGCGTAGGAAAGGCGACGGCCTAAAGGGCTTCTTCTGGCCGCGCCGCAAATATAAAAGCGCTGAAGAGACCAGTGCCGTATTGAGCGCGCTGCGTGCGGCGATTGCGCAGGTTCGACGACTTCGAGGGGGCTAGTGGCGCAGTCGAACACGTCATCTCAGATGCACGCTGGCGCTCCCGCTCGATTCTTGGTGTAATCCTTTGGCTTTTGGGACAAGCCAAAACTCTGACGCCGCAAAGGAACAAAGCCACATGGCCGATCGCGTTCTTGTTACCGGAGGAGCCGGGTACATAGGCAGCGTAGTTACTTCGCAGCTCCTCGCTAAGGGCTGCGACGTTATCGTCTGCGACAATCTTTCGCATGGCAGCAAGAAGGCCGTTCCCGCCGGAGCAAAGCTCATCGTTGCGGACACCGCTGACCGAGCTGTGTTGGATCGCATTTTTCAGGAACACCGTATCGATGCGGTCATGCACTTCGCGGCATTCATCGAAGCCGGCGAATCCATGCAGGCGCCCGAAAAATATTTTCGTAATAACACGGTTAACTCTCTCACTTTGTTGGAAGCCATGTTGGCGTGCAAAGTGCAGCGCCTGGTATTTTCCTCGACGGCCGCGCTCTACGGCACGCCCGATCGTACGCCCATTGAAGAAACCGACCCGCTTCGCCCCACGAACGCTTACGGAGAATCCAAATTGCTCGTCGAGCAAATGCTCGCCTGGTTTCACCGCATCCATGGCTTAAGGTATGCCAGCCTTCGCTACTTCAACGCCGCGGGAGCCGCCGGGGATCTGGGCGAGGACCATGTGCCGGAGTCGCACTTGATTCCCCTGACGTTGCAAGTCGTGCTCGGAAAGCGTGAACACATCTCCATCTTCGGAACCGACTATCCCACGCCCGATGGCACCTGCGTTCGTGATTACATTCACGTGAGCGATCTCGCCAGCGCGCATATTCTGGTGCTCGATGCTTTGCGTGAGCGCGACAAGCTCATCTACAATCTCGGCACCGGCCGCGGCTTTAGCGTTCGCGAAGTTGTCGAAAGCGTTCGCCGCGTAACTGGGCATCCGATTCCCGCGCGCGAAGTGGCGCGGCGTCCCGGTGATCCGGCCGTATTGGTGGCGGGCTCAGGCAGCATCAAGCGCGATTTGCATTGGCAGCCGCAATTTCCGACGCTCGAGAGCATCGTGCGCAGCGCCTGGGAATGGCGGCGCGCACATCCTGACGGCTACGCCTCCTAGTTGCGGTTCGCAGTCATTTGAGACGTCGGTGTCAGAACGAAAAGGAGGAGGACTCATGACGCATCGCATGCCGCGACGCGAGTTTCTCGGCGCAATGAGCGCCCTGGCGGCAGCTTCGGCATTTCCCTGCGACACGCTATTCGCACGCGAACGGCTTTATCCGCCAATGGACCTGTCGCACTTTGACACGCCCATCACCCCAGCGCCTTCCGAGATCCATTTCGGCTACGCGGCCATCACCTGGGGCGGCAACGATCGTCAGGCCATCGACGACATCGCCGCCGTCGGTTTTCGCGGCATACAGTTGCGCTCCAACAGCATCGCGGAGTTCGGTAGTTCCGCCGCTGTGCGCGATCTACTTAGCCAGCGCGACTTGAAGTTCGTGGCGCTTTCCAGCGGCGATCTGCTCAGCGACCCCGGCGTGGCGAAAAAAAGCATCGCCGAGCACACGGCGCACGCCAAGTTTTTGCGCGACGCGGGCGGACTCTACCTCCAAGTAATCGACAATCGACCGAAAGGCCGTGCCGCGACTCCGGCAGACTTCAAACAGTTTGGCAAGGCTCTCACCGAACTCGGCAAGCGCACCGCGGATCTCGGAATCCCGCTCGGCTATCACAATCACATGGGCTCGCTGGGCGAGCGCCCCGAAGAACTCGATCAAGTTATGGGTCTTTCTGATCCGCGCTACGTCAAACTGCAATTGGACATCGCGCACCATTTTCAAGGCGGCGGCGACCCCGCGAAAGCCATCGAGAAATTCAGCGATCGCCTGCTCTTCCTGCACATTAAAGACGTCGAGCGCCTCCAGGGAGACAAGGACCCGGAGCATTCCTATCGTTTCGTCGGGCTTGGGCACGGACTCGTGGACGTCCCCGCCGTCTTCGAATCTCTGCGCAGAGTCAATTTCCGCGGCTGGGCAGTCGTCGAACTCGACGGAGTTCCCGACAACGCCCATAGCCCCAAAGAAGCCGCCGCGGCAAACAAGCAATATCTCCAGGAAAAGCTGGGAATGACCGTATGAACTCTCCATTCCGGATTGCCGTCATCAACGATGAACTTGGTCAGGATTTCGGCCGCGCATGCGAAATCGCTTCTCGCGAATTTGGCATGGAGTGGATCGAGCTCCGCGGTATGTGGAATAAAAATATTCTCAGCCTCGATGCAGCGGGAATCGCCGAAGCGCGCCGCATTCTCGAAAAATACAAACTGCGCGTGACCGATATCGCCAGCCCGCTCTTCAAGGTGGATTGGCCCGGCGCGCCCAAATCGCAATTTAGCCCCAAGGGTGCGCAATTCAACGCCGACTTCACTTACGATCAGCAAGGCGAAGTGCTCGAGCGCAGTATCGCCGTGGCAAAAGCGTTTCGGACGGAGCGAGTTCGCTGCTTCGATTTTTGGCGCCTGGAAGATCAGGCTCCGTACCGCGCGGGGATCAACTCAAGATTGTTGGACGCAGCAAACGCAGCAGGCAAGCAGGGAATTGTTCTGATCCTAGAAAACGAATTCGCCTGTAACACGGCGACCGCTGCTGAAGCCGCAAAGACTCTTGCCGCCGTGCAGTCACCCTCCTTCATGGTCAATTGGGATCCAGGCAACGCAGCGGCGCGCGGCGAGATTCCGTACCCGGACGGATATAATCTCCTTCCCAAGAATCGCATCGGCCATTGCCACTGTAAGGACATCAAGGAAATCGCCAAAGCCACGGATTCTAAGGAGCCTGGCTGGGCGGCCATGGGTGCGGGCGCGATCGATTGGGTTGGTCAATTTGCAGCGCTCAAGCGTGACGGCTACCACTATGCCGTCAGCCTCGAGACCCACTGGCGCGGCGCAGGCACTCCGGAAGAATCCTCTCGTCAGAGTTGGGCTGGAATGAAACAACAGTTGCGGAAAGCCGGCGCTCTCGCTTAAAAAGCTTAGGCCGTCGAAAGCTCTTTCATTAGCGTCTTGCCTTTTCGGAACCACGGCCGCTCCACTCTTTGCATGTAACGCGGCAGCGTCCGCTTCTTGGTCAGAAGCTTCTGCGTCCATTCGCGCGCTTCGTCGCGGCGATTCTGCAGGCGCAGAAAGTTCGCATAGTTGTAGAGCGTTTCCGGAGTGGTCGAAAACTGCGTGACCTCGGCAAAGTACGGTGCAGCACGCTCGAGCTGCCCGGTGCGGGCGTACGCATCCGCTAGCAAGCCGGCAGCGCGGTAGCAATCGAACTTGCCATCAGTTCTCACTACGTGCTCAAGGTCCGGAATCGCGCGGGCCAGATCGCCCAGGCCCAAATAGCATTTCGCTCGGTTATAAAACGCGTGAGGCGAATCACTACGCGCCGCAATGGCCTTGTCAAACGCGTCGCGCGCCTTCGCGTACTGCTTCTGTTCCAGGTAGAGGTCGCCCAGTTCCTCGTAATTCCCAGCGGAGGGATTGTCGATAATTAGCGTTTCCAGAGCCTGGATGCGTGATCTTCGCCCGAATCCCTGGAACACGCCGCGAAGGAGTCCCGCGTCCGGCAGGGCCTCCACCACGATGTATGCGCTGGCTCCAACGAGTCCTCCGAAAAAGATGATGTATAGCCAATAGTTGTCCGGGCGGCGGCGCACAAAATGTACCAGCGCGACGATCTGCACCAGAAAGCCCCACGGATAAAAAAGTTGTCGGAGTCCGAACATGGGATGACCGCGCAGTTAACAGCATCTGTTTTCCGTCCACAAGAATCAAACACAACGTTGCTGCCGTATGGATAGAAAGTTACGCCCTGCCGGGATTCTCAGGCGCTGTTACCATGTAGATTGTGAACCCGCTGCAAACCCTTGGCCTGGCGCTCGGCGCCGGATTTTCTTCCGGCTTGAATCTCTATGCCACCATCGCGACGCTCGGTCTTCTTCAGCGTTACGGCGTCATCCATTTGCCGGCCTCGCTGCAGGTGCTCTCGCATCCGTGGGTCCTCGGAATCGCGCTCGTGCTCTATGCGATTGAATTCCTCGCCGATAAAATTCCGTACGTCGACACCGTGTGGGATGCCGTCCACACCTTGATCCGCCCGCCTGCGGCGGCGCTTCTTGCATATAGCGCGACTGTCGCCGCTCCGCCGGAGTGGCGCTGGGGCGCCGCACTGCTTGCCGGTGGCGTCGCGTTGACTTCTCACGGCACAAAGGCCAGCGCTCGCGCCGCCGTCAACAGCAGCCCCGAGCCTTTCAGCAATTGGCTCCTCAGTCTTGGAGAGGATGCCCTTGCAGTTTGGCTCACCTGGATGGCCACCGTCCATCCCACTGCAACGATCATCATCGTGACGTTCCTAATCGTGCTCGCCGGATTCCTTCTCTTCCGTCTCTTTCGCTTCTTGCGCCGCTCCTTACAGCGCCTGCTCGCTTGAGATAGCGACCTCCTTCGCGCGGGCTTCTTGTCTTGGCCCGCCTACTTCATCCATTGCCCCAGCCAATCAAAAAACGTCTTGTACCAAAACTGCGCGTTCTGCGGCTTCAGAATCCAATGCCCTTCATCCGGAAACACTATCAGCTTCGACGGCACACCCTGCCTCTGGAGCGTATTGAAAAATTCCAGCGCTTGCGTGTACGGCACGCGGTAATCGCGCTCCCCGCAGATCACTAGCGTCGGTGTCTTGAACTTCCCCAACTCCCCCGCGTATGTCAGTGGCGCCCACTTTCGATAGCTCTCCGGATTTGTCCACGGTGTGCCCTGCATGTCGTGTTCTTCAAACCACAACTCCTCCGTCGCATACATCGAGAATTTGTCGTAAATGCCCGCATGGCTAATGATCGCCTTGAAGCGCCCGTTATGCGTCGCGATCCAATCCGCCATGTATCCGCCGTAGGAGCCGCCCGCCGCAGCCATCCGCGTTCCGTCGACGAATTTGTATTTCGCCAGCGCCGTATCCACGCCCTTCATCACGTCCACATACGGCTTCCCGCCCCAATCGTTCGTAATTTCGTCCGTGAATTTCTGCCCATATCCCGTCGACCCGCGCCGGTTGATCATCAATGTCACGTAGCCCGCCGCCGAAAATACCTGCGCGTTCCAGCGATAACCCCACGCGTTCGACCACATCGTCTGCGGTCCGCCGTGCAGCAGCACCAGTAGCGGATATTTCTTCGAGGCATCAAAATGCGGCGGACGAATCATCATCGCCTGTACTCGTGTTCCGTCCGCGCTGTCGAACCAGAACGTCTCTGGCGCGTTCATTTCTAACTTCGAGAGGATCGATTCATTCTGGTGCGTGAGTTGTCGTGCTGCGGAGCCGTCGCTTCCCGCAACAAACACTTCCGCCGGCATCGTTAAGCTAGTGCGTTCGAACGCCAGCATCTTCCCGTCGCCGCTGATCGTCAATCCGGTGTTAAAGCCGTCCGCGATAATTTTCTTCGGCTCCGCTCCCGCGCGTGCCGCCATCGCATAAACCGGCTGCAGCGACTCGTTCTCCGCCGTGAAGAAAATCGTCTTGCTGTCGGCCGACCAATTCAGCTCGCTCGCGCTGCGGTCAAAGCCCTCGGAAAGGTTCTCAATCTTGCCGCTCTGCCGGTCGTACAACATTACCCGCCAGCGGTCGGACTCATATCCCGGTGTAAGCTGCGCGTGATACGCGATGAAGCGCCCATCCGGCGAGTACACCGGATTGCCATCGAATCCGGGATTCGTCGTAATCCGGTTTGCTTCGCCTCCAGCTACCGGCACGAGGAAGAGATCACCATTCGTGCTGATGGCTTCCACTTTGTCCGTCACCGCCGTGAAGCAAATTTCCTTTGAATCCGGAGAAAAATCTATGTCGTCAGGGCCTCCTCGCTGGTCAGGAGGCACGTCGTAATTTGCCCCGGCATTCAAATCCCGTGCTTCACCGCTACCGTCCGCCGGCTCCACAAACAAATGGCTGCGCTTGCCCTCAAACCAGTGGTCCCAATGACGATACAAAAGCTGTTCGTACACGCGCGCCTTTACCTTGTTTTTTTCCTTCTCCTCGTCGCGTTTTTTGTTGCACGCATCGTCCTTGCAATCCAAGTAGACCGATGATGTAAAGACAATCGTCTTCCCGTCCGGCGACCACTTCACCAAATCCGCGCCGGTCGAGAGATGCGTCACCGCATGAGCCTCGCCGCCTTCCATCGACAGCACGTACACCTGCGAAGTCCCTTCCCGCGACGATAAAAACGCCAGCGTCTTTCCATCCGGCGACCACGCAGGTGAAGAATCGTGGCCGCTCTGCGTAAGCTGCATCGCCTCCCCGCCGCCAGTAGCGACAATCCAGATGTTGCTCGCATTGCGGTTCGCGCTCATGTCCGGAGTCGCCACTGCATACGCCACCCATTTCCCGTCCGGAGAAATCTTCGGGTCGCCCACTCGATGCAGCTGAATCATGTCGTCAAACGAAATCGGGTGCTTCGCCGCTTCTTGCGAAAATGTGTTCGTCGCGCAATACAAAAGCAGTCCGGCGGCCAGACAGCTGCTCCGCAAAACAGTTTGCATCATGAATTTTCCCTTCTCTTTCCGAGGTAGATCCCAAATTAAGGGCACTAGCCGTGGATATTGTCACGATTCCGCGGGGTTTCCAAGACCGCTGCGCCGCGCCCAAAACCAATTCACTGCCGCAATCGCGAATGTGATGAGCACCACCGCACCCTCTCCCCACCGCACAGTCGTCAGCAGCAAACCGGTGAAGACCAGTGCCACCACCGCAAACGCTGTCCCGCCCGGCAACCGAAAAGCCGCGCCCTCCGGATTTTTTCGCCGCAATGCCGGCAAGGCTGCTGCCACGGCCCCATACATAAACAGCCGCGCGACTGCCGAAAGCGTCGCATTCCACCGAAAATCCCCGAAAATCGAAAACGCAATCAGGAGCGCAGCGAATGCCAAGATCGAAACGTGCGGAGTTCGAAACTTCGGATGAATCGCCGCGAAGAAAGCGGGGAAGTCCCCGCGCTCTCCCATCGCAAACGTAACGCGCGGCGTGTGCAGCATATTCGCGCTCAAGTAGCCATACACTGAAACCAAAGTGCCTGCCGCAACCAGCGATACTCCCACAGGTCCCAGGAACTGCCGCGCCGCGTCCAGAGCAGGCTTGGTCGTAGCCGCGGGATTCGGCAGCGTGTAAATCACCACGTACTGCACTGCAACGTACAGCGATGTCGCGGTCACCAGTGCGATCGCCAGCGCCGTCGGCGAATCCTTGCGCGGGTTGCTCGCCTCCCCCGACGCAAAGAGCGCCGCCTCAAATCCGCCATACGCGTACACCATCAGCAGCACCGCCGCAAACCAATCCCGGGCACCAGCAGGCACCGCTTCGGGAACCACGCGAATTTCCGGATGTAGCGCCAGCGCCGTGAGTCCCGCCGCGACGAAAAGCGTCAGCAGCAGTACCTTCGTGATCGTAAAAAAGTTGCTCAGCCATTTTCCGTCCGTAACGCCGCGATAGTTCACCCCCGCCAAAAATCCAATCAGCACCGTCAACACGCCGGCGTGAACCAGCGGTGCCTTCGCTGCCGGCACAAACGCCGTCAGATACGTTATGAAAAGATTAGCCACGCCCGAACAAGCAGAAATGCGCGATAGCCACGTAAGCCATCCGATCTGAATGCCCACAAATCGCCCAAAAGCCTCGCGCGCGTAAAGATACGGCCCGCCCGCCTCCTGAAAATACGACGCCACCTCCGCCAAACACGCCGCAATCACCGCCACTCCCGCAAACGCGATGAAATAAGCGATCGGACTCAATCGCCCAAGCCGCGCCGCAATCAGCGAAGGCAAACCAAAAATGCTCGCGCCAATCATCGTGTTGAGCATCAGAGCCGCCAGGCTCCATCGCCCAATCGTCCGTACTAATCCGGCATCAACTGTTGCCAATCTCGGATTCTGCTTTCTAGGAGGTCGAAAAATTAAAATCGCGCCAGCCTACCACGCTTTCCTTCCGGTGTAGGGGCGCAGCACGGCTGCGCCCCTAGTCGGCAAGTTCGCACGTGCTCGGCTCACGCGCGTTTCCGCCTCTGCTACAATTCGCCTATCGCCATGCCGTCCAACTCCGCTCTCTTCCCTCGAAATTTCCGCAAATCGTATCCCGTTGCCGTGCGCGGCGAAGGTTGCTGGATCATCGACCAGGAGGGCCGCCGCTTCCTTGATGCCAGCGGCCAAGCCGCCGTCGTCAGCATTGGCCACGGCGTCGCCGAAATCGGCCGCGCCATGGCCGCGCAGTCTTCGCAACTCGCCTTCGCGCACACCACGCAATTTCATTCCGAGCCCGCCGAAAAATTAGCGCAGCGCCTCCTCGCGCTCGCCCCGCCGAATTTTCACGCCGGCCGCGTCTATTTCACTTCCGGCGGCTCCGAAGCCACGGAAACCGCCATCAAGCTGGCCAGACAATTTCACCTCGAGAGCGGTGAGCCATCACGCTTTCGTGTTGTCTCTCGCTGCCAGAGTTATCACGGCAGCACCCTCGGCGCCATGACCGTCAGCGGCAACGTCGCCCGCCGCGCCCCCTATGAACCGCTCCTTCCTGAATGGGGACACATCGCCCCCTGCTTCTGCTACCACTGCCCCTTCGACAAGAATTTTCCCGAGTGCGGAATCGCCTGCGCGGATGACCTTACTCACTTTCTGGCCAAAAATGACGCCGCAAGCGTCGCCGCGTTCATCTTCGAGCCTGTCGTCGGCGCAACCCTCGGCGCCGTCGTCCCTCCCGACGGCTACGCCCAGCGCATTGCCGAAATCTGCCGCAGCCGCGGCATTCTACTCATCGCCGACGAAATCATGAGCGGCATGGGCCGCACAGGAAAACCCTTCGCAGTCCAGCACTGGAACGTTGAGCCCGACATTATCCTCGTGGGGAAGGGAATCGCCAGCGGTTACGCGCCCCTCGGCGCCGTCCTCGTTGCCCCGCGTGTCGTCGAGGCATTCGAACGCGGCTCCGGCGCTTTCCAACACGGCTGCACCTATCAAGCCCATCCGGTCGCCACCGCCGCGGGCAACGCCGTGCTCGACTACATCGAATCCCACAAGCTTTTTGATCGCGTCACTCCGGCCGCCCAAATTCTTCGCACCGAATTGTCCGCGCTGCAATCGCATCCGCATGTAGGCGAAATTCGCGGCCTCGGCCTGCTCCTCGGCGTCGAATTTGTAAAGAACAAATCCACTCGCGACTCATTCCCCAGAGAGCAAAATATCGCCGAACGTTTCCGCCAAGCCGCCCTCGACGAAGACGTCCTCATCTACCCCGCGCAGGGCTGCGTCGACGGCATTAACGGCGATCACATCCTGCTTGCTCCGCCTTTTATCATCTCCCACCAGGAATCCGCGCAAATCGCCCGCTCTTTACATTCTGCGCTACAAAAAGTTTTTCCCACTTGAACCCGCCGCGAGTTTCTGTGAACGTAGTTCGGTTCGTTCATACTGCACGCAGTTGTAGCGACCGCCTTCTGCTTGCCCTGAGTGTCGAAGGGAGGCGGGCGTTTTTCGTTTCATTCATCTCGGGAGAGCCAAAATCATGAGGAGTGATTTGCGACGGCTTGTTGTGGCTATTTCTGCCTTTTGTTTTCTCGCTCCAGCATTGAACGCGCAGGAAAAACCCGTCGCCAAGCCCCGCGCCCGCGATCTCGGCGTTCCCTTCGACGGCGCTCCAGGCTCGCTCAATGCCATCACCGATGTCCCAGGCATCGCCGTCGGCCACACGACGCTCATAGCTGGCGAAGGCAAACTCCAAATTGGCAAAGGCCCGGTCCGCACGGGCGTCACCGCAATCCTCCCGCGTGGCAAGGATTCCATGAGCAATCCCGTGTTCGCCGGTTGGTGGTCTCTCAATGGCAATGGGGAAATGACTGGCACCACTTGGGTCGAAGAGTCCGGCTTTCTAGAAGGCCCCGTGATGATCACCAACACGCACAGCGTCGGCGTGGTCCGCGACGCGGTCATCCAGTGGCGCGTAGCGCACGGCCAGCCCGACCCCACCGGCTACTGGTGGTCGCTCCCCGTCGTTGCCGAAACTTGGGATGGCTGGCTCAACGACATCAACGGCTTCCACGTCAAGCCCGAGCACGCCTTCCACGCCATCGACTCCGCGAAATCCGGTCCCGTCGAAGAAGGCAACGTAGGCGGCGGCACCGGCATGATCTGCAACGGCTATAAGGGAGGCATCGGCACCGCGTCGCGCGTACTTTCTGCAAAAGACGGCTATACCGTCGGCGTGCTGGTGCAATGCAACTACGGCTCGCGCAATAATCTCCGCATCGCCGGCATTCCCGTCGGCCGCGAAATTCCCTCCGAGGACCCCTACGCGTTCATGCCTTCGGACGTCGCCGAGCGCGGTTCCATCATCGTCGTCGTCGCCACCGACGCACCTCTGCTCGCCCACCAACTCAAGCGCCTCGCGCGCCGCGTCTCGCTCGGTCTCGGCCGCAATGGCAGCATCTCCGGCAACGGTTCCGGCGACATCTTCATTGCCTTCTCCACCGCCAACTCCGGAGCCGCCGCCGTCGATCACGTCGTCGATCTAAAAATGTTGCCCAACGACCGGATCGAGCCGGTCTTCGCCGCCACCGTGGAAGCCACCGAAGAAGCCATCATCAACGCCATGGTCGCCGCCGAAACCATGACCGGCATCGAAAATCACAAAGTCATCGCCCTCCCCCGCGAACGCCTGCGCGCCGTCCTAAAAAAATACAACCGCCTCCAGTAGCAAGGCTTTAGCCTGTGCCAGAAGATGAAGAGTTAGAAAGCGCCTCACTTCAGGACCTATGCTCTGTTCGTCTTCTCTTCTGACATATTCAAGTCGGAGAGATCTCCGATGCCCCGCCTCAAAACGGTAAAACTGCTCCGCGAAAGTTTCGTGCGGTGGGACGAGTATCCGTTTAACGTCCCACCTATTGTATCGATGCCCTCGCGATTACGAGTCGCGTCTGCTTTTTCGTCGGCGAGAACGGAACCGGCAAATCGACGTTATTGGAAGCTATCGCTGCGCATTATGGTTTCGGGCACGAAGGCGGAAACCGTAATTTCTCTTTTGAAACCACCTCCAGCGTGCGCTCCATCGACCCTCTCGTCCGCTCCTTACGAGTCGGATTCACCGTTAGGACCGGCTCAGGCTTCTATCTGAGAGCGGAGAGCTTTTTCAACGTGGCAAGTTATGTTGATTCCGTGGGTGGGTTCGACAGTTACGGAGGGAAGAGTCTCCATGACCAGTCGCACGGGGAATCGTTTATCTCGTTGTTACAAAATCGCTTTACCCGTTCAGGCTTCTACGTCATGGATGAGCCTGAAGCAGCTCTATCTCCCCAGCGTCAATTGAGCTTTCTCGTTTTACTGCATGACTTGTTGAAGGACAATGAGAACATGCAATTTCTGATTGCCACGCACTCGCCGATCTTACTCGCGTACCCCGGCGCACAAATCCTTTCGTTCGACGGCGGCCAAATTCACGAAATTAACTGTCGCGAAAGCCAGCCTTTTCAACTGGTGAGTCGTTTTGTCGTTGCTCCCGAACACTACATCCATGCCTTGTTTTCCGAGCCTTCGAGCACTGAATAATCAGCGCAGGTCCTTTGCGTTTAAAGCACCGGCACCGCCGTCTTCCTCGGCGGATTAAAAAATGGCGTCGCAACAACCTTCGCCGAAACCGTCCGCCGCACCGCCTCCACCGTCATCTCCATCGCCAGCATCGTCCCTACCGCCGACTGCTCGCGCTTCACGCAAGCCAGCGCAATCATCTTCTTCAGCGTCGGCGACCACGTCGTCGAAGTCGCCTTCCCCACCTGCTTCCCCGCGCGATACACCGGCACTGCCACGCGCGACGCCATGCTCGGCACCTGCGGTGCCATCTCCAGCTCCTCGTACAGCGCCTCCACCTCGTTCCAATCAATCTCCAGCCCCACCAGCGCTCGCTCCGCGCCCTTCTTCGCCTCCAATGCCAGCGCCTCGCGCCCCACAAAAGTATCTTTCTTCAAATCCACCAGCTTCCCCAACCCAATCTCCGATGGCGAATATTTTTGCGAATCAATCAGCGCCTTCTTGCTCGACGTGTAATCCACCTCGATCAAAATCAGTCCCGCCTCGATCCGCGCCACGTCCAGCGCAATCATCCCCGCGGGATGAATATCGAACACTTCGCCCTCATTCATCAACTTGTCCCAAACGCGCAGCGCATCCTTCCACGGCATCCAGATCTCAAATCCCAAATCTCCCGTATAGCCCGTCCGCGAAATATCCACCGGCACGCCCGCGATTTTCCCGCGCGTCACGCGAAAATATTTCAGGTTCGCGATGTTCGCGTCCGTCACCGCGCGCAACACCTTCCCCGAAGTCGGCCCCTGCAGCGCCAGGGCCGCCACTTTCTCCGAAATATCCTCGATCTTCACATCCAGCCCCAGCGCGTTCTGCTGAAACCATCGCAAGCTCGGGTCCGCCGCCGTCCACCGATATTCGTTCTCCCCGAGCCGCGTGATCGTGCCGTCATCGATCACTTTCCCTTCGGTGTCGCACCAACAGCAATAAATCAGCTGGTCCACCGCGACCTTGTTGATGTCCCGCGCAATCACGCGATTCACCAGCTTGGTCGCATCACGCCCAGTCACTCGATACTTGAACAGTGGCGAAATATCAATCAGCGCCGCCGAATTCCGTATCGCGTTGTACTCATGCTCGTGGTGCGTCTCATACACGCTCACCGTGTAGTAGCCCGCCCACTCGCGATAACTCAAACTCTCGCAAAGCGCCAACGTCCGCTCATGAAACGCAGTCCCAACCGGCACGTGATCTCCTTTTCGGCGTTGCCAGCGAATTATAGGTGCGAAGCGAAACAGCAGCAAGGCGACTTGTGCCACACTACCGCTGCCAGTAAAATAACCAATCTCGCTTCGCGCGTTTTTCGCATCATCTCGCAACAATAGTGGAGTTTCCTGCATGCCTCAGCATTACGACGCAATCGTCATCGGCGGCGGCCACAACGGCCTGGTCAACGCCGCGTATCTCGCCAAAGCCGGCAAAAAAGTTCTCGTCCTCGAACGCCGCCACATCCTCGGCGGCGCCGCCGTCACGGAAGAAATCATCCCCGGCTTCCTTTTCTCCGAATGCTCCTACGTCGTCTCGCTCCTCCGCCCCGAAATCATTCGCGAACTCGATCTTCCCCGCCACGGCCTCGAGATTCTTCCCCTCGACGGCACCTTCACCCCCATGCCCAACGGCGACTACCTCTGGCGCATGAACGATCACGCTCGCACGCAGCGCGAAATTCGCCGCCATTCCCGCGTCGACGCCGAAGCCTACGACGAATTCTCCAAGATGATGACCCCCATGTGCCGCTTCGTGAAGCCCATCCTCTCCATGATCCCGCCCGATCCCACCACGCTTCATCCCAAGGATCTCCACCGCCTCTATTTTCTCGGTCAGCGTTTTCGCGATCTCTCCTCCGACGAGCGCTACACGCTCATTCAGCTCATGACCATGAGCGCCGCCGATTTTCTCGATCAATGGTTCGAAACCGACGTCCTCAAAGCCACGATGTCCGCCTCCGGAATCATCGGCACCTTCCTCGGCATCCGCTCGCCCGGCACCGCCTACGTTCTCTTGCACCACTACATGGGCGAAATCGACGGCGCCTTCCGCTCCTGGGGATTCAGCCGCGGCGGCACCGGGGCCATCAGCAACGCCATCGCCGCCGCCGCCCGCGAAGCTGGCGCGGAAATCCGCACGCAAGCTCCGGTGGAAAAGATTCTCGTAAAAAACGGCCGCACCACTGGCGTAGCCCTCAAGTCCGGCGAAGAAATCTCCGCCAAGGTTGTCTCCTCCAGCGTCGACCCGCATCTCACCTTCGAAAAATTTCTAGCGCCCAGCGAACTCCCTGCCGATTTCCTCGAAAGCGTCCGCCGCTACAAGTTCCGCGGCTCCTCCGGGAAAGTGAATCTCGCGCTCGACGCGCTCCCCGATTTCAAGTCCATGCCCGGGCAAGGCGCGCATCTGCGCGGCGCAATTTCCATCTCCCCCAGCATCGAGTACATGGAGCGCGCCTACGACGACGCCAAGTACGGCCGCTACTCCCGCAAGCCGTACATCGACATCGTGATCCCCAGCCTCACCGATCCCAGCGTCGCGCCCCCCGGCAAGCACGTTCTCTCCTGCTTCGTGCAATACGCGCCCTACAAACTCGCGCACGGCAACTGGGACGATCAGCGCGAAGCCTTCGGCGACACCGTCATCAACACCATCGTCGAGCACGCCCCTAACATCAAAAAAATTATCATCGGCCGCCAAATCCTCACGCCGCTCGACCTCGAGCGCGAATTCGGCCTCACGCAGGGCAACATCTTCCAGGGCGAGCTCTCGCTCGAACAGCTTTTCTTCCTCCGCCCCGTCCCCGGCTGGGCCTACTACCGCACTCCGATCAACAGCCTTTATATGTGCGGCTCCGCCACGCATCCCGGCGGCGGCATCATGGGCGCGCCTGGCCGCATCGCCAGCCAAGTCATTCTCAAAGACTGGAGCAAGGGTTTTCGATCCTCTCGTTCGAACTCATCGAAATCTTCCCCGACATCTCAACCCTCGCCGCCAGCCGTCATCACGCAGCCCCAGCCCGCCTCCGTCGAGAAAAACTGACCATGCCCATCGGACAGCGCGTAGTTCTCATCGGCGGCGGTCACAACGCGTTGGTCACCGCCTTCTACCTCGCCAAAGGCGGCTTCAAGCCTTTAATCCTCGAGCGCCGCGAATTCGTCGGCGGCGGCGCCATCACCGAAGAATTCCATCCCGGCTTCCGCGCCTCCACGCTCGCGCACACCGTTGGCCCGCTTCGCGCTGATGTCGCCGCGGACATGGAGCTCGAAAAATACCAATGCCACATGGTGCATCCCAACCCGCGCGTCTTCGCGCCCACTCCCGACAGTAAAGCCCTCATCTTCTACAACGACCACGCCAAAACCGCCGGCGGGATCGCGCGCTTCTCCGCCAAAGACGCCGCGAAATACATCGAGTTCGCGGAAACGCTCGAGCATCTTTTCCCAGTCCTCAACCAGCTCCTCTCCACCACTCCTCCCTCCATTGATTCTCCCTCTCCCGAAGATTTGTGGAATCTTCTCAAGACCGGCCGCGGCATTCGCAGCCTCGGCAAATGGGGCATGTTCGATCTCGTCCGCTGGGGCCCTATGGCCGTCGCGGATTTTGTCGCCGAATTCTTCGACACCGAACTCCTCCGCGCCGTAGTCGCTGCCCGCGGCATCTTCGGCACCGCGCTAGGCCCGTGGTCCGCGGGCTCTACCGCCGTCCTTCTCTTGCGCGCCGCCGCTGACCCGCATCCTATCGGCTCCGCTTCGTTCCCTCATGGAGGCCTCGGCTCCTTCACCCGCGCGCTCGCCGAATCCGCGCGCCAAGCTGGCGCAGAAATCCGCACCGACGCCGAAGTTCGCCACATCCGCGTCCAAGACGGCGCCGTCACCAGCCTCGTCCTCGCGGGCGGCGAAGAAATTTCTGCCAATGCCGTAGTCTCCGGCCTCGATCCCAAGCGCACCTTCTTCCATCTCCTCGACCCCTCTCAGCTCGATCCCGCCTTCGCCCTGCGCATCCGCAATTTCCGTTCGAACGGGACCGTAGCTAAAGTTCATCTCGCTCTCAACGATCTCCCGACCTTCCCCGCGCTAACCGATGCCGTCGCCCCCGACGGTTTCCTCAAAGCTCTATCCGGCCGCATCCACATCGGTCCCGAGATCGATTACCTCGAGCGCGCCTTCGACGCCTCCAAATACGGCGAATTTTCCTCCGCGCCGTATCTCGACGTCACCATTCCCACGCTGCTCGATCCCACCCTCGCCCCCGAAGGCAAACACGTCCTCTCCGCCTACGTGCAATTCGCGCCATTCAAATTGAAAGAAGGGAATTGGGACGACCGCCGCAAGCAACTCGGCGACACCGTAGTAAAAACGCTCTCCGCCTACGCGCCAAATCTTCCCGGCCTAGTCGAAGCCATGCAAGTCATCACGCCGCAGGATTTAGAAACCTCCTACGGCTTCACCGGAGGCCACATCTTCCACGGCGAGCTAGCCCTCGACCAGCTCTTCACCATGCGCCCAGTCCTAGATTGGGCCCGCTACAAAACTCCCATCCGCAACCTCTTCCTCTGCGGCTCCGGCACCCACCCCGGCAACGGCCTAACTGGCTCCTCCGGCGCCAACGCCGCCCGCGAAATAATCCACGCCCTCCGCTGACTCGATCTCAGTTTAAACGCCTTTACCAACGCCAGCCGCTGGACTTGATCGCCCCCTAGCTCACGTAGCGGCCGCGGACCGTCGCGGGCGCCTTCTGCCACATTCATCGAGGCCCCACACCAATGGCCACCACCGCAAACATTGCACGTAACGTTTTGCTATGCTGTGATCTCCGGGAAACGATCTTGCATCGCTATTGCCTAGTAGCTCTGACAGCGCTTGTATCCTTGACAGCGGCTATTGGTCTCGCCCGACGTTCCCAGGAACCCACAAGAAAGTTTAACGAGGCGGATTTTCAGGTAACACGGGTTGCCCCGTCAGCGTTTCCGGAATTGCCCGCGAACATACGGCGAGAACTTGAACGTTGCGGATGCACCATTCCTCAGGTGCGGGCAGACGAGAAGCCGCGGAACGTAATCGAGGGAGAGTTCACGCGTAAGGGACAAACTGACTGGGCGGTATTATGTTCGGTGAATCGGGTTTCCACGATTCTCGTCTTTCGAAATGCATCCGACCGGAATCCGTTAGAGCTTGCGCGTGAAGCCGATATTGACAAGCTTCAGGCCGTCGGTGGAAACGCCATCGCATACTCCCGGGCCATCTCTAGGGTTGGCCAGGAATACATTCTCAGCCATCACCGCGCCTATGGCGGGCCCAAACCTCCGACAATCGATCACCAAGGGATTGACGATGCTTTCGTGGGAAAAGCATCGGTTGTGCATTACTTCCACGCCGGCAGGTGGCTCAAATTAACCGGAGCCGATTAGAAACTTCGACGCATTCGCCGCCAGCGTCGGCTCTGTCCGGTCCGCACGCTAATCGGGCGGAAGCCCTGCTAACGGAACACAATACCTTCACGCCCTCCTTGCCCATTCTCCCCCGTTCCGACTATCTTTTCTCCTCCCAACCCACCATGACCACCATCGACCGCAAAAAACTCCACGCCCTCCACCAACGCGAATCTCAACGCTTCGTCGCTGACCATCCCCGCTCCAGCACTCTCTACCAACGCGCCCAATCTTCCCTCCTCGGCGGCGTCCCCATGAACTGGATGAAAAAATGGGCCGGCGCTTTCCCCATCTTCGTCAAATCCGCCAAAGGCGCGCACTTCACCGACGTCGACAATCGCGATTACGTCGACCTTTGCCTCGGCGACACCGGCGCCATGACCGGCCACTCCCCCGACGTCGTCGCCGAAGCCGTCGCCCGCCGCGTCCGCGAAGGCATCACTCTCATGCTCCCCACCGAAGATTCCCTCTGGGTCGGCGAAGATCTAAAACGCCGCTTCGGCCTCCCGTACTGGCAATTCACCCTGACCGCCACCGACGCCAACCGCTTCGCCATTCGCATCGTCCGCGAAATCACTCAACGCCCAAAAATTCTCGTCTTCCACTATTGCTACCACGGCACCGTCGACGAATCCTTCGCCACGCTCCTCGACAATAACGGCACGGTCGGCCCCCGCCGCGGCAACATCGGTCCGCCCGTAAATCCCGCCGAAACCACCCGCGTAGTCGAGTTCAACGATCTCAACGCCCTCGAAGCCGCCCTCAAACACAACGACGTCGCCTGCGTCCTAGCCGAGCCCGCCATGACCAACGTCGGCATCCTCCTTCCCGACGACGGCTACTGGCGCGCCGCCCGCGAACTCACCCGCCGCTACGGCACGCTCCTAATCGCCGACGAAACGCACACCATCTGCGCTGGCCCCGGCGGCTGCACCCGCGAATGGAAACTCGATCCCGATTTCGTCGTCTTCGGAAAACCCATCGGCAGCGGCATTCCCGGCGCCACCTACGGCGTCACCGAAGAAGTCGCCCAGCGCATCTCCGCCCGCATTCAACTCGAAGACTGCGACGTAGGCGGCATCGGCGGCACCCTAGCCGGCAACGCACTCTCCCTGGCCGCGATGCGCGCCACGCTAGAACACGTTCTCACGCAGGCTGCCTTCGAAAAAATGATCCCGCTAGCCAAGCGCTTCACCGATGGCGTAGCCGAACACATTCGCGCCGTCAATCTCCCCTGGAACGTCCAGCAACTCGGCGCCCGCGCCGAATACACCTTCGCCGCCAAACCCCCGCGCAATGGCGGCCAATCCGCCGCAGCCGCCGACTTCGAGCTAGAGCGCTTCCTCCACCTCTACGCTCTAAATCGCGGCGTCCTGCTAACGCCATTCCATAACATGGCGTTAATGTGCCCAGCCACCGCGACCGCGGACATCGACCTACACACCAAAATCTTCGCAGAAGCCATCCGCGAGCTAACCGCCTGATCCTTGGAGCCCCCTACCACGCTGTCGTATTATTTCTGTTCCTCGGATCATAACCAACGAATCCGTGATGGAGTCCCGATCTCGAGCTAACCATGGCCATCCGCCGCACCACTGTTCTCGTTGTCGCCGCCATACTCCTGGCTGCGCTGCTATTTGCCGTACCAGCTCTCATCGACGTGGATCGTTATCGCGGCCAGGTAATCTCCTACCTTCAGCAGAAAACGGGAAAGCAGGTCGAGATCGGGCGGTTGGCCCTAAGCTTCTTTCCTCTTTCCATTCAGGTCGATGGCTTCGGTGTGAAGAATTCACCATTGTTTCCGCGCGGTTATGTCGTCCAGGTGGCGCGGATCGACGCTGGCCTTGATGCTGCCCCGCTTCTGCATCGCCGGGTAGTCATCAAATCCCTCGTGCTGGAAAATCCCGTCATTCACCTGATTTCGGATCCCGATGGCCCCTGGAATTTCGAAAATCCTCAAGCGAACTCGTCCCAAAAAGTATTTCCTCTCGGACCGATTGCCCTCGTACAAATCAAGCGCGGCGAGGTGATTGCATCAAATCTCCTGCCGTCCGACGCCCCGGGCCCCGTTTTGTTCGAAGCTCACGATATCTCCAGTGAACTCGCGAATGTAGATCTCGACGCAATTCTCAATCCTTCTTCATCCTCCGTCGACGGCCAAGGTACTTTGAAGGCCAACCGCCTGCGTTTCGGTTCGGTTCACGCCACAAATGTAAGTGCCGAGGTCCGCCTCGAGGCAAGGCAGATTGTTTTCAGCAATGTCACCGCGGAAACGTATGGCGGGAACATGAACGGCGAGTTTGTCTTCAAACTATCGGGAAAAACCCCAAGCTTCGCGACCAAAGCGGAAGTACATGGAATCGAGATGGCCCATCTTCTTGCCTCATTTGGCAATGCCCGCGGCTTCATGACCGGGAAGATGTCGGGAGACTTGACGCTAATTGGGGACATCGAGCACTCCTCACATCCACTAGCGGGCATGCGCGGAGTTGGACACGTAACTGTGCGCAACGGGGAAGTGCCCAGTCTCGAGCTAAACGCTAATCTGATGAAGCTAATGCATTTCAACGATCTTGGCCCCGCCAAAAAGAATCCGTCCTCGTTTAATTTTATTTCCACCGATCTGCAGCTTGCCAACCTGCGCATTGCCAGCACCAAAATCGATGTCGACGGCTACGGCGTCGATATTGATGGCTCCGGCGGTGTCAGTGTTTCCGGCTCGAACGAGCTCGACTATCGCGGCACCGCGCAAATCACCACGAACCAAGGGTTCTTCACCAACATCTTCGGCCGTCTGTCCGGAGGCAAATTGGTGGACGGCAAGTTGACGTTTCCCTTTCGCATCACCGGCACCATCCAAAATCCCGTCTTCTCCAAAGGTGACGATGACTAGCGAATCTGCCTGTCCCTTATGACTCACAATGTCTGACTGACGGAACGAGCGCTCGAAATCGCCTCTGCATATCCGCCAGTCGCACTCCTTCGACGTTGACCTGCACACCAAAATCTTCGCCGAAGCCCTCCGCGAACTAACATCTTGATGGCATAGGCGTCTGGTCGAGCGTGCGACTATTCCACTTTTCGGCTATGATTCGCCAAAGATGTCCAGCACTATCAAAGTCGTTTTGTTCCTGGCTTTAACCATACTTTGTGTCAGGCTGGTGGCGGCCTTTTTAACCAGCAGACAAGATCGTGTACAAACTTCCAGCTCTGCCGCAACATCCGATCCGAAGAGTGCATACCTGGAACTTCGTAACCAAATCCTACAACTGAAACGCGAGAAGATCGGACTCGCAGCTCCGTCTAAGCCGACCGAACCATGGGCAGTCATTATGGATTGGGGCGTGCTAAACGGCACCGCCACCGTCGTAGCTATCTCGGATGGAACCGCCAGTGTCTACCTCAGCAGCGGAGGTGGATCGATTGGAGGAGGGCAATCGCACGATCCGATTCACAAAGCTGCCCAGAAAATGGTATCTGTGGCGGCCGAGTTCCGATCACAAATGCGACCAGCGACGACCTACCCGTTGCCTGAACGAGGTCAGGTTATTTTTTACTGTATTGCTGACCTGGCAGTGTTCACCGCGAACGCAAGTGAAGAGGAATTGACTTCGCATCGTCATCCGCTTTCAAGGCTGGGCGACGCCGCACAGAACATCATCACGCAGTACCGTCTCATCGAAACGGCAAAGTAGCAGATGCTTATTGGGTAGCGATCACTTCTTTAGCGGAAACAACTGGATATCCCGAAAAAATACTTCGGCGCCTTCGGACTGAAACAAAATCTTCCCGCTCGCAGGGAACGCTTGCGACCCTTCATTGGCCAGTTTTCCGTTTACGAATTGCTTGACGTGATCGCCTTGTGCCACCAGCTCCAGCAAATTCCACTCCCCATGCGGTTTTTCCACCTCGCTCACGGGATCGCGATAACCCGTCACGTTATTCCATGGCCCTTTGCCGATCCGGTCGATTTTCAGCGCTGTTCCCGGCGGCCCAACCACCCGCACGCCATCTCTTCCCGTCACCGCGCCGCCATCCGTCATCCAAAAATCCCCTGTTCCACCCTCGATAATCTGAAATTCCACCGACCGCGGCCAAACCTTCTGCTCGCCCTGCACGTGATATAAAATTCCGCTGTCACGTGCCTGTCCCTCGCGCGGAGCGTACGTACCCTCACCCCACTTGAACTCCGCACGCAAATAGTAATTCGCAAACTCCTTCTTCGTGATGACGTACCCGAATTCCTTTCCCGAAACATGAATGGTCCCGTTCTCGACCAGGAAAACGTGATCGGGATCGTTGTTCAGTCCATGTTCCTTCAAAAACGTATCGAAGTTCGCGAGGTCGCGGCCATCGAACAAGACCACGGCCTTGCCGTGCGGCGGAATGTCGCTCTTCGCGCCAACGGAAAGTGTTCCAGCTAAAGCCAGGGCGTCCAGCACGCAGAGTACTGCAAGCTTTGAAATTCGCATGGCGGTAAAGATACCACGACCACGCCGCTCACTCCTCGCGCAGCGCGGCAATCGGATCCAGGCGCGAAGCGCGGTGCGCCGGCAAGAAGCTTGCAGCAGCCGCGACCGCCGCCAGCGCAACGATTGCCAGCAGAATCGTCATCGGGTCGTGCGGTTTCAAACCGAACAGCAGCGAAGTCGCTGTGCGCGCAGCAGCCAGCGATAGCGCGGCGCCGATGGCGATGCCCATCGCTAGCAGCATTCCCGCTTCGCGCATAATCAACCCCACGACGTTTCCTCGTTGCGCGCCGAGCGCCATGCGGATGCCAATCTCATTCGTGCGCCGCGCGACGGTGTAGGAAATCACGCCGTACAAACCCACCGTCGCGAGCAGCGCTGCGAGAAAACCGAAGAAGCCAGAGAGCGTCGCCATCAAACGCTCTTTCAAAAGAGACTCGCGGATTTGCGTGCTCAGCAGATGAAATTCAACGCTGATGTCTGGACTCGTTTCGCCGATCACCTGTTTCACCCCACCAAGTAAAACTGAAGCGGGCAAGTTCGAGTGAATCAGGAACTGCGGATACAGATCCGGCCGGTCGTCTTGCGCCGCGGCGACAAAGACAATCGGAATCGGCTCTTCACGCAGGTCGCGGTACTTGGTGTTTTTAACGAAGCCGACGATCTCGTAAACGGGCGTGGCCTTCCCCACATAGCCTTCCTCGCGAAACCGGGCGCCGATCGGATTGGCGCCATTCAAAATCTTGCTGACGAACGTTTCATTCACGATGGCGACTTTGGGCGCAATAGCCGTGTCGTGATCGTCAAAATCTCTCCCCGCCAAAAATGGTGTTCGCATTGTTTTGAAAAAGCCCGGCGAGACGCGGTTGAAATTGGGGGTGCCCTTCAGCTTTTCTGGCCCTTCTATCAACACGTTTTCGTTCCAACCGTTTCCGCTGATGGGCACGATGCCCACGTCGGCGCCTGAATCGACGCCCGGAATAGCGCGAATGCGATTCAGGAGTTCGCGCTTGAACTCTTGCCGCCGGTCCACGGCAAGATTCAGCCGCGTCAAATCCAGCGCTGTCACCAACACGCCTTGCTGCTGAAATCCCGGATCAAGCGTCAGCAAGTTGCGCAGCGTGCGCACAAAGAGCAACGCGCCCACCAACAGCACCAGCGACAAAGCTACCTGTGAGACGACTAAGGCGCGCCGCAGCCCGAAGCGTTCCCGTCCCGCGGTCATGCCGCGCCCCGTGGATTTCAGCACCACCACCGGAGCCACCCGCGTGGCGCGCAACGCTGGCGCGAGCCCAAAAATCGCGCACGTCAAAATCGCCAGCGCCGTGGTGAATCCAAGTACGCGCCAGTCCGGATGCAAGTCCACAAATGTGCGAGCATTTTGTGTGCTCAGGAATGCAACCATTCCGCGGCTCAATGCCTGGGACAGCAGCGTGCCCAGCGCCCCACCGGCAACCGCCAACAGCAAACTCTCCGCCAGCAATTGCCGAATCAAGCGGCCCCGCGAAGCTCCCAGCGAGAGCCGCACACCGATCTCTCGCTCGCGTGCGCTGGCGCGCGCCAGCATCAGGTTCGCCAGGTTTGCGCAGGCAATCAGCAACACCAGCCCCGCAATCGCTAGCAGCGTCCACAGCGGATTTTCATATTCCCGCCGCAAATTCGAGAATCCGTTTTCCGCGGAAAACGCGGCGAAGCGGTACTCCATGTATTTCTTCGCATCATCGGATTTGTAAACCGGCGGAAGGGTGGCTTCGAGAATCGCCGGGGAAATGGATTTGAGCTGCGCCGTCGCGCGCGCCAGCGTCCATCCTGGTTTCAGCCGGCCCATCGCGGAAAGCCACCAGCCGTGCCGCATGTCGTACATGCTTTCTTCGCCGCGTATTACAGGCTCTGAGCAAATCGGCACCGCCACGTCATACGACCGACCCACTTCCACGCCATAAAAGCTCGGCGAGGTGATGCCGATAATTTCAAACGGGTGCCCCTCGATCGTAATTTGTCGGCCGAGCGCAGAAGCATCACCGCCAAATTCGCGCTGCCAAAATCCGTAGCTGATCACAGCGCCGGGAGCGCCGCAGCCGCGATGGTCATCCGCGGCGGTAAACACGCGTCCGACGATTGGTTGTTCACCGAGGACGCGGAAGTAATCCCCGCTGACCCAATTCCCGCGAACATAATGCGCTTCGCCGCCGGTCGCCAAATTGAACTCGGTCGCGGCCCACCCAAAAATTCCGGAGAAGCCTTCCTGGTGGTCGCGAATCTGGTCCCACATCGGATTGGTGAGCGAGGAATACGGCCCCTCCATGCGCCCCGAAGCCCAATGGCGTTCGTCGACGCGAACGACGGCAAGTTCCTGCGGATTCTTTACCGGCAGAGTTCGTAGGCGAACTGCGTCCAGCAACTGGAAGATCGCGGTGTTCGCGCCGATGCCCAGCGCCAGCGACAACATCGCGATGGCCGCAAAGCCGGGATTCAGACGCAGCAGCCGCGCGCCAAACTTCAGATCCTGCCACAGGATTCCCATCGCCACACCTCCACTCGCCTGCCGTCACTGAAATAGACGATGCCTAAGATGTTTGGTCACATCGTCGTTTTCGTAAATTCCCACGCGCCACGAGCGCAAGCAGGTCCGGACCCTCGGCCCGGGCCAGCATTGGTCTTAAGTTGCACACTATAATCACCCGTGTATACTTTGCCGCAAATCACTCCAGGGCATTGCCGGGGCGTAACCTCCGCCCCCAGGAGCAATCCATGGGCGACACCTTCCGCGGCAGTAGAATTCTCTTCACCTTTACTCTATTCTTCACAGGATGTGGCCCCGCTGGCGGCGGCTGCTCTTCGGCGCCTCCCGCCTCGACCCCTGTTCTGGAAGACGTCTTCAAACCCGGCACAACACTGACTAACCTCGGGATCGATTCCAATGGCGAATTCGAGGCGCTCCCGAGTCCCTCGGTCATCGTTTGGTTCCGAGCTCCGTACCCGACTGGCGTCGAAGTGACCGTCAACGGGGTCATTCTCGAGCAGACCTCAGATATCGCACGCCAGCAAACGCTTGAATCGCAGGGCCTCGGCTTCTGGCTCCACAGAAGCGGCTCTCCGAACCTAAATGTTGCCGGCACTCCACGGTGGGACATTGCCGTTGCCGCCCCACCCGCTCTCAGGACCAGCGAGCGATTCACCATCGGCCTCACGGACACCTCCAGTAATTCCACAACCCCACGCAGCGGAACATTGACAGTGAAAGTGGCCATCGGCATTCCCGATTGGGTTTCAGTGCCGTTTAATCCGGAAAACGACAGCCAGGTCGTTTTGCTCGATGGCCAGCGCATTTCCGGCTGTGTGGATGACGAATTGTGGCGGGGTAACCACATCATTGATGTCGGTGACATGCGCGCTAGCGGTGGCTGCAACGAAGAGATCGTAGTCTTCACCAAAGGCAATGCTGTCCAGCTCTTCGCGAAGCTGACATCAGGCATCTGGACCGATTCCTTGCGTGACTTCGCTCTGGTGAATCTAAATTCTGGTCTCTTGCAAGTTCCCGTCGACGTTTGGCTGCTCGGTGCCGGACTGCAAACGCGCGCCACCGCTGATTTCGCGAACGCCGACATGATTTATGACACCTCCCGCTGCGGTGTCGCTTTCAATCCCACCTTCAAGGATGTCTCCGGCACTCCCGCTGCCGCTGCTCTTTTCGGAACCAACATAAACACTATGCAAAACGCGGCGTGGAGGGCTGCTCTCGCCGGAAGCGCGTTTTTCACCACTGGCAGAATCAACGTCTACTATGTAGGCAGTCCTTTCAGCGGTCAGAGCGCCAGCGGATTCAATGCCAGTCCCTACAACAGCAACATCATCGGCGTCGACACCACTGCTCAACCTGAGACGCTTGCCCACGAGCTTGGCCATTCCTTTACTCTCCTGCACACCACTGGGTTGCCAGGCTTTTTGCCAACCAACCTCATGATGACCGGCGTAACCGGACGCAACGCACTTACAGAGGGCCAATGCTTTCGTGTCAACGTAAACAAGACTTCGAGCTTGAATACTAATCTTGTCCGTGGCGGATTCATTCGCGATTGCCCGGACGGCACCACCAACTCCACGTGCCCGCCGTTAAGCTTTGACGTTCCGTGAGCATTGTGTTTTGCCGCACCGGAGGTAGCCGATGTTCTTAGAGAGCCTGAGCACCATTTTCCTTTCGTCCCTGCTGGTGGGCGCGCCCGCACAGGCCGGGGCACCAAGGGCGCCCGCGGAAAACTCAAAACTCTCCCAAATGCACCGTTCCATCGATGCCTGGATCGAATGCGACGATTGCAACGAAAGCCAGCAAAACGCCGTCTTTAAAGCGGGTCAAGCCGCCGTTCCGGTTCTCGTTCAATACTTGCGCGAAGGACCTTCACCCGAGAAGCGTGAACTGGTGCGGCGTCAGCTCGTCAGCGCATACCACGACCTCAAGGAATATGAAAAGCGCCACCCGCAAGCCACAGTACCTCTAAGCGAAGAAGAGTACGTTCGCACCTACCTGGACAACTATTCGGCGCGATACCAGATTCGCGCCGCCGCAGCGCTTGCCGCCATCGGCGGAACAGAAGCCCGAAGCGCTGTCGAAGCCGTCCTGCGGAATCCGCTGCGCGACGATGTCAAAGCGGCCTTAGCCAGCGCTTTGCAGCGTATGCGCAGCCGCTAAAGATCCTGGGCTCACGCGGTCAGTTTGAGTAGGCCCGCGAAAGGCGTTCATACTCTTGGCCGGAATGCTCGGGCAGGAGCACCCAAATGGTGTAAATACCGAGCGCGGTGCCAAATGGGGGGCGCAGCAGCGCCAAGAATCCGATGACTAGGCCGAGCATGCGTGCCCAGGGCTCCCGGTGAAATAGTCCCCAAGCCAAAACCAGATGCGCGACGCCAAATAGCGCCAGCAACCCACCGATCATATAAAGTCCGAAGGGCAGAAAATCGAATGGCCAGTTTGTGAAAGGCCGCCCGACTCCCCAGCCTGTCAAAAGAGGCAGTATTCGGCCGGCGATGAAAATCGATCCGACTTCCACGAAGCGCAGAATTCCGTTGGCCAGCCAAAGGCTTGCCAGAAGCTGAATGTGGCGCTGAACCCGTCCGTCGGAGACTGCCTGGGCCGCGGGAACCGGAACCGCGTTGGGCGCGGCGCCGACCGCCTTCCCGCAGGAGCTGCAGAATTGCGCACCGGCGGTGATGGGCGTCCCGCATTTATCGCAAAACATGGATTGATCCTCCTTGTACCTCAAGATACGCCGAGCGCACCGGGAAGGTTCCGGCGCCAACCCGGCGTGTTGGCCGCGCTGCTAGTGCATGCTCTCCATAAGTTCCTTGGGGGCCGGAGCATAGCGACGCAGCAGCGTGATCGAGAACACCAAGACCAGAATGAGGATCACGAGCAGCGCGAGCTCAATCATGGAGGCATGAAAAATGCTTGCGCCGTCGGTGGACCATTTTCCTTCTCTGGTGAGGCTGGTCATTTGCAAGCTGATGATAAGAACGCGCCGAATCGAAGCAATCAAGCCGACGACAAGGAAAGGCTCGGTGGCGAGCAGAATGTGCGAGCGAATGGAGATGCGGACGGTGTGCAAAATCTCTACGAGCATGAGAACGATCAACAGTTGATCCAGCACGCGGAGCGTTTCCGTGGCGATGGTCCAGTTGACGAGACCGGTCCAAAGCATGCGGGCCGCGCTGGCGATGGCCGCGGCGGCGGTGATGGAAAGGAGCACGGCAACGATGTGGTAGAGGGCCACTTCCGCTTTGCGGAGATAGTCGAGCGAGTGGTCCGTGGTCCCTTCGCGGTTCGTGGGCTCGTCGGGCATTGGGCGGATGGTACCAAACACAATCGGGGCGTTCAATTGACGTAATGGATGCACCGGTCTGCGCGACGCTGCAACACGAACCGTGGCTTTTAGTCTGCACTTCGCTTGTAGTACCCTCTCCGCCATCTAAGCCGCGCAAACGGAGACCCGCCGTGAAATCTCGCCTCTTGCTGTTTCTCTTCTTATTGTTCCCGGCCACGTGCGCCGCCGCCGAAGATTTCTTTGACATCAACCCCATCGCCGATGGCGTCTACGCCGCCATCGCCAAGCCCGCCTACAAGGTGAATTGCAACGCCGCCATCATCATCCTCGGCGACAGCGTGCTCGTCGTCGACACGCACTCCAAGCCTTCCGCCGCCCGCGCGCTCATCGAACAAATCAAAAAACTCACTCCCAAGCCCGTGAAATTCGTCGTCAACACGCACTTTCACTGGGACCACTATCAGGGCAACGAAGCCTATCCCAGTTCCTGGCCCGCCGGCGTCGAGATCATCTCCTCCGAAGCCACGCGCCAAAACATTCAGCGCATCGGCATACCGCGCATCAAAAACGAAATCGTCACCATGCCCCAGGAAATCGCCAATTTGAAAAAGGATTTGGAAAAAGCTACCACCGCGGAACAGAAAGCCGCCATCCAGGAGAACCTTCGCCAGGCCGAAGCCTACTTCGCCGAACTGAAGCTCATGCAAGTCACTCTGCCCACCATGACCTTTGACCGCAGCCTCATCCTCCGCCGCGGCTCCAGAACGGTCGAAATTCTATGGCTCGGCCGCGCCCACACCGACGGCGACGTCTTCGTCTTCCTCCCCAACGAAAAAGTCATCGTCACTGGCGACGCCCTCCACGGCTGGACTCCCTTCATGGGCGACTCCTATCCCTACGACTGGATCCAAACCCTCGACGCCGCCGAAAAACTCGATTTCGACTCCGTACTCGGCGGCCACGGCGACGTAATGCACGGCAAGCAAAAATTCGAGTTATGGAAACAATATTTTCAAGATCTGATGGACCGCACCGCCGCCGTCTACGCCGAAGGCGCCTCCCTCGACGAAGTCAAGAAAACCGTCTCCGACTTCCTCACAAAAAAATACGCCGACAAATTCGACCCCAACTTCCCCAAATCCGTAACCGCCAACGTAACCAAGGCCTACCAAGTAATCGCCTTCCCCCGCTGACCGCCTCAGGTGTAAGCCCCGGACTTCAGTCCGGGGAGGCGGGCCTTCCAGGCCCGCCGAAAAAGCACGCTCACCCTAATTCACTCCAATGTAGAGGCTGGGCTTCAGCCCAGCTAGCGAGCAAAGCGAGCGCTCCGAAGATTGTCCCGTTTTTTCGCCGCACGGTTTTTGTGCGCCGGGTCGCGAAGAGAGGAATCTCTCTGACCGAGAAGCGCCTTCCGGCAAGGCCCTTGACTGAATACGCTGCTGTAGGCCCCTCGCCTAATAAACTTCCAAATCATGCCCAATCACAACCTTCCCGTGGTACGTCTTCTCCACCTCCGCCTTCAACTGCTCGTCCGGCGTCCGGCCGGAAATGTGATACATGATCAACAGCCCTGGCTTCGCCCGGTTGGCAATCTCCGCCAGTTGCTCCGTCGAAGTGTGATACTTCGCGCTATACGCAGGCCAGTCCGGCATGATTGGCACTTTCGCGGTCGGCGAGTACGCTTCGTGAATCAGCACATCGCACGGCTGGCAGTGCGCAATCAACTCCTCGCTCGGACTCGTATCCCCGGAAATCACAATGCTGCGCCCCGGCGTGTCAAAGCGATAACCAAACGCTTGCGGCCATTGTCCATGCGGGACCCGGAACGCAGTTACCATGACCTTGTCGTCTTTGTACGCCACTCCAGGCTTCACGTCGTGCGCATGGACCACTAGCGCCGCCCTCTGCTCCAGTCCTGTCATGCGAATCTCGATGTCACGCTTCCACGCTTCGAGCACGTGCTGGGTCATCTCCTCGATTCCTTCCGGCCCGTACACATTCAATTCGCTCCGGCCTTGGATCCACGGCGTAAGAATCAAGTCGGGATATCCCGCCGTGTGGTCGGAATGCAAATGCGTCACAAACGCGACGGTGATCTTCGCAGGCTCCAGCGCCGCCGTGCCTTGCGCCGCCGCAGCCGCCGCCCGCCGCACCACTCCCGGACCGAAGTCCACCAAGTAAGCTCGATCCCCCACCACAATCGCTGTCGCCGGACCAAAACGGTCCGTAGACGGCCGCGGCGTTCCCGTCCCCAGCAGCACCACCTTCGTTCCCGCCGCCTGTTCCGCCCCCACGCAACACAATGCCAGCGTATACAGCGCGATTACCAATCCCAACTGGTAGCAAGCTCGCTTCAAAGCCGCTCTCCCTGAGCAAAGATATTTCGCGACGCGCGACCAGTTCTACTCCTACGCTTGCCGTCGAGCAAGGTCGTTTCGCTGCCCTAGCCTCAACTTGCCCTTGCCTTGTGGCACTCACGAGGCGCGCAGTAGAATTGGGCCTTATGCGTGGAAGAGGAGATTGACCATGGCGACTGCTGAGACGAAACCGCAGGTTTCGGAGTTCGTGAATGAAACGTTCCTGGATTTTTCCAAGCCCGAAAACCGCAAACGGATGGAAGAGGCCCTGGCGAAAGTGGCCGCGGAGTTTGGGCGCGAGTACCCAATGTACATTGGCGGGCAGAAGGTGATTACCACGGAGAAGAAGATTTCGACGAATCCTTCGCATCCGTCGCAGGCCATTGGGGTGTTTCAGTCAGCGAGCGTGGAGCAGGCGAATCAGGCGGTGGCAGCGGCCGCGAAGGCGTTTGAAACGTGGAAGCGGGTGCCCGCGGAGCAGCGGGTGCAGTGCTTGTTTCGCGCGGCGCAGATTTTGCGGGAGCGCAAATTTGAGATGAACGCGCTGATTGTTTACGAGGCGGGGAAGACTTGGCCGGAAGCGGACGCCGATACGGCGGAGACGATCGATTTTCTGGAATTTTACGGGCGGGAAATGCTGCGGCTGGCGGGTCCGCAGAAAGTTGTGCCAATGAAGGGCGAGAAGAATTATCTCGTCTATATTCCGCTGGGCGTGGGCGTAGTGATTCCGCCGTGGAATTTTCCGGCGGCGATCATGGCGGGAATGGCGATGGCGTCGCTGGTGACAGGGAATACGGTGGTGCTGAAGCCGGCGGGCGACACGATGACGGTAGCGGCGAAATTTGTGGAGATTGCGTATGAGGCCGGGATTCCGAAAGAGGCGCTGAACTTTGTGACCGGCGCAGGCAGCACCGTGGGCGATACGCTGGTGCAGCATCCGAAGACGCGCTACATCGCGTTTACGGGATCGAAGGAAGTGGGGCTGCGCATCAGCGAGCTGGCGGGGAAGACCGTGCCGGGGCAGATGTGGATCAAGCGCACAGTGCTGGAGATGGGCGGCAAGGATTCCATCATTGTCGATGAAGAGGCGGACGTCGAGGCCGCGGTGGAAGGCGTGGTGCAGTCGGCGTTCGGGTATCAGGGGCAGAAATGCTCGGCGTGCTCGCGCGCGATTGTTTCGCAGAAGATTTACGACAACTTTGTGCAGAAGCTGGTCGAGCGCACCAAGAAAATTAACGTGGGCCCGAGCGAGGATCCGAACAATTACATGGGGCCAGTGGTCAGCAAGAGCGCGATGACCACGATTTTGGGTTACATCGACGTAGGCAAGAAGGAAGGGAAGCTGGTGCACGGCGGCGACCGCGCGCCGGGAGATGGTTATTTTGTGCAGCCGACGATTATTGCGGACGTGGACCCGAAAGCGCGCATTTCGCAGGAGGAAATTTTTGGTCCGGTGCTGGCGGTGATCAAGGCGCGGGATTTCGACCACGCGCTGGAGATTGCGAATAATACGGAGTTTGGGTTGACCGGCGGCGTGTATTCGCGGAACAAAGAAAAATTGGAGAAGGCGCAGGAAGTGTTTCACGTCGGAAATTTGTATTTGAATCGCAAGTGCACGGGCGCGATGGTTGGCGCGCATCCGTTTGGCGGATTCAATATGTCCGGCACGGACTCCAAGACAGGCGGGAAAGATTATTTGTTGCTGTTCCTGCAAGCGAAAACGGTCGCGGAGAAAGTGAGTTAGGCAGGGAAAGTTTTCTCAGGCGAGCGTAGCGTTTATGTTTTTGTAGCGGCCGGGCTTCAGCCCGGCTAGCGAGCGCGTCAGCGCGAGCGCTCTTAGATTTGGGGATCGGGGCTTCAATTCCGACACGCTCGGTCTTTACAATTTAGAGCGCTCTCTGTGTTCGCCGGCGTCTGTGATCCACTTCAGCAGACGAAATACTGGATAGCTTAGCAGCAGGATGAGGAGAGCCAGCATGGCGGGGCTTGGCGGCCACACCTTGCCTTTGGTGAGGGCGTCTTTGAGGTCTGGCACGATGGACGCGATCAAAAAGAGCGCGGAAGCAAACAGCGCGATTCCGGTTGTCCAGGGATAACCCCAGGCGCGATAGGGGCGCTCCATTTGCGGTTCTTTCTTGCGCAGGGCGAAGAGCGAGGAGTAGGAGAGCGTGTAATTGGCGACGAAGAAAAACGAGAGCATGGCGATGACAATTTCAAAGGAGCCAAGCACGAAGAGTACGCCGACGATCGTGCTGAGGAGGAGAGAAAGAGTGGGAGTGCCGCCATTGTTCACGCGCGTGAAGGTGCGGAAGAATAAGCCGTCGCAGCTCATGGCGTAAAGAGTGCGCGAGCAGAAAAGCTGATTGGCGTTGAGGCAACTGAGCAGGGAAATCACCATGATGGAACGGATGATGGTGTCGCCATAGGGGCCGAAGATTCTCTCCGCGGCCGTGCCGAGGACAAAAGTGTTGCCGGCGATTTGGGACATCGGAAGTACGTAAAGCACCGCTGCGTTGATGAGCAGATAAATTCCCATGATGGTAGCGACGCTGCCGAAAATGGCGCGCGGGATGTCGCGGCCGGGATTGCGCACTTCTTCGCCGAAGTAGATGATGCCGTCCCAGCCGTCGATGGTGTAAAAGACGGCTTGGAGTCCGAACAAGATGGCCAAGGCGAGCGGCCATCCGGATGGCAGCGGAGGCGTCGCGGCGATCGATGCGGAAGCTCCGGCTCGGGCATGCCCGCCCCAGAGGAAACAGGCGGCTACGAGAATCACAAAAGCTGAAGTCTTCATTGCCGCAGTGACAAGCTGAGTGCCGCCGCCCCACTTGATGCCGCGCCACTGCAAAATGAAAAATCCGAGGATGATGAGGACGGCGATGAGCTTGACGTGGCCGGCGAGCGCCGGAAGGAGCTCACCGCTATATTCGCCGATGACGATGGCTACAGCGGCGGCAGTGCCGCAGGTGGAGAGCCAGTCGCTCCAGCCGACAACGAAGCCGGCGTAATCGCCCAGAGCGCGTCGCGAAAAATTGTACTGCCCGCCGCTGCGCGGAATGGCGGCGCCGAGTTCGGCCATGGAAGAAGCGCCGGAGAGCGCGTAGAGTCCGCCGACGACCCAGACGCCGAAAAAAAGATAGATGTTGGGGAGCCACTGGGCGATGTCGCCGGGGGCGCGAACGATTCCGGCGGCGATGGTGTTGCCAACGGCGGCGGAAATGCCGAACCACATGCCGAGGACTTTGAGGAGGCGGCCGCGGCTGCGTTGCGCGGAGAGGGCGTCGAAAGTGTCGCTCGACGCGGAGGCGCTGGGCGTGGAAGATAGGTCCGATGGATTCGGCAATTGGGAGTCTCAGGGACTGTCGGAAACTTGGCCATGATAATGGGCGTGGTAGAAAATGCAAGCTGGAAGTGGCGAACGAGGCGACGGAGTGAACGCTGAGGAAAGTGTTGAGTTGAAGGCGAAGAATGTGGCGCGCGTTGTATCGGACGCGCAGGGCGGCGTCGATGTGTCGGTGGTGATTCCCTGTTTGAATGAGGCAAATTCGATTGGAATTTGCGTGGAGAAGGCCGTGGGAGCGTTTCGCGCGGCGGGCTTGCGCGGCGAAGTGCTGGTGGCGGACAACGGGTCGACGGATGGGTCGATTGAAATTGCGGAAAAGCTGGGCGCGCGCGTGATTCGCGTGGAGGCGCGCGGGTATGGCTCGGCGTTGCGTGCGGGGATTGCGTCGGCGCGGGGCGCGTTCATCGTGATGGGCGATGCGGACGACAGTTATGATTTCAGCGAGGTGCCGCGGTTTGTGGAGAAATGGCGCCAGGGAAATGACGTGGTGATGGGAAACCGGTTTCGCGGGGAGATCAAGCCGGGGGCGATGCCGTGGCACCACAAGTATGTGGGGAACCCGGCGCTGTCTTCCTTGCTAAATTTATTTTTCAACACGGGAATTGGCGATAGTCATTGCGGGATGCGCGGGTTCACGCGGGCGGTGTATAACCGGATGGATTTGCGCAGCACGGGGATGGAGTTTGCGTCGGAGTTTGTGATCAAGGCGGCGCAATTGGGCGCGAAGATCACGGAGATTCCGATTACGTTGTGGCCGGACAAGCGCGGGCGGCCGCCGCATTTGCGGAGTTTTCGAGACGGGTGGCGGCACTTGCGGTTCATGTTGTTGTACGCGCCGAACTGGCTGTTCTTGTTGCCGGGTGCGGCGCTTGTGCTGCTGGGATTGGTGCTGGTGTTTTGGCTGCTGCCGGGGCCGCGGGCGCTTACGCCACGGATTACGCTGGATCTGCACACTATGATTTTCGGAGTGATTTTCACGTTGCTAGGGGCGCAGATACTTTCGATCGGAGCGTTTGCGAAAGTATTCAGTTATGCGGAGCGGTTTGATCGGAGCGGGACGGTGTCGCTGAAGCGGGTGCTCAAACGGGTGACGTTGGAGTCGGGACTGCTGCTGGGCGGCGTCCTGTTTCTTGCGGGGTTCGCGGGTTGCGTTTGGGTGACCTGGCAGTGGGTGGCCAGCGGATTTGGGCCGCTGCAGCAAGTGCGGCAGGTTTTGTTCTGGGCGATGTGGCTGTTTCTGGGCGTGCAGATTATTTTTGCTTCGTTTTTCTTGAGTATGCTGGGGATTAGCCGCGGAACGTATATCGGCGATTACGACTTGAAATAATGTCTTACACCGGGCTGGATCAATTCATTGCGCGGCAGCGGTTTCGAGCGGCATTTCCGCACATACGCAAGGGAGCGCGCGTTTGCGATTTGGGGTGCGGACTGGATGCGGCGTTTCTGGATTATGCGGCGGAGCGGATTGCGCATGGCGTCGGCGTGGACGATCAAGTGCAAGATGGCGCAGGGGGACGATGGCAGCGCGTGCGCGCGGATATTCGCCGGCCGCTGCCGTTGGAGTCTGGTCAATTCGATAACGTGGTGATGCTGGCGGTGCTGGAGCATTTGGCGGAGCCGGAGCCGGTGCTGCGGGAAGCGTGCCGGATTTTGGCGCCTGGCGGGTCGCTGATTTTGACCTGGCCTTCGGCGATGGTGGATCCGATTCTGAAAGTGCTGCACGGGCTGAGGCTTGTAAGCGATGAGATGGAGAGCGACGAGCATCAGAAGCGAATCCCGGTGGGGACACTGCAGCAGATCCTGCATCGTATCGGGTTCAATGAATTCATTCACTACACGTTCGAGTTTGGGTTGAACAATTTGATGGTGGCGGCGCGCTAACCGGGTTGGCAGCTACTGGCCGGAATCGTTTTCAGGAGCACCAGGAGGGGTGTAGGGTTCCAGGTAGGTGTTGTCGCTGTCCGGCGTGACTAGCCAGATTTTGCGGTCTTTGAAGTAGGCGAGGAGCTTGGCGTTTTGCTCGAGGTTGAGGTCGCGTGCCCACAGGACTTTGGCATTGTCGATTTCGGCGCCGTTGTAGACCCACTCGTCGTGGATGTTGTGATCGTCTTTGTCGTAGCGGACCATGATCAGGTGTTTGCCGGGACTGTGCTGGAGTTCTTCGGCGATGGCAGCGCGGCTGGGATCGCCTTGACAGGGCCACAGGAGCGGGTCGCAGGTCCCGCGAAAGGTGTTGATCCCGGTATCGAGCACGAGCATAAGGACGATGGCGCGCGACAATGCAACGCCGACGGGGCGATGGCCGATACGCATGGTTCGCAGGTGGCGAATGGCTTGCGCGGTAAGCGCAAGGATGACGCAGGTAACCGGCGCGGCATAGTGTGCATTGGACCAGATGACGGCAAAGACGCCGACGGTAACAAGCAAGAACGTAACAATGAGCAGGCGCGTCTTGCGATCGCGGAAGAGAAAAGGGATTGCGGGTAGAGCGAGCAGCTCTCCCACCCAAAAATAGGTGATGGCGCAGCGCCCTAATTTTTCCGTGCTTACACGCACAACGTCGGCCCAGGTGTTGTCGTAGTTTTCGCGTTCCCACCCGTTGTAGAAATCCTCGAACTGTTGATTGCGGTAGTGTATCTCGGGCTCTTTGTGATCCCAGAGGAAAAGGCCAGTGGTGTGATAGGCGCGCGTGTTCAAGACGTGCGGCATGAGGAGCGCGTTTCCGCTAAGACGCCAGTTGTAGTAGCCCATGAAAGCAGCGGTGAGAACAAGTACAAGCGTCAATGGCGCAAGAACGTCTTGCAAACGGACGCGCAATGGCTGTCGCGATTTGGTTTTTCCAATGAGCCACCAGAAAAAGCACGCTGCGGCAGGAATGCAGAAGAGAAAACCTTCGTAGGGTCGGCTGTTGGCGAGAATGGCGACGCCGAGGCCGAGAAGAATGGCATCCCGAATTTTCGGGCGCTTCGCGATTCTGGGTAGCGCTCCCAAAACTAACGCGCCGCCGATTGCCGCGGTGGCGCCTCCCCAATAGCTGTTCATCCAGTAGCTGGCAATGCCGAACTTCAGCGCAGCGAGCACACCGCCAAGGAAGGCCCACCTTGCAGGCAGCCAGCCTTGCAGCATCCAGAGAATTGCGGCGCACATGGCGGCATCGCTGAGTAGTACGCCGATCCACGGATGGCCAAGGATCTGACCTAGGGCCAAAGCGAAGCCCTGTGCGGGCGGATACATGGAGGCGTACTTGGGAAACCAGTTGACGTGGAAGGTTTCGAAGCTGATCCACATGGGGTGGGGCGGATTGGCAAGGCGGCCGTGCGCGAACGTGTCGGCCATCAGGAGGTAGCTGAATTCGTCGTGAATGCCGGGAACAGGTACGGGTAGCAGTGGCAGAGCGAGCAGGCGGAGAACAACAACGGCGAAGAATAAGACGATGAGGGTGAGGCGCTTGCGTTCGGCGAAACGGGAAACGGCTTGCTCGAGGCGATGGAAAAAGGTCTGAGCGGCTTGAGGAAAGAGGAGAGCGCCGCCGCCGAGGACGACGGTGAGAGACGCGGAGATGATGACGACGGTTAGAGTGCGGAGGGTTGATGGGTCGGCGAGAGGGTTCATGCGTGAGAAATTGTACGCTACAGGAGGACGAGCCACACCGAGAAGGAAAATCCGCCAAATGTGGGAATGTAGGTCTAAGGTTCGACTTCGATTTCAGTTGCGGCGCGTTCGGAATCTTTCGCTTTGCCGCCACCTTCGAGGAAGTCGGCTACTTCGAGGCGGAAGTTGCCGGCGTTTGTGGAATAAGCGAGGGCGGTGTCGAAATCGATGGTTCCGGCGCGAAGCAATTTTTCGAGCTCGCCGTCAAAGTGCTGCATGCCGTCGGTGTCGCCGTCGCGCATGGCGTCGAGCAGCGTCTTGCCTTCGCCTTCGCCTTTTTCGACGTAGTCGCGCGTGCGCAGGGTGGACTTCAGGATTTCGATGGCAGCGATGCGGCCTTTGCCGTCTTTCTTGGGAAGCAGGCGCTGAGAAATGATGAAGCGGAACGCTTTGCCGAAGCGGGTGCGTACGGCGTGCTGGTCAGTGGTGGGAAAAACGCCGATGATGCGCTCGACAGTTTTCGAGGCGTCGATGGTGTGCAGGGTGGAAAGAACGAGGTGGCCGGTTTCCGCGGCTTCGAGAGCGATTTCAATGGTTTCGCGGTCGCGCATTTCGCCGACGAGGATGACTTTGGGAGCTTGGCGAAGAGCGGCGCGAAGAGCGAGGGCGAATGTGGGTGTGTCGCTGTGCAGCTCGCGCTGGTGAATGGTGGCCTTTTTGTGGCGGTGCAGAAACTCGATGGGATCCTCGATGGTGAGGATATGATAAGCCTTTTCGGTGTTCATTTTGTCGATGATGGCGGCAAGCGTGGAGGACTTGCCGGAGCCGGTGGGTCCGGTGACGAGAACGATGCCGTTCTTCAGGTGCACGATTTCTTCGAGGCTCGAGGGGAGCTTGAGGTCATCGAAGCCGGGAATCTTGTCGGGGATTACGCGCATGACGATGGCGCAACTGCCGCGCTGGCGGAAGATGTTGACGCGAAAACGGCCGACGCCGGTGAGGCCGTAGGAAAGGTCGGCGGAGCCGTCTTGATCGAGCTTGCGGAGGGGATGCTCGTTGTCGCCCATGATGTCGTAGGCGATGGATTTGGTGTCGGCGGCGGAGAGGCGTTCGAGGCCTTTGTATTTCAGCTCGACGAGTTGGCCGCTGACTTCGATTTGCGGGGCGCGGCCGGGAGAGAAGATAAGGTCGCTGACGTGCGTGTTGGACTTGAGCATCGCAGTGATGAGTTGCGCGGTGTGGATGACGCGCTGAGCTGGTTGGGCCGGCGGCGGTGCGGTAGGTGTTTCCATGGGCCGTGAAGTCCTTGTACAGAAGCGACGTCTTGGGTTGCTGTGAAGATAGGTCGACGCGCTGACCTGTAACAGCTTAAGTATGCGGGACTTTTGGGACGCCGCGGTGAGCGGCGATGAGCTTGGTTGCGAGAAGATTACGTACTTGGACGGTGTCAGCGCAGAGGCTGGCAGCGCCCGAAACATTGAAATTGTGGCCATGTTCAATGTTTCGCGGCGGAGTCGATGAAGGCGGATATGTTAGATTTCAGTTTGGCCAGATCCTCATCGCGGAGATACATCATGTGGCCGGCATCGTAATACTGCTCTCGAATGTTTTTCTGTAGCTGCTCGGGCAGGCCGAGATGTTCCATGGTGTATTCGGTGGCAAAGAACGGCGTGGCCATGTCGTACAAGCCGTTTTCGACCTCGACCTGGAGGTGCGGATTGGCGAGCAAGGCCTGCACCAAGTCACCTTCGACATTGGGGGAGCCGGGGAAAAAGCCGCGGCCGGCCTGGTGCTTCCAGTCCCAGTTGGAGCCGACGCCTTCGCTGATGGCGTGGTAAGTCTTGTCCTGGCCGAATTTCAGCTCATCGCGAACGTAGCTGTTGAAAGCGGCGGTAAAGGCGCCGGTGACCGCCGAGCTTTGCGGGTCGGATTCGGCAAATTCACTCAGAAGATCATACGTCAGGCCGGAATAGCGGGAATCCAAGCGCCCCGTCGTGAGACCGCGATGGCGCTGCAGTTCCTCCATGAATTGACCGAGGGTCACGCGCAGGTTGGCTTTGATCAGGTAATCCTCCGTCAATCCGGTGTACCGGGACAGCTTTTTGGCCATGTCCGCCTTTTCGGCCGCGGTCAGTTTCGAGCCTTTCATTAGGGCGGAAGCGTATTCGGATTGCGCGAACTTGCGCGCGTCCTCGAGAAAGGCGTTCAGGTTCTCAGGCCGATCTTTCAGGACCTTGTGATACCAGGCGGTCGCGGCGTAGCTGGGGAGATAGAAGATATAGGGCATGTCCGAACCCGGATAGAAGGAAATGGTGCCGAGGTCGAGGACGGAGGAGATCAGGACGATACCGTTGAAGTCCATGCCATCGTGCGCTTGGAGGTAGTTGCCGAGAGCGGCGGAGCGGAAGGTGCCGTAGCTTTCGCCGATCAGGAATTTGGGGGAGTTCCAGCGGCCGTTGCGGCTGACGTACAGGGTGATGAACTGCGCGAGGGATTTTACGTCCTGGTCGACGCCCCCAAAATCCTTGTCCTGCGCTTTGCCAACAGCGTGGCTGAAGCCAGTTCCAACGGGGTCGAGGAAGACCATGTCGGTCTTGTCCAGGAGCGTGCCGGCATTGTCCGCAAGCCTGTAAGGCGGAGGCGGAGTTGCCTCGGCATTGGCGGTCAGCACGCGGCGTGGTCCGAAGGCGCCCATGTGCAGCCAAACGGAGGCGGAGCCGGGACCGCCGTTGTAGATGAAGGAGATGGGACGCTGCGAGACGTCTTTGTTATCCGTGCGGATATAGGAAGTGGAATAGATCAGAGCTTGCGGCTCGTCTTTTTCGTTCTTGAGGAGAATGGTGCCGGCGATGGCTTTGTAGGGGATGGTCTGGCCGGCGATTTTGATGGAGTGCTCGGTGACGGAGGACTCTTCTTTCGGCGGTGGCGGTGTGGGCTCGGCCGGCTTTTCTTTCTCGACGGTTTTGGTATCGCGCTCCTGAGTATGTTCCTGGGCGGACGTGGCAAAGGGCGCGAGGCTTAGCAGCAGCGTTGCGGCAAAAGCAGCAGCAAGATTCACATTCGGCTTCATCGGCACTCCGTAGATCGAATTGCAATACCCTTCGCAATAAGCGCTCAGGGTGAACCCCTCGCAACACCCCTCGGGGTAAACGAGCAGGAGAGTGTACAGCAATTGGAGGTTCGAGGTTGGAGGTTGGAAGAGACCCCCTCCCCCCGGTTTTTGCATAAGTGTTGATTCTGCAGGTGGTTAAAGTTCTTTGTTTTGATGCACTTTTACAAGTGTTGATTCTAAAGGGGGTTAGCAGAACCCAATACTGTAGCGCAGATTCGACAGTTGAGAGCGGGGAATGTGAGGCAACGCCGCAGGCACGGCGGGGCTGTAGCGCGAGGTTCACGGCCCAACGAGATTTGCAAATCTTCGACAATTTTGGAAAGAGCGAATACACACGGGGTTGCGGGGGAAAGGAGGGACGAAACGGGGACACTGTCAGCGAAACCTTGGGTTAGAGAATACCGCATCCGTTACTATTTGTCAAGTGAGAAATTAAGGGCTGTGGATTGAATGGGTTGCGGACGGATTCTGACAAGAAAAGAAAGGCCCAGACGTAAAATCAACGTCTTGGGCACCTGGCGATTTGGCTTTCCTCTCAGCGTCGAAATCGTCGGCGAATCGCTAACAGCAGAAGTGCAGCCTGCGCAGGTATCGCAAGCATTTCAAACATTTCTAAACGGCGGGCGCCTGAGGTAGCCGGTTCGATTGTTCTATTCCTTTGAAAAACTGCGACCTCCATCACCTCCATGAAATTGTCCGGCTGTACCGGGCATCCCGGAACACAAACGATGGGAATGCCCGCGCCCGATTCCCAATCCCAGCCCAGATAGTCGGCCAAACCCATTGCTCCCGTGGGGTTGCCCTGCATTGCATGGATTCCGCCGTACGTGGCGCATGTTCCCGCCGCAACCACCGCCCACGCCTTTGGCGCCAACTGGTCGATCCAGTCGCATGTCGTGATCGGCTGCCCGGTCTTCGCATCTGTGCCGAAAGTCGCCCAATATCCTTCTTCCTTGTTTTTTTCGTTTGGAATCGAGCCTTCGACCACAAGAATAAAAGGGGAAAGTCGTCCCTCTGCGGCTTCCCGAAAATACCTTACGAACTCATCGCCGTTTTCATAGGAAAGAAAGGGATTGTGGAAATTTACTTTTGGTATCCACGGAAGAGCGCCGAGAACTAAGTCTTCGAGACTCGGCTGGGTAGCTGCTGTCATAGCGATAGTGTCCCCATCGCAGCCCAGTCCTGCAGTTATCCAAAGGATATTGATTTCAGCAATCGGGTTTGAACTATTGCTAATTCGGTTCGATGGCATATTTAGTGAATTTCCACGCCGGTTCCCGGAGGGCGGCCTCGCCAGCGTGTCGCCCAGTGGGAAACACGACTGCTAACTAGGAAGCAGCCTGTAGATGTTTCCCTTAGGCCGCAATACAGGATTTGCTGTAGGCCCACCGTATGACTGGCGGCTCAGTGGCCATGTAACGCGCAAATCGGACAAGTGATCTTCACTTGATTTCGTAACAAATGTCGGCTCTCGACCCGGGCAGGCTGTGGTTGCTCAACGACCAAACCGTCGCCAATTAGAGCTTGCACGGTTCAGGGACTACATTGCCATCCAACAGCATTGCAAGCCAAACTCCTCCGGAGTAGGCTTTCTCCAGCCTTGCCATCCCCAGCTTCCTCAGCCGCAGTTCCGCAAGGCAGAGCCGATCTCCAATGATATCGGATGAGACCGTCCGGAGTAGGAGGAATCCCAATGTCCATGGAGAACAAGACCATCGTTCGCCGCCTCTATGAGGAAGTTTGGAATAAACGCAAGCTTGAAGTTGTGGATGAGCTGCTCTCCGCGAGCCATGCACTCAACGACTCCGTCGTGTCCGGTTCGCAGGTTGGCCCGGAGTTGTACAAACGGCGAGTCGTGGAAATGACGACCGGCTTTCCTGACCTGTGTTTCACCATTGAAGACACGATCGCCGAAGGGGAAAAGTTTGTTGCTTGCTGGACCATTTCGGGCACACATCAAAGTGAATACATGAAAATTCCCGCCACGGGCAGGAAAATATCCGTGGAGGGGATCACGATTCACCACATCAGAAACGGAAAGATTCTTGATTCGTACGCTAGATGGGACGCTCTGGGCCTGATGCGACAACTCGGGGTTATCCCTAAGCAGGGCAGGACGAAAGAAGCGGTGTCTAGGGGCTGAAAGCAGCTGAACACCTAGGCGTCGGCGGTAATAGTCAGTGGGCCGAATTCCCGCCGAATCTTAGTCGATATTCGGAGGCTGCTACAGAAGGATGGAAACTCGACCGACACTGGATTTTTCCATCGCCAAGAGTTGTGGAGTGGTCTGGGAGCGCGAGTCTTTGGCGGCCCGGCAATCTCCCCCGATGGACGGTATATCGCATTCTCGATCCGGCAACACACGCAGACGCTCTTGTACGTGATGCAGGCCGACGGTACGAACGCGCACCGGCTATAGAAGAACGTGCAGCTTCACAAACCCCTTGGTCATCGTGCGGTTCTTTGAATAGGTAAATCCTCCGGGCCCGGTGAGGGTAATTGCAAAGGTGCCGATACCTCCGGTCGCGGATAAGTCGCACGCCGCAAAAGTGAATTGATACCCGCCGAGCTTGCCGTTGACCTTTGCGTCGCCGATAAAATTCACACAGGTTCCGCTGTAAGTGATCGACCGGACTCCATTGGAACTCAGGACGTCCATACCCCGCGATGAGTCGTGGTAATGAAAGGTGCCGTTCTCTTTATGATTCTGGTCGTCTCGGCGGTCAACGGAATCGACATGATCGCCTTCATTGTCATCTCCCTCAGCCTCGTCCTCCTCCTCTCCCTCCGTCGCTTGTCCAGCACACGTACCTTCCGTGTTGAGTCCGGCAGGAGGGTGCAGTCGGTAGGTGAAGTAGGGTTGGCCGGTGCGGTACGACTTCGGGTCGTTGTCCGCACAATGGCCGGGAGACTGACTCGTGCAGGTTGGGCTGGCGATGTGGTCGTCGGCGAAGGAGATGTTGGCGCGGTGTTGCCGGTCGAGCGCTACCTGGAAGAAGTCGGCCAGGTTGCGGTTGGCTCCGCCACCCAAACCGCCCGTCGAAATGGTCCCAGCGTGGACGACGTGGTCGCTAGCGGTGTATTGCGTGAACGCCGGCGACGGGTCATGACCGTTCACCGTCTCTGCCATGTAAACGTTCCACTGTGCCCAGCAACTGGTTGTGCCATCCATGCAGGCCTTCTCCATGACAGTTTTGTCATTTGAGTTGCCGGCAAGGCTAGCGCCGAACCATGTAACCACTGCATGGCCGTTGGCGTCGGCTGCCACCCAAGGGAATACGTTTGACTTGCCCACCGTCGTACCCGAGTTGACCGCCATCGGAGCCGTCCAGGTCTTGCCGTGATCGGAAGACGAGGAGAAATTGATGTGAGTCTGGTCCGACCAAACCGCGTAAACAAAACCGAAATTATCGGTGGCGAGGGCGGGGAAAAGATTCACGGCACCCTGATTGTTTGCGCCTGCCAGGCCCGTGAAGATCTTGTAGTCAGTGAACATGAAGACTGGCGAGCCCAGCTTCGCATCGATGGAAACGCCCACGTACATGCTGCGCAGGGCCGCCCCCGTCAGGTTTTCTGTGGCGTTATCAGGGGCCGCAAAGACTTGGTAGAGGTTTCCGCGGCTGGGGCAACGGCTGTGGTCGATGCGGATCTGCCCGGCGATGTTGGCGGCGCCCAGGGGAGTTATGGCGGTTGGGGCGGTCGCCGGATCGACGGCCTCGCCCACGCCGTTGGCATAGGTCAAGCCGCCGTCGTTCGACCGCTGCACGTCAATGTTGAAGGTGGCCGCGTCATGGTATTCAAGGTAAGCCGTCGAAACGTCGATAGCGTCGTTCCACTGGCGGTCGTCCCCGGGAATCAGGGCCGCAGCCACGTTGGGTGGGCTGAAGGTGTTGCCTCGATCTGTTGAATGCGTGGCCGTAACACCTGGAGCCAGCAAAAGGCTCGTCAGCGCCAGGTTTGGAGTGTTGGAGTTAAGGGGGTCCGGGGCATTGACGGCGATATCGGCATCGCCACCACCCGGTGCTACGCCAAGATTGGTCAGGCTGCCCACGTTTTTGGCGCAGCCATTGGTGAGGATTCCGCAGTTGTCGGGTTGGCCTTCATATCTGAACGGGAGCGCTCCATTGAAGCTCGGCGCACCATCCGCGGTTTGATACCAGCGCCAGAGGTCCACGCCGCCTGGTACGCCCCGGATAGAGACCACGTAGACGGTTCCCTGCGAATCGACGCGGTCGCTGGGCTCGACGCCCTGCACAATGAATGCGATCGGCCCCGTTGAACCGCCGACGGGAGCCAACCGGGGCAGGCATAGGTTCTGGTTCGGGCTGAAAACTCCGGTTCCTAGGCCAACGTACGGTGGAATCGCCGTCGTCGCGGGGCAATTGTGCTCGCCGTCCGGTGTCTGGGCGAAGACGGCGGGGATATCAACGGTGGGGACATGAAACAACAGAAACAACAAGGGACTTGCAAGGACCATCACTAGCAGCGCTTTCCTCATGGATTTTTTCTCCTTCTGTCGTTATGTTCCGCTTCCGCAACGCAGGGCGACCTCCCTCGGAACAACCGTTGATCCCCACGGCCCATAAGGGGCCCGGCCAGGTAACCGTCGAGTTGCTTTGCGAGACCGCTCCGCTGGAGGGATTGGCGGCATAAGCGAGAGCCGCCAGAAGCACCAGGGCAAAACAAAGAGGGTCGAGGCTAGGAGGAGCACATTAGGACGCAGCATTTTCATTTTCCATCTCTCCGCGAGTTTTTCTTGCGGAGACTGCGGGAACCGAGAATCAGCTGCGCGGCCGCCAGAACAAAGGTAGGCCGGACCTCGTATCACTTCTGCCAGATCATCGCCAGTTGCGGATGAGTTTCCTTTCAGCGCTACGTGGCGTGATGCTTCGCCACGGACTTCCAAGTGAGACGGATGTCTGTGCTCGCGCCTTGAGATCGAAGAATTCAGCCCCCAGGAACAGGATGCCGGACACTCTCCTTATCTGGCGCGTCTTGGTGTTTGGGTACCATTTGATCTGCCTTGCCGACTAGCAGGTGTAGACTGCAATTTCTGCTCAGGTGATCTCCTTAGTATTTGGAATGTTTTGGAGGCTGGCCTTTTCTTCGAGTGACACGCGAGTCACGGGCCGCTCGGAAACCGACCTACTGCCCTGAAGTGGGTAGCTTCGACGTACTTGTAGGAACCGCGCGGAAGGGTCAGACGTTGCCGGCGAGTTGTTGGTGGTCGAGAATCAGATCTAGTCGAGCTTGAGGACCGGAGGAGTCGAGGCGGAGAGAGGCGAGGTCGTCGGCGATCCAGTCGGCGCCGGATTGGGTTAGCCGGGGATCGGGGGCGGTTGTGCGCAGGGCAAGGACGCGGGCGCCTGCAGCTTTGCCGGCGCGGATGCCGGCGGGAGCGTCTTCGATGACGATACAGTCGGCGGGGGCGAGGCCGAGAATTTTCGCGGCTTTGAGGTAGGGCTCGGGATTGGGCTTGCCATGCTGCACGTCGTTGGAGGTGATCAGGTGCTTCGGCATGCGGAGACCCGCCGCACGGATGCGGACTTGGGCGAGCCGGCGAGTGCAGGAGGTGGCGATAGCCCAGCGATCTTGCGGGAGAGCTTTCAAGAGTTCGAGAGCGCCGGGGAGGGGAATCACGCCATCGACGTCTTCGATTTCGCCGCGCTCGACTTCGCGATTTTCGGCGTCGTGATCGGCGTAGGGGAGGAGTTCGCGAATGGTGGTGATGCTGGGGCGGCCGTGGGCCTGGCGGACGACTTCGTCGGGAACGAATCCGTGCTTCTTCGCCCAGATGGTCCAAACGCGCGCTACCGCGGGAGTGGAGTCCACCAACACGCCGTCGAGATCGAAGAGCACACCGCGGCACTGAATTCTCATGGTCTTCATAATACTTGGTATTCTCCTGGACAGGTGAGGGTCGGGCCCTTCGCGACTTGCCTGCGCAGGCAGGCTCAGGGTAAAAATGAAATCGAAATTGCAGGTGATGAAATTCGGCGGGACGTCGGTGGGCGATGCGTCGTGCATCGCGCGCGCGGCGCAAATTGTGGCGAAAGCGGCGCGCGAGAACGCGGTGGCGGTAGTTGTTTCCGCGATGAGCGGCGTTACCAACCGGCTAGTCGAGGCGGCCAATCGCGCGGGAAGCGGTGATCGCGAAGCAGGTTCGGCGCTGATTGCGGAACTTCGTCAGCAGCACGCCACCGCGCTCGTGACGCTTGTTCCTGACGAAACCCGACGGGCCAGCACTATTAGCGCGCTGAATGAAATTTTCGCCGAAGGCCAGCGGCTCTTTGATGGCACGGCGTTGCTTCGCGAGCTCACTGCTCGAGCGCTGGATGCCATTTCGAGCCTCGGCGAACGCTTGTGCGCGCCGATCTTCGCGGGTGCGCTTGCGGAACTGGGCGTGAAGAGTCGCGCTGTCGCCGCGACGGAATTGATCGTGACGGACACGTTTCACGGCGGCGCCGAGCCTCGCATGGATCTTACCCGCGCGCGTTGCGAAGCCACGCTGCGGCCGCTGCTCAACGAATCTTGCGTTCCGGTTGTGACCGGGTTCATCGGCGCTACGCCTGATGGCGTGCTGACTACGCTGGGGCGCGGCGGATCCGATTATTCAGCGACGATCCTGGGGGCGGCGCTTGGAGCGGACGAGGTGATTATCTGGACCGACGTTGATGGCGTGCTTACGGCGGACCCGCGTCTGGTGCCCGACGCGCGCACCATTCCGGAAATTTCTTATCGTGAGGCTGCGGAGTTGGCTTATTTTGGCGCGAAAGTGCTGCATCCGAAAACGCTGCGCGCGGTGATGCCCGCGGGCATTCCCGTTTGGATTCGCAACAGCTTTGCGCCCACGCGGCCGGGCACGAAAATTTCGCAGCAGGGCCGCAGCATCGGTGGCGGTGTGAAGGCGCTTACGGCGATTCGTGACGTGGCGCTGATCAGTATTGGCGGGCCGGGGATTGTGGGTGTGCCGGACGTGGTCGGGCGCACATTTTCGACCACGGCGGAGCTGCGCGCGAACGTGCTGCTGATTTCGCAATCCTCGTCGCAGAACGACATCTGCTTCATCGTGGGTACGGCCGATGCGCAGCGCACGGTGGAAGCGCTGCGGCGGGAGTTTGCGAGCGACCTTTCGCACGAGGTCGTGGACCACATCACCATCGATCCGAAGATCGCAATTGTTGCCGTGGTCGGAGAAAATATGCGCGGCACGCGCGGCATCGCCGGGCGCACCTTTGCCGCGCTGGGCCGCGATAACGTCAACATCATCGCCATCGCTCAGGGCTCTTCGGAGACGAACATTTCGTTTGTGGTGGAAGATAGCTCCATGAAGCAAGCGCTGCTCACCGCGCATCGCGAGTTCGCCCTAAGTGCCTGAAATGGGTTGAGCGGCCTGACACATGGGTGACAGTTTGTACCGGACACATAGGTGACACTTCCTCCCCGAGGGGAGGAAGTGATGCCTTGGAAGGAGTGTTCGGTT